>Ga0209390_10004638_pt1 | contig 20421 bp, 20 predicted proteins | sample BON01_FD_187212 | JGI IMG/M metagenome (GOLD analysis project Ga0209390, IMG submission 187212) | Freshwater microbial communities from Lake Bonney liftoff mats and glacier meltwater in Antarctica - BON-01 (SPAdes) (version 2) | ecosystem: Environmental > Aquatic > Freshwater > Ice > Glacier...
CGCAAAACCATCGAACAAAGGCGCTTGCATCACCGCAAGATCGCCGCATAATATCAACCAACCGGATGAGCCCAAACACTCACCTGTTTTAAACTGCCAACAGTCTCAAATTATCTGACGACGGACACGCCGACTATCTTTGTGTTCTCCTGACCTAACGCAGAAATGCGATCCTCGAGTTGGGAGAAGGATAGGAGTTCATCAAAAATCCCCCTCGAAATGATCGATCTTGCGTTGGCTAGTTGCGATGGCATTTATTGCGATACCATTGGTTTTGATCCATTATTCTAATTAGCGTGAGATCTGAAACGTGGGCAAGTTTGGTCCACGACCTCCTTAAACCAATAACTCAAATCTGCGTTACAGGAGCAGTCGTGGCTCATTCTGACCTCATTAGTCAAGGCGGGGTCCTTTAGGTCTCGCTTCGCTCCCCTAGATTTTCCTCTCTGGGCTTCTGCGGCCCTGCTTTTTTCGTGACTTAGCCTGATTTTGCGGCATAGATTATAGAACTTTAGGGGGTTATAATGAGCGAAGAAAAAGCAGCCGTGGATATCGACCTGGGCGCAAATGGTGGCACCGTTCGTCTAAAGAACGCCGCAAGGTTTCTTGATTGGGTAGATCGAGAGGCACAAAACTGGACTTGGCTTACCGGCCTGCAAGACGGAGGCAAGTTTGCATCCGTACCCAGCACGGTCTCTAACAGATTTCAATCCTTGCGCGGCGTCACTCCACGTGTCTTGAGTGAACAGCTTCCGGTCGAACAACTGGCCATCAGTCTTGAACAAGTTTACCGGGGCGCTCCCCCTGGGTTGTTTTATTCGGCTGGAGAGACGGGACAAGCAATTCTCTCGATCAAAGACCAGTTTGGCGAAGAAGATGCAGCTATTGCTTATGCGATTTTGATCGGCCTTGTTCAGCCCGACATGAAGGATCCTCGTGATATTCGACTGCTGAATATGGTTGCCTTTCCTCATCTAATCGACCCTCAAGCGAGGGCTTCAGCTTCGCGTGCTTCGTACCGTGCTATCTTAAATAGGGGGGAGCAACTCCTCCAGAAGCAAGAGGACTTCTTGGAGTCGACTGAGGACGATTGGAATAGCTTGCTTGCAACTGTCAAAAACGACGCAAGTGACGGGTTTAAGCGCGCGCTGCATCGTTATTCTCAAGCTAGGCGGCGTGGTTTAAAGCGGAGCAATCAAGCCATAGCGAGCATTCAAGCCACTGAAGCTGTTTTCGCTGAGGGGATGAGGCTTAAGGCATCAGTTAAATATTGGAGTGACAAGAGTGAAAGTCACGCAACCAACGAAGGTACTCAGAGAACTTCGCTTTTCTGGTTTGTCGGTTGGAGCACGCTTGGTGCGTTCACCGTATTTTCAGTGGCCATGATATTGATGCTTGAAATGGCTGGCGCAAACCCTGTTAACTTTATCGATCTCAATGCAGAGTCTGACAAAGCATTGCCAGCCACCCCCTTTTTAGTGGTTGCGGCAGGCCTAGGTACTATTCTGACGGCGCTTTTTTGGGCGGCTCGAATCTTTGTCCGAAATTATCTAACGGAGCGTCACCTGAAGATTGACGCGGAAGAGCGCAAGGTCATGACAATGACTTACCTCGCATTGATTAATGAGCAAGGCGCAGTGGCGGAGGAGGATCGGCTCGTTATCTTGAATGCGCTTTTCAGGCCCACCGCTGCTTCGGGGGGCGTTGGAGACGATGGCCCGCAAGCCATCGCCCTGCCTGCGCTATTGGCGAAGTTGGTCGATCAAAGGAGACTTGGATAACCCGAGTCGTCGACCTAATTGCTACAGCGCAGCCGCCGGTACTTATAAAATCGCCCAAGACGGTAGGGCCGCATCTCTCGATTTTGATGCTTTTTTGGGAAGGGGGTAGGGTGCAAGCGAGGCGCACAGCAGGTGTGCCTTAAATTGTGTCCCTTTTTTGTGCCCCAGTTCAATCGATTATAGGCAATCAAGTGATTGAAATAAAACATTAAAATCAATGTGGTCGGGAAGAGAGGATTCGAACCTCCGGCCCCCGCCTCCCGAAGACGGTGCTCTACCAGGCTGAGCTACTTCCCGACCGGAATGCTGCGGCCGTGGACATGGAAGATAATCCCGCATCTGAGGGGTGACAAGCGGACAAATGCGCGGCTAGGGAAGCGGTGATGACCGGCCAAAAAACACACCCTGAATGGCAATATCTCGACCTGATGCGGCGCATCTGGTCCGAAGGCAGCGAGCGGCGTGACCGGACGGGTGTAGGAACGCGTTCTGTTTTTGGCACCATGTTACGGTTTGATTTGGCGGATGGGCAGATGCCGCTGCTGACAACCAAGCGAGTTTATTGGAAAACGGCCACGCGCGAAATGCTGTGGTTCCTGACCGGGGACACAAATATCCGCTCATTATGCGCACAAGGCGTACAGATCTGGACCGACTGGCCATTGGATCATTACCGCCGCGAAACCGGCGAAGACATTACCCGCGAGGATTTTTCCAAGCGGATTGTCGCCGATGGCGAATTCGCCGAGAAATGGGGCAACCTCGGGCCGGTTTACGGCAAGCAATGGGTCGATTGGCCAACTTACGAACCGGATGGGCACGGCGCATACCGCAAGGGCGCTGGTATCAACCAGGTAGCCGAAGTGGTGGAATCGCTGCGTAACAATCCCGGCAGCAGGCGGCACATCATCGAAGGGTGGAATGTAGCCGAGCTGGACACGATGGCTCTGCCGCCTTGCCATAAGACGTATCAGTTCCATGTGGCTGACGGCCGTTTGAATTGCGCTTTATATCAGCGCAGCTGCGACGTCGCGCTGGGCCTGCCATTCAATCTGTGGTCTGCGGCATTGTTGCAACGGATGATCGCGCAGCAGGTTGATCTTGAACCGGGCGAGTTTATTTGGCTGGGCGGCGATACGCATTTGTATCTGAACCACGAGGCGCTGGTAAATGAGCAATTGTCGCGCGAACCTGATGGTGCGCCAGTGCTTGATATTATCAGGAAACCGGACAGTATCTTCGATTATCGGATCGAAGATTTTGCAGTGAGAGATTACACTCCGCAAAGCCCGCTCAAGGCTCCGATTGCGGTATGAGTCGGCGATCTTGACGGTTGCGCCGCTTTGAAATAAAATAACACTCGTCTGAAAGATTGCGTCGCACAAAACTGCATCTTGTTGGGGAGAGCACGATATGGCCGATAGGCCTGATGAAACAGCGAAACAGGGTAGTAACAAGCCTACCCTGTCGCTGCACGTCCCTGAACCTAAATTCCGTCCCGGTGACGCGGTAGATTTTTCGCATATCGATGTGACTGTGCCAGGCGCTCAGCCCCGGCCGGACGAAGCGTGCCACGCATCCGAAACCGCACCGCTGACGCTCGATCTGGTTCGCGTGCTCGGTGATGACGACAAAGCGCACGGCCCTTGGGACCCCAAACTCGACCCAGAAACTTTGCGCGAAATGCTCCGCCAATTTGCGATGGTCCGCGCTTTCGATGCGCGAATGTACCGCGGGCAAAGGCAGGGCAAAACCAGCTTCTATATGAAGTGCACGGGCGAGGAAGCGACCTCGATTTCTGCCGCGATGGCGCTGGCATCGGACGACATGGTCTTCCCCAGCTATCGCCAGCAAGGCATTCTGCTGGTGCGCGGCTATCCGCTGGTGGAAATGATCAACCAGATTTATTCCAATCGCGGTGATAAGTTGAAAGGGCGCCAGCTCCCGATCATGTATTCCAGCCGCGAGCATTCCTTCTTTTCGATCAGCGGGAACCTCGCCACGCAAATGCCGCAGGCGGTTGGCTGGGCAATGGCCTCCGCGATCAAGGGTGATACCCGGATCGCCGCGACTTGGGTGGGGGAGGGCTCCACAGCCGAAGGCGATTTCCATTCCGCCTGCACCTTTGCCGCAGTCTACAATGCGCCGGTGATCATCAATGTGGTCAACAACCAATGGGCGATTTCGAGCTTTTCCGGTTTCGCCGGTGCAGAGCGAACCACCTTTGCGGCCCGCGCGCTGGGTTACGGTATCGCAGGCATAAGGGTGGACGGCAACGATCCGCTAGCGGTTTACGCTGCCGAACGCTGGGCCGCCAACCGAGCTCGTTCAAATTCTGGCCCGACACTGATCGAGCATTTCACCTACCGCGCCGAAGGGCACTCAACGTCGGATGACCCGGGGGCGTATCGCTCTGTTCATGAGGGCGAGGAATGGCCGCTCGGCGATCCGGTCAATCGGCTGAAGAAGCATTTGATCGCGCTGGGTGAATGGGATGAGGAACGTCACGCAGCGATGGATATCGCCTGCGCGGAAGAGGTAAAGGCAGCCACCAAGGAAGCTGAAAAGAACGGCATTCTAGGCCACGGTCTGCATCATCCGTTCCACACCATGTTTGAGGACGTGTTTGAGAAATTGCCATGGCATCTGGAAGAACAGGCAGCGCAGGCAATCCACGAACGGGAAATCAAATGGCCCGAAGGACGCAAACCATGAGCGCGACCGAAACTGCAAATGATGCGCCAGTGGTGACCGAAGATACGCGCCGCCTCAATATGATCGAGGCGATCAACGATGCGCTATCTATCATGCTCGAACGCGACCCAGATGTAATCATCATGGGCGAGGATGTCGGCTATTTCGGCGGTGTTTTTCGCGCAACTGCTGGCCTGCAGGAAAAGTTTGGCAAGACGCGGGTGTTCGATACGCCGATTTCCGAATGCGGCATTATCGGCGTTGCGGTGGGGATGGGGGCGTATGGCCTGCGTCCGGTGCCGGAAATCCAATTCGCCGATTACATCTATCCCGGCCTTGATCAGCTGATTTCCGAAGCTGCGCGTTTGCGGTACCGTTCCGCCGGTGAATATATCGCGCCGATGACCGTGCGATCGCCATTTGGCGGCGGTATCTTCGGCGGCCAGACTCACAGCCAGTCACCCGAAGCGATTTTCACTCATGTCGCGGGCCTGAAAACGGTCATTCCGGCCACTCCGCATGACGCCAAGGGCCTGCTGATTTCCGCGATTGAAGACAATGATCCGGTGATCTTCTTTGAACCCAAGCGGATTTATAACGGACCCTTCACCGGATTTTACGACAAGCCGGTCGAACCGTGGAAAAAACACCGTGATAGCCAGGTGCCGGAGGGATATTACAAAATACCGTTGGGCAAGGCGCGGACCGTGCGCGAAGGCGAGGCGTTTACTGTCCTAACCTATGGCACGATGGTCCATGTTGCCGAGGCCGTTTGCACGGCCAAGGGCGTAGACGCCGAAATAATCGACCTACGCACGTTGGTGCCGCTGGACATCGAGGCGATTGAGACCTCGGTCGAGAAAACCGGTCGCTGCCTGATTATCCATGAGGCAACACGTACTTCCGGCTTTGGCGCGGAATTGTCCGCACTGGTAACAGAGCGGTGTTTCTACCATCTCGAAGCTCCGGTTGACCGAGTAACCGGTTTTGACACCCCATATCCGCATAGTCTGGAATGGGCATATTTCCCGGGTCCCGTCCGCATCGGCGAGGCCATCGACAAGATTTTGAGCGAGTAACCGCAATGGCCCGTTTTACATTCAATCTGCCCGATATCGGTGAAGGTATTGCCGAAGCGGAGATCGTCACCTGGCACGTCAAAGTGGGTGATATGATCGAAGAAGACGATCAAATTGCCGACATGATGACCGACAAGGCGACGGTTGAAATGGAAAGCCCCGTTTCGGGGAAGGTCGTGGAGGTCGCGGGCGAAACGGGTGATGTGATTGCAATCGGCTCTATGCTGGTGGTGATCGAGGTTGAGGGCAGTTTGCCGGGCGAGGACGCACAGCAAGACGAAGCGGCGGAGCGAATTGAGGTTGAAACCACTGACGCGTCAGCCGCTGACGATGCGAATGCTGCTGCAAAAGCCGAGCTAAGTCCTGAGCCAGCGCCAGCGCCAGAAACCAACCAAGAGACTTCTCCGGCCGCAGCCCAGCCGAATTTGAGCGCCAAAGTCCTCGCATCCCCCGCTGTCCGTCAGCGCGCCAAGGACCTCGGAATAGATTTGGGTGAGGTGAAACCCGCTGCCGATGGCCGGGTGCGTCACGCCGATCTTGATGCCTTCCTGTCTTACAACAGCGCGCAGGGATTCGCCGCTGCTGGTGTCACGCGCAAGGATGAGGAAATTAAAGTCATCGGCCTGCGCCGCCGCATCGCCGAGAATATGCAGGCCGCCAAGCGCCACATTCCGCATTTCACCTATGTCGAAGAATGCGATGTTACCGAACTGGAACGGATGCGGGCTCAGCTGAACGAAGGGCTCCTTCGACAGGCTCGGGATGAGCGGAGTGTTCGCCAGAAACTCACCATGATGCCGTTACTGATCGCGGCGATCTGCAAGACTATCCCGCAGTTTCCGATGATCAATGCACGCTATGATGACGAGGCGAATGTGATTACCTGGCACGGCGCTGTCCACTTGGGCATTGCGGCGCAGACCGATAATGGCCTGATGGTTCCGGTTATCCGCGATGCACAGGCGCAAAATTTGTGGCAATTGGCCCGGGAAATCAAGCGTTTGGCGGAGGCCGCGCGGGACGGGAAAGCAAAGTCTTCCGAATTGTCCGGCTCTACCCTCACGTTGACTTCGCTAGGCCCCCTGGGCGGCGTGGCGACGACTCCGGTGATCAACCGTCCAGAAGTTGCGATTATCGGCCCCAATCGCATCGTAGAGCGCCCGATGTTCGTGCCTGACGGGATGGGCGGCGAGCGGATCGAGAAGCGCAAACTGATGAATATCTCGATCAGCTGCGATCACCGTGTGGTTGATGGATATGATGCCGCCAGCTTCATCCAAGAGGTCAAGAAGCTGCTTGAAACCCCGGTCATGTTGCTGGCGGATTGACCACAATTGGAGCTTATTTTCAGCAATTGAAAAATGAGGCGTTTTTTGTCGTTGTTCTGCGTTGACAGTATCAGCGCTCTCGCCTAGTTGCCTGCTTCCCAAGCGGTCCTAGACCGTTATGCGGGTGTAGCTCAGTTGGTTAGAGCGCCGGCCTGTCACGCCGGAGGTCGCGAGTTCAAGTCTCGTCACTCGCGCCATTGGGGCGCTTCATTCAGATTTAGAATTCAATCAGGTGATCCGCGCTGGAATGCGCCGATTAATCAGGTTTGCCCGTGCCCCAGCGCCCGGTTTCCATCCAGATCAGGAAATTGCGCAGCGGCAGCAGCCACGCGACCCCCAGCACGACATAAATCACCGTCTGGATGATGACCGGCAAACCGCCGATCCACTGGCTCGCCCACATGACCGCCAATGCGTAAACTGAGATGGCAGTCAGCAGGCCGAGAATTCCGACGGGTATCCGCCAAGTTGGTTTATCGCGCATCAAACGGTCCATACATTCGTGTGGGGGTGATAATTGCACTGAGCGGCATGTCGTGAGGCTCAACCGGTAATTCGTTGGCCAACTGCATATCCCATGCGAGCCCGATTGCGATCACGCCGGGATGGGAGCCGAGCCAGCGGTCATAATGTCCGCCGCCTTGGCCCAATCGCGCGCCGCCGTCGGTAAAACCGACCAGAGGCACAAACAGGACATTTGGCGTCATGACGTCAGCTTCGCCGCTTGGCTGCATTATGCCGCGGGGTCCAGGCTCAAGATCGCTTTCCTCAAACGGATCGGAATGGCTGTGAAACTCCATCCTGCCGTCAGGCGCAGAAATACGTGGCAGGGCGATCTGGTGGCCAGCCTCAAGGAAGAATTTGGCATAACTCGCGGTTGGCGCCTCATCCCTTGACGAATGATACAGCCCGATCACCGCATTTGCCGGGATTAGGTCTATCAGCGGCGCTGGTGGGCGTTTGAACAACAATGCGCGGATTGTGCCGGGCAGGGCGCCGACATGATCGCGCCGGGCCTTGCGAAGGGTGCGGCGCAAATTGTTCTTACTATCCAAGTGTGCGTCTCGCATGATGTAAAGTGGCGGAACCACCATGGTCTTGCCTGGAGATCCTCTGACGCGAAAACGTCAGGTGGGCGCCATATGATCCGGAGCCCCGTACGAAACGTTACTCCGGGCAGGGACAGCTCCCTAGGAATGCTTATAGCCTCAGGGATGTTCGTCGGCTCGTGCCGAGCAGCCCCGCCGTGTCCTATCTAGGAGGTCGCGGCCTTACCCTCAAGCTTATCCGCACAATTTTCGAGCAAATCTGCAAATCTTTCCAGCGCAGGAGCCATATCCGGGCTTTCTTCTGAAGACTTTGGCGCCTCTTGCTGGGCTAAGGCGTCCTGCAAATCCTCGACCTGCGCGGCGAGTGCATCGCGTTCCTTGATCAGGTTCTCATCAATATCCTGAGTTCCGGGTATCGCGGACCTTGCTTCATGCAGTTCATCGGCCAGAAGCAGCGCAGCAAACAGCATATTCTGCGAATCTGGCGCCGCAAGATTGCCCATCTGTCTCAGCTTTGCGTCAATCGACTCGGCCAATTTGGTAATGTGGGCTTCTTCACCAACCGCGCAGGCGACCGTATGTTTCCGTCCGGCAATGGTCAGAGTGACTTCGCTCATCTTTCCAGCCTTTCGAGCAAATCATCCAATTGTTTCAGGCTATTGGATACTGTTTCGCGCAGGCTTTCGTGCTTTTCCACCAGGTTTGTGACTGACGGCGGCGCGGGATTTATACTGTCCGCGGCATCGGAAATGCGGGTTAGCGCAGCTTCAATCCGTTGAACGGCTTGTTCGATCCGGTGGTCATTCATACTGTGCAATTTACCGTAAGTTTCCATGCAACGCAAAGGCTTGCGCAGTCCTGTTGATAACAGAACTTCGTGGTGGATCATTTACGCAACCGTTCGAACGGGTAAGCAAAGCACTAAAGCCAAAGTTTGGGGATGGCAGCAGGACCTATCCTTGACCTTGGCACGGTGGTCCGCGAAGGCTTCGCCCACGCTGGCTGGTACGGCGACTCGGGGTTGGAATGGGCCACAAGGCGCCTGAAGCACGGGTTGGCACAAGCACAGTTGGCGGTGATCAAACAGGAGCCTGTCTATGAGCCTCGACCAGTCCCGTCTTTTACCAATGGCCAATGCCATTCGCGCGCTGTCAATGGACGCGGTGCAGGCGGCCAATTCGGGCCATCCGGGTATGCCAATGGGCATGGCCGATGTCGCGGCGGTGTTATGGTCTGACTATCTGAAATTTGACCCGGCGGACCCCAAATGGCCCGACCGCGACCGGTTCGTGTTGTCGGCAGGCCATGGTTCAATGTTGATTTACTCGCTGTTGCACCTTTCCGGCTATGCCAAGCCGACGATGGAGGACATCAGCAATTTTCGTCAAACGGGCAGTCCGTGTGCCGGTCATCCTGAAAACTTCCTTCTCGACGCCGTTGAATGCACCACCGGGCCATTGGGACAGGGCCTTGCCATGGCTGTCGGCATGGCGATTGCAGAACGGCATCTGAACACGCAATTCGGCGATGATCTGGTCGATCACCGCACTTGGGTCGTCGCAGGCGACGGGTGCCTGATGGAAGGCATCAACCACGAAGCGATCGGACTGGCCGGACATTTGAAGTTAGGCCAGATGATCGTGCTGTGGGATGATAATAACATCACCATCGACGGCCCGGCGGATATGTCGACCAGCGAGGACATCCCGGCACGCTACCGTGCGACAGGTTGGCATGTGGTGCGCTGCGACGGGCACGATACCGCCGATATTCGCCGGGCAATTGATGAAGCGTTGGCGGACGAGCGGCCTTCGCTGGTCGCTTGCAAGACAATCATCGGCAGGGGCGCGCCGAACAAGCAAGGTACGTCTGCCACTCATGGCGCACCGCTGGGTCAGGACGAGATTGCCGCCGCGCGCGAAGTTTTGGGCTGGGAAGCGGCTCCGTTCGAAGTGCCGGCTGACATTATGGCGGATTGGCGCTCCACCGGAGATCGCGGCAAGGCGGCACATGCTGAATGGCGCGGCCGGCTTGAGGCCGATGCAGATGTTCGCGCCAAATTTGAAAGCTGGATGATGGGAGTTAGCGATCTCGCCGCGCCCGCTTTGGAAGAACACATTGCTGCGCTGGCGGCAGAGCCCAAGAACGTCGCTTCTCGCAAGGCGTCAGAAATGGCGCTTGGACCGTTGACCGAGAAACTGCCGCAATTGGTCGGCGGTTCAGCGGATTTGACCGGTTCCAACAACACCAAGACGCCCTCTACCTTGCCATTCACAGCGGACGATTATTCCGGCCGCTATCTTTACTACGGCATTCGCGAATTTGGCATGGCAGCGGCGATGAACGGGATGATGCTGCATGGCGGCATTGTTCCTTATGGCGGTACCTTCCTGATTTTCAGCGATTATTGCCGTAATGCGATCCGCATGTCCGCCCTGCAGCAGATCGGCGTGGTCTATGTAATGACTCACGATTCCATTGGTTTGGGCGAAGATGGCCCGACCCACCAGCCAGTGGAACAAGTGATGAGCCTGCGTCTGATCCCTAACCTCAACGTATACCGGCCTGCCGATGCGATTGAGACAGCGGAATGCTGGGCGCTGGCGCTGCAAACACCGGAAACGCCTTCGGTCTTGGCGCTGTCACGTCAGAACCTCAAACCCATGCGCGGGGAGGGGGATGAAAACTGGTCTGCCGCATCCAATCGCAGCGCGCGCGGCGCGTATCGGCTGCGTGCTGCAACTGCGGCGCGCAAGACCATCCTGATTGCAACCGGTTCGGAAGTGCAATTGGCGATGGAAGTCGCTGATCAATTAGAAGCCAAGGGCATTGGTGCCGACGTTGTTTCGATGCCATGCGCAGAATTGTTCGACCAACAGGATGATGCCTACAAGGCGGACTTGCTTCCCGACGTCAGCCCGTCAGAAGTGCTCCGGGTTTCGATTGAGGCCGGGGTGACGATGGGCTGGGAACGCTATACGATGCTGAACGGCCTCAACATCGGGCTGGACCGGTTTGGTGCATCCGCCCCAGCGGACGAATTGTTCGAGCGTTTCGGGTTCACAGCCGACGCAATTGTTCCAAAGATAATGAATAAAATCAATCTCTAAACAGGAGTTTCTAACATGGCGACTAAGGTTGCGATCAATGGTTTCGGACGTATCGGGCGGCTTGTCGCGCGCGCAATTTTGGAGCGGGACGATCATGATCTCGAGCTCGTTGCGATCAATGACCTCGCCGATGCGAAGGCCAACGCGCTGCTGTTCCAATACGATTCGACCCACGGCCGCTTCCCTGGCGAAGTGACGTCTGATGGGGCCAGCATTACCGTCAATGGCAAGCGCATCGCAGTAACGTCAGAGCGTGAGCCGGGCAAATTGCCCCATGCCGCGATGGGCGTGGACATTGTTCTGGAATGCACCGGTTTCTTCCAGTCGCACGAAGCCGCGCAGCCGCATCTGGATGCAGGTGCAAAGCGCGTATTGATCTCCGCTCCGGCCAAGAACGTCAAGAAAACCGTGGTTTACGGGGTGAACCATGACACTCTGACAACCGCTGACGTCATTGTGTCGAACGCCAGCTGCACCACCAATTGTCTCGCGCCGGTTGCCAAAGTGCTGAACGATACCGTCGGTATCGAACGCGGTTTCATGACCACGATCCACAGTTATACCAATGACCAGCGGATGCTTGACCAAATGCATAGCGATATGCGCCGGGCCCGCGGCGGCGCGCAGAACATGATCCCCACCACTACGGGCGCTGCGCGTGCTGTCGGACTGGTTCTGCCGGAATTGAATGGCAAGCTGGACGGTAGTTCGGTCCGCGTGCCGACGCCTAATGTCAGCCTGATCGATCTGGTGTTCACGCCAAAACGCGATACTTCGGTCGAGGAACTGAACAATGCCCTCAAGGCCGCTTCTGAAGGTGCAATGAAGGGCGTTCTTTGCTTCACCGATCAGCCGCTGGTCAGCTCCGACTTCAACCATTTCCCGGCCAGCTCCACGGTGGACAGTCTGGAAACATCGGTGATGGAAGGAAAGCTTGCCCGCGTGGTGTCATGGTATGACAATGAATGGGGCTTTTCCAACCGGATGATCGACACGGCAGGCGTAATGGCCGACCTGATTTAGAACCATCCAACCCCGTTCGTGTCGAGCGAAGTCGAGACACGTTTGCACCAAGGGTTCTCGACTTCGCTCGAACCGAACGGGTAGGTAGGTTTTTTGATGAGTAAATTTCGCACACTCGATGATCTCGGTGACATCACCGGCAAGGTCGCGCTGGTTCGCGTCGATCTGAACATGCCGATGAATGGCGGTTCGGTTACTGACACCACCCGCGTTCAGGCGTCCGCCGCGACGATCCTGGAACTGGCTGATGCCGGGGCGAAAGTGCTGCTGCTGGCGCATTTCGGACGGCCCAAGGGCCAGCGCAATTCGACCATGTCGGTCAGCATGACGCTGGACGCGGTCGAAGACGTGCTGGGCCGCGAGGTCATGTTCATCCCTGAGGTCGCTGGACCGATCGTCGCTCAGAGCATTGGCATCTTGCGAGGTGGCGACATCGGCATGCTTGAAAATACCCGGTTCTGGGCGGGCGAAGAAGCCAATGATCCGGAATTCGCGGCGTCGATTGCGGCCAATGGCGATTTCTTCGTCAATGACGCGTTCTCCGCCGCACACCGCGCCCATGCCAGCACCGAAGGATTGGCGCATTTGCTGCCAGCCTATGCCGGGCGCGCGATGGAGAAAGAGCTGAAGGCGCTCGACGCGGCGCTCGGCAATCCAGAGCATCCCGTCGCCGCAGTGGTGGGCGGGGCCAAGGTGTCATCCAAACTGGCGGTGCTGGAACATTTGGTTAGTCAGGTCGATCATCTGATCATCGGCGGCGGGATGGCAAATACCTTCCTTGCCGCGCGCGGTGTGGATGTCGGAAAATCTCTGTGCGAGCATGATCTGACCGATACAGCCAACGCCATTCTGGATGCAGCCGACCAAGCTGGTTGCACGGTCCATTTGCCTTATGATGTTGTGGTATCGAAAGAATTTGCTGCCAATCCGTCCAGCTTGCGGACGAGCAATGTGCACGAAGTTGCCGCGGATGAGATGATTCTTGATGTCGGTCCGCAAGCGGTGGAGGCGCTGGCCGATGTTTTGAAGACATGCCGCACCTTGGTGTGGAACGGCCCGATGGGGGCATTCGAAACCGAGCCATTTGATGCCGCGACAGTCGCGTTGGCCCGTACGGCTGCTGCATTGACCAGCGAAGGGTCGCTGGTGTCAGTCGCTGGCGGCGGTGACACAGTGGCGGCGCTCAATCACGCCGGTGTGGCCAAGGATTTCACCTATATTTCAACCGCAGGCGGCGCTTTCCTGGAATGGATGGAGGGCAAGGAATTGCCTGGTGTGGCGGCCCTTCGCGCATGAATGAGGATCGCGAATGAGTGAGAATGAAGCGGTCGGTGCATCCGGCGGCTTGATCAAGGTGGATCAAGGCGAATGGGCCGGGTGGTCGCAGTGGCAAGGCGATGCCTTCGAACAAAACGCAGGGCCCTTTTACGAAAAGATCGACGAGGACGGCGAAGTAGTCTCTGCCTTCCGCGCTGAGCAGCGCCATATGAACGGCGCGGGCTTCATGCACGGCGGATGTCTGATGACATTTGCCGACTCGGCGCTGTTCAGCATTGCAGGCCCAGCGCTCGGCGGCGGACATGGTGTGACCATGCACCTGGCAGGCGATTTTCTCGATCCGGCACGGAATGGACAATTGATCGAGGCCCGCGGTGAAGTTGTGCGCGCAGGCGGGAAAACGATCTATGTGGTGGGCAAGGTTACAGCCGACGGGACGCCAGTGCTCAGTTTCAACGGAATTATCCGCAAAATCACTCGGCGTTAGTTATTGGCCGCTAGTTTCTGGGGCCCCCTGATTCCCCATGGTTGCAGTGCAACAAAGTGCTGGCTAAGGCCCATCCACGCATTCGTATGCAAAGACCGGGGATTCGAAAATGCAGCTTCACGACATGACCGCCAAAATCGCCAATGGGCAGGGCTTCATTGCCGCCCTTGATCAAAGCGGTGGTTCGACCCCCAAGGCTCTTCGCGGTTACGGCGTTGAGGACAGTGAATGGTCCGGCGATGAAGAAATGTTCGCCAAGATCCACGAAATGCGCTGCCGCGTGGTTACTTCGCCCAGTTTTACCGGTGATAAGGTTCTGGGCGCAATCTTGTTTGAAAAGACGATGGATGGCTGCGTAGGTGACGGAACTTCAGTCCCCGAAAAGTTGAAGAGCCGCGGGATCGTGCCATTCCTGAAAGTCGACAAGGGGCTTGAGGACGAAGCGCAGGGCGTTCAGCTGATGAAGCCAAATCCGACCCTTGATGCGCTGCTGGAAAAGGGCAAAGCGGCCGGGGTTTATGGCACCAAAATGCGCTCGGTTATCCAATCGGCCAATCATGCCGGGATTGCCGCGATTGTTGAACAGCAATTCGGGGTTGGCCGCCAGATCCTGTCCCACGGGCTGATGCCGATTATCGAACCCGAAGTGAACATTGAGGCGGCGGATCGTGCCGCGTCCGAAACGATCCTGCTGGCTGAAATCCTCAAGGCGCTGGATGCGCAGCCTGATGGTAATCAGGTGATGTTGAAATTGTCGCTGCCGGTCAAAGCCAACCTTTACAAGCCGTTGGTCGATCATCCCAAAGTGCTGCGGGTTGTGGCGTTGTCGGGCGGGTTCAGCCGTCCTGATGCTTGTGCCCATTTGGCCAAGAACACCGGCATGATCGCCAGTTTCAGCCGGGCTTTGCTGCAAGAATTGCGGGCGACCATGGATGATGCAGAATTCGACTTGGCGTTGGCGACGGCGATCGATGAAATTCAGGCAGCCTCGGCGGCGGGATAAGATGCTTGGCGGCAGGCAGGCGGCGCGGTAAGGGCGCGCAATGTCCAATACAGTAACCCGTTGCCAGCTCTATTTGATCTCTCCTCTCGAAGTGGGGGGTGATTTTCCTGCGCGTTTGGAACGGGCGCTGTCCGCGCCTGAGGGCAAGAGCCCGATCACAGCGTTCCAGTTTCGGGTGAAGGGGCTGGACCAGCATGAAGCTGCCGATCTGGCCAAGCCTCTGCAAGAAATTTGCGCGGCGCATGACGTTGCCTTTATCGTGAATGACGATGTCGCGTTGGCCAGGCGGCTGAATGCAGACGGGGTCCATCTGGGCCAGCAGGACGGCTCTGTTCGCGATGCGCGCGAAGAACTGGGCCGCGAGGCGCAGATTGGCGTAACCTGCCACGGCAGCCGCCACCTGGCGATGGACGCAGGTGAACAGGGCGCCGATTACGTGGCCTTTGGCGCGTTTTTCCCCAGCACAACCAAAGACGCCGGGCATACTGCTGACATCGAGTTGATCGAGTTCTGGAGCGGATTGTTCGAAATTCCTAGTGTGGCGATTGGCGGCATTACACCGGAAAATTGCCAGCCCATCCTTGATGCCGGGGTCGATTTCATCGCAGTTTCCGGGGCAATCTGGAATGGCGACGAAGTGGCTGCAGTGCGGGCGTTCGCCGAGAAGCTGGGTACTGGAAAATAGGACTAACGCGCCTCGCCTATGGCCAGAGCGGGGCGAATAGTGCTACTATCGCATCATGATGGCAGGCAAATTTATTGACCGGATTTTGACGGTAGTCGTCACGGCAACGCTGACTTCAGCGGTATGGATCGTGGCGGGCGGCAGTCTGATGGAAATGTCCGACAGCGAAAGCCAGTTGAACGCAACGCGGCCTGCCGATGCTGCACCCAGTCCAAAGCCCGAAGCGCCGACTGTAGCGGAAGCGTTGCCTGCACCCGAGACAAGTGGGGCGCCGTTGGCGCTGGCGGGTCTCGACAACAAGAGCGGTGCATCTCGGCCGGATGATCGCGCATCGAGCGAGTTGATCGTTCCGGTGCTGAATGTCCGGCCATCCGATCTGACGGACACTTTCACGGATTCGCGCGGCGGGGCGACCCGGTTGCACGAAGCAATAGACATCATGGCGCCGCAGGGTACGACTGTATTGGCCGCAGCGTCCGGAACGATCGAGAAGCTGTTTACATCCAGCGCAGCAGGAAAGACGATTTACGTTCGATCAGCAGATCGGGAAACAATCCATTATTATGCGCATCTGGGCGAGTATGCTCCGGGCTTGACCGAAGGGCAGCGGATTCGGCGCGGGCAGCGGATTGGTTCTGTGGGTACCACTGGAAATGCCAAAAAAGAAGCACCGCATTTGCACTTTGCCATTATGCGTACCACCCCGGACGCGGAATGGTGGGAACCGGCGAATGCATTGAACCCGTATCCCTTGCTGACGAAGAAATAGTTTTTAGCGTGCCGCGTTCGTACGGACGCAGCGCACACTTGCCAGACGCCCATTCTCGTCGATCCAGCGTAATGTGGATGATCCAGTGCGTTCAAAGCGCATTCCGTTCATGGGGCCGCGAGTAAATATAACCCGCTTTCCGGTGAGCAGGTAGGTGCCTGAACCTTGGGGTGTCAGATAGGTTGAGGCATTATCGATGGTGAAGTTTTTGTCTTCCAGCGGAATCCACGCCTGACCTGCGGCATCTCCGGGCAACGCGCAGTGATATTCACCCAAAGGCAAGGTACCCAGCTTTCCACCGGGCGCGGCCAATGCAGGCGCCGACAGGGCGATGCAGGCGGCTGTAACTGTCAAAAGTCTCATATTCATGGCCGCAAGTTCTAACATCCTCCAAGCGGACATGCTAGCTATCCTTGCCGCACACGCAGACGTGGGTTAAGGGCGCGTCCAAGATATAGCGCAGCGTCTGGTTTGCTTCAAAAACCCGGGTCACGAAAACCCGGGCTGCGAAAAACCGGCTATTCAAGTCAATAAGGTCAAGTTCCCATGAAAATCAGCGGTGTCGACATTCGTCCCGGCAACATCATCGAATACGAAACCGGCATCTGGAAGGTTGGCAAGATCCAGCATACCCAGCCGGGCAAGGGCGGTGCCTATATGCAGGTTGAAATGAAAAACCTGATCGATGGGCGCAAGACCAATGTCCGGTATCGCAGTGCCGACACGGTCGAGAAAGTGCATCTTGATACCAAGGATTTTCAATTCCTTTATGCTGAGGATGAAAGCCTGATCTTCATGGACAAAGACAATTTCGAACAGATCACCTTGCCCAAGGATTTGCTCGGCGATGCGGCCGCATTCCTGACAGACGGGATGGATGTGACTTTGGAATTGTATGACGAAAAACCGATCAGTGTTGCGCTGCCCGATCAGGTGGAAGCAACTATTGTTGATGCAGACGCAGTGGTGAAGGGGCAGACCGCTTCATCCAGCTACAAACCTGCCGTGCTGGAAAATGGGGTGCGCGTGATGGTGCCGCCGCATATCGAAAGCGGAACCCGCATCATAGTGGACGTTTACGATCGCACTTATGTCGGCAAAGCGAGCTGATCCGGCATGCAATTATCTGGTGTCATTCGAGTAATGGAACGCGCAGCCCGTAAAGCGGGTGCGCGTCTCCGCCGTGATTTCGGCGAGGTTGAACATTTGCAGGTCAGCCGCAAAGGTCCGGCTGATTTTGTGTCCAAGGCAGATATGCGGTCCGAACGGATCCTGTATGATGAACTGTTGGCCGCGCGCCCTGATTGGGGTTTTGTGCTGGAAGAAGCAGGCGTTATCGAAGGTGATCCGGGCAAACCGCGCTGGATCATTGATCCGCTGGATGGAACCAGCAACTTCCTCCACGGCATCCCGCACTTTGCGATTTCCATCGCGGCGCAGGAACCCAAGCTGGACGGTAGCGGTTGGGGCGATGTGTTCGCTTCGGTGGTTTATCAGCCAATTACCGATGAAACATTCTGGGCGGAAAAGACCCGCGGATCTTGGCTTCAGGATGCGCGCCTGCGCGTTTCTTCGCGCCAACACCTGTCGGATTCGCTGATTGCCACCGGCATTCCGTTTCAGGGCCACGGCAGTTTTGCGGAATGGTCGAAGATTTTTGCCGCAGTTGGTCCGCAAGTTGCCGGCATCCGCCGGTTCGGTGCCGCCTCACTCGATCTCGCCTGGTTGGCGCAGGGCCGTTATGACGGTTTTTGGGAAAGCGGCCTGAAAGACTGGGATACAGCTGCCGGGTGCCTGTTGGTACGCGAAGCGGGCGGTTTTGTGAGCGATTATCGCGGTCGTTCTGCGCCCATACATTCCGAACAAGTGATTGCAGGCAATGATGTCATTCACTCAAAACTGCATAAATTGCTGGCGGGTGCGTTAAAGGCGTAGCCCGGCCGTCTCGTCAAACTTGGCAAGTGCATCATCTAGCGGCCACTGAGGCCAGTATTCCTGATGGATCGGTTGTCCATGCTGGCAGGGGCCGGGGCAAAACGATTTCCGCCCAAAAAGAAGCACTAAATCCGCGAATTGGGCTGTTTAGCCCGCTTTTGCCGTTGCGCGTTTTGATGGCGGCGCTATAGACTGGTGCCAACGCGGGCGTGGTGGAATTGGTAGACGCGCGGGATTCAAAATCCCGTTCCGCAAGGAGTGTGGGTTCGATTCCCACCGCCCGCACCACCTAAGCTAGCAGGCTCCGATAAGCTCACCGTTGGGGGCAGGAGCCTGCGTTAGCAGACCGCTTACGGGCGAACTTCGCGAGCTAAGCTTTCTCCCAATGACAATCGGAGCTTATTGTCATTTCGGCCCCAGAAATCCCGACCGGGGCTTAATCCGGCTGTGTCAATTTGCAGCTTGGCCTTTCTGAAACATGGTCATGCCAGGCTGCGAGTATTGGATGCTGCACCCGCCAGGGAATATTGGGTAGACGAAAATCAAGATAATCGAGGGCGCAGACGTAAGTGATGTGGCCAAGGTCGAAATCGCTGCCTGCGGTTTCTATGTCGTTGATCATTGCAGCAAGCGCTCGGCCAATCGCATCACGCCAACGCGATAACCAGTATTCAGAGGACTCGTCTGCTACACAGGCTCAATCTGCAAATAGCCCCGCGAGCCCTACCCCGGGGGCTTCACGCAGGCTATTGTTGGCGGGCGGTGTTGTGCCGCTCGCCAACTTATTCAGGCAAATTTATATATCGCGATCAAATTGCGTTCGTTAGATAACTTTCGTGTTGGCGTATCGCTGCGAGTGCCAAGGTCGGCAATTTGATTGAATTCATCAATGAAAACCGGATGGTGCATGCGCCCGAACCAAGGCCGCGCGCGCTCAGGCGGGTTTGGTTGATTACGATTTCTGTAGTTGCAGTCGTTTCAGCGCCTGTTCCAGATAGGTCTGTTCGAACTCGAACAGCTTGGCCTCGATTGGGCTGGATTTCAGGTGATGGTAGTGCCTCATCAGGTCAGGATAATCTTCCGGCTTTGGCACTGGAGCTCGATTTTGAAAGTCATGACCTCAATCCGTACCAATCGGCTGAAAAGCTTGCGGCGCTAAACCCGCTAAAACGCATACCGGTGATCGAGCATGATGGCTTTACTCTTGCCGACAGCTAGGCGATTTTCAGCTATTTTCAATCGCGGTTCCCCGGCTCTCTAATTCTACTTCCCGACAAGCCAGAGGATCTCGGCACGGCGCTGTGGATCGAGGAATATGCTGATACGGCCTTGTTCGATGTTATCAGAAAGGGCGTGTTTAAACCCATATTTCTCAACGCGCTTATGGGTATGGCACAAGATTTCGACACGGTTCGCCGGGCGTAATATTGATACAGATACGGTTGCCATCGGCCTTTGGTCGATGATGCATGGCTATATTGATCTGAAAATCGTCGGCATATTTGAAGAACGGGTAGACCGCGTTACCGGAGAGGAGCGCTCAGAAGCCCTGATCAAGATGTTTCGAACTATATTTGACCAATATGGCCTTTAGTAGATCAAGGTTTTCCTGATAAATTTGAATCCCATACGTCGCGATTTCTGACCCAAGGGAGCCTTTCCATCAACGCAATGGAACGGCCACTGGGATTTTCGCTAGGTTATGGATGCGCCAATTGTGCCATGGACCTTGTTAGGTATGGCTTGCTCCGTCCGCGAGACCAATTTCTGCTTCGGGAGGGGATGGTACTTTGTCCAAGCAAGCAAAGTTGATGCAGATTTGTTCTGGATCGCGTCGACGCTTATGATGCGTATAGACACCGCAGTTTTTGCAGAAAAAATGCTCGGCGACTTGTTTGTTCCATTTGTAAGACAGGAGCGAGTCTGCGCCGGAAACTAAGCTGAACGCACTCTTGTGCTCAGCTTTCATCAGAATGCCCTTCTTTTGGCAAAGCGAGCAATTGCAGCGATAAACACCGCTTGAGATATCTTTGGAGCTAATCTCAAAAACCACCTTCCCGCAGTGGCAAGAACTGAATTGCCCCTAGATTTCTGGACGCCTTCTATCCTAATTTTGAGGTAAGGAGACGAAGATGGGCAAGGTAAATTTCAGCGATGAGTTCAAGCGGGATGCGGTGGCTCAGATTACAGAGCGAGGTTA
>Ga0209390_10004639_pt1 | contig 20410 bp, 18 predicted proteins | sample BON01_FD_187212 | JGI IMG/M metagenome (GOLD analysis project Ga0209390, IMG submission 187212) | Freshwater microbial communities from Lake Bonney liftoff mats and glacier meltwater in Antarctica - BON-01 (SPAdes) (version 2) | ecosystem: Environmental > Aquatic > Freshwater > Ice > Glacier...
TGTCCGTGGCATGGCTATCGATTCGATCTCGCCACCCGCAAGTGCCTCAAACCCAGTCACGCGCAATGTCGCCTGCCACCGATACCGGAAGTTCAGGAGGACGCTCACGGTAATCTGATTGCCCGCCTGGGTGTGGGATAGGACACTACTGAAAATCTGGATAACGAGCTGGAGCGGCTCGCCAAAGCCAGACACCAAAGCAAAAACGAAGTTGCCCGCAGCCTGTTACGTGCCAGCCTGATGAGAGAGCAACTGCGCATGCTTCATGATGAACTGGAGCCGCAAGCGCGTTCAAACGGCTGGCTTACTGAGGATGTATGCGACATAAACTGTCGCCGTAATGTATAAGCTCACAGTCATCGCAAGATTCAATACTGAAGATCTTCCGCAAATTTCACTTATTTTTTATAAGAGCAACTGCTGGACGAAACATAAACGTGTTGATTCTCCGGATTCCAAGTGTTAAAGCACATGAGTACCACTGCTCTGCAGGAATCGAATAGATAAAAAGAGGAATAATAATGAATCTTGAATTTGCAATTTCACTGGTCATCGCGGCAACAGGTGCCTTCTTTATCGGCTTGCTGCTGGCGCGAAGCCGGGCGGCCGCTGCAGTGGGGCGATTACAATCAGAGAGCGACCAGAGGCAGAGAGAATTCGATCTTCTTCAATCCAGACTTAATGAGGAAAGTGCTGCTCATTTACGGGCAGCCTCTTCAGTGCACGAGCTTAGAACTGAGCTTGCGGTAGCGGAACAGAAACTCTCTGGTGCCTCTGATCGCTTTGCTCAGCAGGGGAGAGACCAGGATTTGCGTCAGCAGTCGCTTAAAGATGAACTTCAGCAGCAGCGCAAAGATGCTGCCGATGCGGAAGCCCGCGCGGCAAAAGCAGAAAAAGAGTTTGCGGTGTTGCGAAGCACGCTGCTGGAGAAGGAGCAGAACTTTGCCCAGCAACTGAAGCAACTTGAAGAAAATAAAGTGGTGCTAAAGAATGAGTTTGAGAATCTTGCGAATCAGATATTCGAGGTGAAGGGTAAATCATTCACGGAACAGAATCGAAAATCTTTAGATGAGTTATTGAACCCTTTCAAGCAGCAGATCAACGATTTTAAATCGAAGGTTGAGAGTGTTCATATTGAAGGAACAAAGCAGCAGGCTGAAGTGCGTACTGAGTTAAAGCAGCTTCAAACCATGCATCAGCAAATGACTACTGAGGCACATAATCTGGCAACGGCGCTCAAAGGCCAGAAAAAGATGCAGGGCAATTGGGGCGAGTTAGTGCTGGAGAATGTATTGGACCTGTCCGGCCTCCGACTGGGCCACGATTATAAACGGGAGGTTAGTTTTACCAATGAAGAGGGCGGTCGCAGCAGACCCGATGTCGTGGTATATCTGCCGCAAGGCAAGCACCTGGTCATCGATGCGAAAGTGTCACTCAACGCCTACACCCGATATGTCAATGCGGAGGATGAGCTCGAGCGCAACCAGGCGCTGAAAGAACATGCTGACGCAGTTGCTGCGCGCATTAAGGAATTGGCTGATCGTGACTATTACAAACTCCATGGCATAAATTCACCAGAAATAGTTTTTATGTTCATACCGATTGAATCTGCCTTCGTCGAAGCACTGAAGGCAGACAGCACATTATTTCAAAAAGCCATCGAGCAGAATGTTTTAGTGGCCACCCCCACAACACTGTTGACCAGTCTGAACATTGTCCGGCAGTTATGGCGCTTCGAGGATCAGAATAAACACACAGCAGAATTAGCCCGCAAAGCAGAAGGCGTGTTCAAGAAACTGAAAGGCTTTCTTACCAGCTTCGAAGGCGTTAAAAAAGGCCTCGACAAAGCGCAGGAATCCTACGCAAAAGCCGAGGGTCAACTGGTCAGCGGTTCTGGCAATCTGGTTAAGCAGGTGAATGACTTCAAAAACCTTGCCCCGGCAATTAAAGACCAGCTTCCGGAGTACTTTACGGAGAAGGCGGTGCTTGAGTTGGTGCATTTGGAGCAGGGTGAGGTGGTTGATGAGGTTGTGTTGGAGGTGGTGGTGGAGGAATGAATAAGGGGGCTGGTTTCCAAGCAATAAAAATAGCATGACTGCTTGGAACACCTATATTCAGAAGCTGTTTAAAGAGCAAAATAGTAGTCTTTGATTTTTTTCGCCATTTTTATACGCCTTTGCTCCAGAAATACGTCGTAGTTTGAAAAACTATAGTCTGCTAAATGCAGTGGTAAGCAGTTTGTAATGAGATTTTTAGTGAAATCACTGGTTTTTAATATTGCACCGTACTTAGCTTCTCCGACTTCGCATTGTTCTAAAACAGATTTGATATATACCTCTGGCGCCTTGTCTCCAATTTTTATATTGACCTCTTGTTGAACATAAACAAAATTAGCGACCTGGTTATACCTGCCTAAGGACAGTCCCTGCTTCTTGAGAAAATTTCTAGGGAAAATGTGGTGAATGTCGCCATGATGCGTAAGCATATCTCGCACGGATATATCCTTCGATAAGAATCCCTTATCTCCCAGATTTACCTGTGCGGCAAGAAAGACTTTAAATGCTGGAGAATTTACAGTGCTGGTATTCAAATTTTGCACAAGCCCTACGGTCCAAAACGCCTCAGATAGTTCAGCGGCTTCGACAGATGCAATATAATCGCTAAAAGGCAGCTCTTCAGACAGTCCATCAATAGCTTTGATGTCTTGGTCCATTTGTGACTCTGGAGATGCAGAATAGCGTCCGGTAACTACGGAGAGCACGAACCATCGTCTGACCCAACTTTCAATATTCGGATTATTACCCAGATCACGTTTCAGTTTCAGGTACAGGATATATGCAAAATTAAGCACATTTCTTGAACGAATCATGCTCTTATCTACAAACCCCGCGGATCTGATGATCATAAGAAAACGTTTAAAGTTGGTTTCATTGCTGAATTCGATGATTCCCTCACTTAATCTGCCGAACGACGTCTCCTCTATCGCTTTTTCGTATGTTCTTGTTTCAAAGTTCCGCCCTGATAGGAGCCCAACAAGGTCGGATAATTTTCCCCGATTGAACTTTGTAGTGAATGCAACTCTAAGCATATCGGAGTAACTCGGATCATATAGATCATCGTTCTCATTGCGGAGCCATCGAATATTATTGAAGTGTTCTGTTTCTGCAAAATCCTTATCATTCTGCTCAATGTGTTTGTAAAATTCTGGTGCGGTCGCTAAATGACAAAAGTAATCGATAGCTTTACGCAACAAAGTGCCATTGAATTCCTCATTAGCGGCAATTTTAGACATGGCAAAATCAGCCTGACTCAGCACGACACCTTTAGAGTTAATGCGGATAAATATCTCGGTGACAATTTCGATCTCCAGATCAGAGGCCAGTTCAATGAGGCCAATCTGTTTTTTAACGATGTCAGTCAGGCGATCCAAGCGTTCATAGATGACATCCTCGTTCTGTTCTGGGTTTAGTGCCAGGTAATCTTTAGCTACGTTGTGACTCTTCAGCGCGCCATTAATAATCGGAGCAATATCATGCAGCCAGGACTTGTCCTTATCGATAGCCGGGTTGGCAACCTCAAAGCGCTCCGTCAAAGGGTGAAATGCGATCCGAATTCTTACTTGTTTATAATCGCTATTCACGACCTGTTCGCCAACAATTGCTGCTCTCAGCGCCGTAACACGCTGTTGGCCATCAATTAATATTTTCTTCCCTTCTGCAAGGCTTCCGTCTTTAAGCTTTATTGTCGGGTTGCGCCAGGCAATGATGTAACCGATAGGATAGCCTTGGTAGAGGCTGTCCATCAAATCTCGTACTTCAGTGGCATTCCATACAAACGGGCGTTGTATCTCAGGTATCGCAATCTCCCCGGATTTCACCCAGGTTAAAATAGTTGCAATCAGGTGTTGATTGACGGAGTACTTTTGAGAAGTCATGACATTTTTCCTAATTGAAAATTTTTCGCTCGTTGTTATTCAGGTACAGTGAAGGCTTAAGGCTATCAATTACCGATTGTTATCGGTGCGTGCCACTCAGCCAACTGTTGGTTTGCCCGCAATTTCGCACGCTGGTGCTGCATCGCAATAAAAACACCGTCCACATCTCTCGTTTCAGCGTTAACCAGCGGCAATGCAGACTCAGCCTCAATAAAAAATTGGTGCTGCATCTTCTCATCATCAAGATACGCCCGCTCCCACCAGCTAAGGATATGCGATTTTGAACTCTGCATAAGCGCTGCCGAAGGAAGTTTGTCACCTTTTGCATTATTCGCAGCGGTCGTGGTCGGCATAAGGTTCCATAAGTCATTATTAAGCCATCGCGCCCAGGGAAAGCAGTGATCAACATCATATCTTTCCATGCGAAGATTTTTGTGGGTCCATACGCAGGATAAAGGCTGACCTTGTTGATTCAGTGATTTTATCCGTTCTCGGATTTTTGTAGTGTCGCGTATGCCTTCATCCCATCTCAAGGCGCGATCGTAGATACTGGTATCGTATCGAAGCGACCAGGTCTGCATCAGTCTTACCCATTCATTGAGAATTGCCGGTTCGAGCCAGCAGGCATACTGACTGAAACTTTGCCAGAGTGCTGCGGGTATCTTGAAAGTACCGAATGCCTGGAGAGATTCGCGAGTGATCTGCCAGGGTTTGTTGTTATAGCGCAAATTATAGGTTTCGCAGTTAAAAACCTGTCGGTTCTGACCGGGCCATGTGATGTAGTTTGCGGGCATATCTTTAATGTTGACACATGCATCACGAATGGCTCCCACTAAAAGTCGCGCAGTGTCGGAGCCAAATGAAGCGCCTATGCGAAGATCAAACGGTGAAAGGTGATGCAGGTTGTAAAAATGGGGTTTCGTGGCCCAACCATATCCGGTTTTATTGTAGTGGTTTGCGCTTGGGGTTTGGATCAAATTGTGCTGAAGCACCAGCGGCATATAGATTTTAAGCCAGTAAAGGCCTACAAGGCCGAAAGGAATCTCCACCCAGTCTTCTGTGCGACGAATGGCCATGCCTGGTGCGCCCTCCGCGATGCGAATCAGCACTCTCAGTAAGCCGAGCTTATACGATGCCGATTTGTTGTCGTTGATAATAATATGCCGCAGGAGTGACAGGCTGCCGGTGCCATCATCCGGCAAGGTGAATACCAGACAATCCCACTCGATCCCGTCTCGTAACACGTCTGGCTCGCGCCGACGAACCCGCTGCGTCACCAGTGCGCGATCCTGAGCGTAGCTGATAAGCTCATCGGAAGTAACGGGATGAAAGCGGCCGGCTTCGTCTTCACCATGCCGCAGACTGATTATGAGAATGCCACCCGGCGCCAGCAATTCGCTGACCAGGCGCATGGCGCGCTCATGCTGCGTGGGCAGCAAATGCATCCAGACGGCGCTGATAAGTATTAGCTGAAAGCGTTGATCGAGTGATCGCAGCTTTTTGAGTTCAGGCAGGCAGTCGTCCAGCCAGGTTACTCCGCCCGGATGGCAGAGTTCTGAGTTGGTATGATGCGCGCCCAGTTTGCGTAATTCTGCACTTGGCTCTACAGCGATTACATCCCAGCCCTTTGAGGCCAGCCAGCAGGCATCGCGACCTGATCCTGCGCCGATATCGCAGGCGAGGCCGGGCTGTTCGGGCAGCAGGTCTAACCAGCTACGGTGAACAGCCTCTGGTTCGAGTTTCTGGTATCGCTGAAACAAAGCATCGGCGTTCTTTGTGTAGTAATCCATAGGCAAGCGTAGCTCTATTTGTTGTTGCTGCCAGTCTACAAAAGATTCATGACTGATTTCAGTTTTTATTTTGTTGTTGCAACCATGTCTGGCCGGCTGGGGTAAGGCGATATTTCTGCAGGGGGCTGCGCGGTTTGTCAGGCAGTGTCATTTCTATCAATTTCAGATTCACTGCAGTTTGCTGATAGTGTTCCCGAAAATGTTTTTCGTCTTTCAAGCCCAGCGCTATCATGATTTCCGTCCGCGCCATATCACTGGTCAATACAGCAAGCAATCGCGCAACCTCGGGAGTGACTGAGGGGGTAGCTTCGGGGGCGACTTCGGGGGTGACTTCGGGGGTCGCTAAGGGCGTACTAACCCATTCAGCCTCTGGCCGCCAGATCACCGCACTGAATTGGTTGCCCGACACGTCATCAATCAACTCAATCCGGGGCCACTCTCTAAGCGCACGCGGAATGCCGCTCCCGATGCCCCGATAGGGCAATATCTGCGAGGCGTGCTCTGTCAATGTCGGGTTGCGACGGTTGGTTTTACCGTGCCGGATGTCCTCCACGCTCAGACTGTCGGGCAGGTGGCCGGGACTGATAATTTCTACCCGGTTTGCAAAAACCATGAGGCGTATCGAGGCGCTGGTGAAGTAGTCGCGGTGGATAAGGGCGTTGACGGCATGGGCCTTCCAATCCTCAGGAATAATCCCCAGATCAGTCTGCTTATATCCAACTGGCACAAAAGACTTCGTTGCCTGCAACTCATACTCCGTCGAGGTTTCCTGCACGGCCATCGCTTCGCTACCTAAGCTCATAGAAACTCTCTCTCAAACAGTTGAGCGCTGCTTTTGTTATTCATTCTTCGCTTCCTGCTTTTAGCTCGGCACTCTCAACTACTTCCCAATGGCCGCCTTTCTGGGGCCCGACGTATTTTAGTTTGCCTTGATCACCTAGTTTTTTGGCTGCTCGTTCGATAGCACTCAGCGATTTTTCTAATTGGATTGCCACTTCCGCCAAGGTCAGGGTCGACTGCTCACGCAGCAAGGCAAGAATCGCGTCTGGTGTTTTCACCGGCGTTTTCACCGGCGTTTTCACCGGCGTTTTTGAGGCGGCATCCTCATCTGGAATACGCCCATTAAATACAACCAACATCCCGGCGGGCTCGAAGCTGAATGTGGGGAAATCCACAGCGTATTCGACACAGGCGGCACGCACTTTTTCAATTCCCCGGCCCCAGGACTCTATATCGCCGGTGCGGAAAAAAGCGCCAGCGATGAGCGGGTTGTGGGGCCTGGAGATATGTTGCTCAAGCAAGTTCTGCACTGTCCAGCCGTCCGGGATAAAGCCGTTGTTCCATATACGCAGTCGATCCTCATAGACCCGAATCTGAATTGGTACACCACTGCCGTAATCACGATGCACAAGGGCGTTGAGGATGAGTTCTCGCAATGCTTCTGGCGGAAAAAGAAAGCGCTCCACGCGAGTGATGCCCTCGTAGTGGATATAGGCCTTCATGTATTTGGTCAGAAGTAAGTCCAGCGTCTTTCGTGCCTGTTCAAAAAGGTTACCATGTACTTCGTCCTGATAGATCAGGTCGGCGTCATTGCGGAAAAAACCTATTTTCACATAGGCACCGGGCACAAAGCGTTCTGGGTTTTCGTGGAAAAGCAGCACCCCTGCCCGGCGTAAATGGTCGCCCTCTACTAGGTTGAGATTTTCGAGAATGCGCGCAGGACTGTCGTCTAGAACGGCTGTATCCATGCGCCCGCTTTTCGCTGCGGCACGGCGGAACTGCTTGAAAGCGTTAGCATCGAGATCCACCTCGTTTGCGTAAGGCACTGGCACACTGTCCCAATGTCGGCCCTGTTTGCGCAGGAGAAAAGCCTCCAGCGCAGCACCTTTGAGCAGCTGTTTTGTGCTACCGCTACGGTAGTGAAATTCGCCTTTGTAGTTGACAGCGCTAGGGTATGGGTCAACCTGAATTTCGATGATCTCATTGCCGTTTTCCGACACCAGCCGAACGTTGGCCATCACACCCAGCACATCTCTTATTTTATTGGGCAGCTCTTCTAGTAGCTTGTCAGCATTAGCCACGCCTACGGCTTCGCCTTTGTCATTCTTACCAATAAAGAGCACGCCGCCCTCAGCATTGGCGAAGCCGCAGATCCACTTCAAATAGTCGTCACGCCAGGCTTCTTTAAATTCAATGTTTTGCGATTCCTTCATAGAGCGCAGCCCATCTTTTTCAGGTGCTCATCCACCTTGGCAGATAGCACGGCAACACTCTCCACCAGTTGCGGCAACGGCGTGGTATAGCGCTCAGCCAGTTGCCATCGTGGAATCAGATGAATATGCATGTGGTTAATGGTTTGCCCGGCTGCGACTCCGTTGTTAATGCCGATATTGTAGCCATCTGGTTTGTATCTGGTCTCCAACTTCGCTTTAGCTCTATTCAAAAGTTCCATCAATGCCGTACGCTCTGCATCTGTCATGTCGAAAAAAGAAGCGATATGCCGTCGGGGAATGATTAAGGTGTGACCCTTGCTGATAGGAAAGCCATCTTCAATTGCGATTGCCAGATTGCTCGACTCGACAATCCGATCTGAGCAATCCTGGTTAACAATCGTGCAAAAGGGGCATGTCATATTCTGAAACCATGTAAATTTTGCTTTTATTCACCTGGAGTCTACGGTAAATCCCTCAACTGTCAATTTTCAATCGCTTACATGCTAATGCACAAACCCCATCCCCGCCTTCACCCCTTCTTTAACCCCGCACTCGCCCTCGAGCGCCGTCACAAACTGTGCCGCGGACAGCACGGGTCGAAACCTTCCCTGGCGGGCGACGGCGGCGAAATCGCCTGGTGTCACATTCAGCAGGGTACTCAATCTGACCAGACATTCTCTTTCAGGCGCGGCCAGGGCCAGCGTTGCGCAATAGCGCCTCAGCAACTCCTGCGCCTGCGTTGTCTGCAGGTAATCAAACTTCACCTTCAGGTCGAAGCGGCGCAGGGCTGCCTGATCCAGGCCTGCCATCAGATTAGTGGAGGCGATGAATAGGCCGGAGAAGGCTTCCATCTGGGTGAGCATCTCATTCACCTGGCTGACTTCCCAGCTGCGCTGGGCGCCGCGGCGGTCCTGCAGGAAGCTGTCTACTTCGTCGATCAGCAGCAGGGCGCCTTCGTGTTCGGCCTGGGTAAAGGCGCGGGCAATGTTCTTCTCGGCTACGCCTAAATAGGGGGACATCAGGTCGGAAGCGCGCTTGACCAGCAGGGGAATGTTCATCTGTTCGGCAAGCCAGCGGGCATAGGCGGTTTTGCCAGTGCCAGATGGCCCATACAGACACAGACGGCCGGCTTTGCAGGCGATCAGGCCACCAGCGATCTGCGCGAGATCTGCGTCGGCATGAATGAACAGCGGGTCGTAGACTTCCGGCAACTGGTTGGCATCGTGGCGTTTGATGCGTGCATGGCCCTGGGCTTCCAGGGTGTTGTTGATCAGCAGATTGAAGGCGGAGACTCTGTCGGCATCGTTCAGTTCTTCGCTGATCCTGCGCACCACGGCGGCTGCGCGGGTGACGACTGCGGGAGCCAGAGTCTCGGATGCGCAGATGCGCGCAATGGTCGCGGTATCAACCAGGCCGGCGCAGACTTCGGTAAGAATACGTTCGCGCTGTTTGCGGGGCGGCACGGGCAGCTCGCAGACGATGTCGAAGCGGCGCACAAAGGCGGGGTCCATGTCGATGGAGTTGGATAACCACAGAGTCGGCACGGTGTTGTCTTCGAGCATCCGGTTGATCCACGCTTTACGGGTCTGGGCGGTGCCTTTGTCGAATAAGCCGGCACCGTCGTTGAAGACATCTTCGGCCTCATCAAACAGCATCAGTGCGCGACGTCGGCTGAAGAAGCTTTGTGCGGCACGAAATGCGCGCAGGCGTTTGCTGCCGGCCACCGGGTCGCCATCGATATCTTCACTGGAAACTTCAAACAGCTCACAGTTCAATTCCTGGGCGAGCAATCTGGCCAGCTGTGTCTTGCCAGTACCCGGCGCGCCGTAAAGAAAGACATTGACCCCTTTGCCTTTGTTGTCGACGGATGTTTTCAAATACGGGCGCAGTACGGCCAGCGTGGCATCGATGTGTTCATAGTCGCTGAGGCTCAGTTCAGGCGCTGCGCCCAGCGCAACGGTTTCGCGCAGCAGGGTGACCGGGTCAGGATCGGAGGAATAGATGGTGTCGGCAAAATCCTGAGAGAGCATGTCAATTTTATTGCTCAGACTGGAGACGCCATTGCGGTCCACACTGACCAGTCCGGATTTTGCTAACACGGATTGTGTGCTCAAGGCGGTGCGCACTTCATGTTCAGAAATATCGAGCAGTATGGACAAACCCGTAAACAGGCGTGCGGTGGAAATCTGTCCCAGCCAGTCAGTGGCATCGGAAAGTATGCGGTCATTTTTAATCATGATCGCGAATTCAAGAATGCGGCACTCGTTTGCGGACAGGCCAACCAGCCGCGCCAGGTTGGCGACATTGCTGCTGAGCTGTGGCGGCAGTTCTGCATTAGCAATGGTGCACTCGGCCTTGCGGTGCAGCATGTTCAGTTCAGCGCGGATCGCCTTCGGGTCGAAGTCGCGCTCTTTGAAGTTGACCCATTCGCCCAGGCCAAGCAGCTCTGCGCAACGGTCATTATCGAAGCCGTGGTGACAGAGGAATTCTGACCAGCCTCCCAGCGGCACCAGCAGGCGGAGCATCCAGAGGCGGCTAATGGGCAGCAGTTCGGCGGGAGACTGAGAGTAAGCGGTGCGGATTCTGCGAGGGGGCATAGTTTATCTCCTGATTGGAGGAGCATTATGCGGGCAGGGTGCGACGAGTTGTGTCGTATGGGAAACGGGTGGCAAGGCGGGTGCTTGGACGTTATAGATGGGCTGAGGTGATGAGAAAAGCTACGGAATCCCAGGACAAATTGCTGCAGAAAAAAAGCTGAAACTCTATTCTGTTTTAACCCCGCAGTTACGCCACCCTCACAAACGCAAACCCCGCTGCTCCGGTCGCCACCGCGCAATATCCACCTGCGCGGTGCCGATGCCCAGTGCTCGCACCCATTTGGCCGCTGCGTCCAGGGTGCTCCAGCTTTTAACCGCTCCTGCCAGCGTTGTGGCGGTGATGGTGCTGCCGAAAGTTTCAGCTTCGACATGAAAGCGGCTGCCTTCGCCGATGATACGGACTTTGCGAACTGCGCCGGCGTCGACCAGCGCTTTCAGGGTTTTTTCATTCATCATCAGCCTGTGGAAACAAGTTTTGTTGTTCGGGAATGGGGATACCGGCAGCCTCGCAATGTTTGCGGATCAGCACTTCGATAAGATTGGCAATGGAGCGGTGATCGCGTTCGGCGGCGATGCGCACGGCTTCTTTGATAGTCGGGTCGATGCGCAGGTTGAGAGTGGCTGTTTTCGAGAGTGCCATGGTACTTAGTTTATGTGGACAATGAGTAGGCATTGTAACGCAGATGCGTTTATCCACAAGCGCTTTATTTGTCCCTGGTCTGATCACCCTGGTCATCAACACGCTTCAAATGTTTAATCTGCAGAATAAACGCAGCTGGTACATGCACCAGGCCAAACGCGCTAAGGAAGATCAGCACTGTTTCAAGATTACTGCCCTGTGTAAAGGAAAAGGCCATCACCCAGCCAAATGCGGCGCCGATGGTAAGCAGAATTGCCCGGGTCATCCAGCGGGTGTTCGGTGAGTGTTCGTTCAGGCGATAGTGAGCCCATGCTGCGGCCAGCAGGGTGAGAGTGGTTAATACCAATAGCCAGATGATGTTTGCCATGCGCCCACTCTATGAAAACCGACTGGCGTTTTCAATCAGGTGTTTCGCTCAGCTCCAGCTGTCCCACACCTGCTTCCACTGCTCATACTCCGGCGGTCGCAGGCGGTAACACCAGATATTGCCGGTGTGCAGGGATAGCAGTTCGTCTTCTATCACTTCAACAAAGCGGGCCTGCTCGTGGGGGAGGACGGTGAGCGGAGCCTGAGCTCTGGCCATTGCGGTTGCCTGTTGTTTAGTATTTTTATTTCTGACGATCGCGCCTACAAGTTCGGCGATAGGGTTCCTATAGCGCATGCGGAACACGTCGGGGTCGCCTAGAGACTGGGCGACGGCGGGATAGCGGGCGCAGGAGCGCTCATAAGCCCAGATGAAGACATCGCGCAGCAGGGTAACATCGTTCAGCTCATATACGCCCAGTATTGCTTCCACATAGAGGTGCTGAGGAACATCTACAAACGACAGTGGACTCAGATTCTCCCGGATCAGCGGGATGTTGGCTGCCAGCCGGGACACGCGCTTGTTGACATCTTCAAAAGGCTGCAGATATGGCAGATGCACCATTGCAAAGAATGCCTGCTCGAAGGGATCGCTGATAGCCGCTGCGGTATTCAGTATCTGGTCGAAGTTTTCTTCAATAAGTTGAGGTACGGCTAATGGCGGATAAACGGTACCGCCAATTCCGACTGTAATTGTTCGCAGGCGGCCACGGGCTTGCTGGTCAGCCATCAGATTGTTGGCCAGCAGCGAATGCAGGGTGAACAGGGTGGGGCGGTCGAACCGAGTCTCATCAGCATGATCTATCAGAAATTCAATGGCGGCTTTGTGATTGAGGATCATCTGCGTTTCACGCGTATCTTTACCTTCGGCTGCTGCGCCTGCTGACAGCAGATGCTCAGTCTCGAGCAGAGAGTAAGTGTTGCCTTCAAGGCGGCTGGAGTTCCAGGAGAGCTCGATCAGCAGGCGATTCATCACCGTGCGCGCATGGGTGCCAGCGGGATAAATTGGTGCACTCTGTGCTTTACCAAGCGCAGCGAGATGCTGGCGGGTCTCCGCGGGCAGATAACAGCTTTCATTGGGGCGGTAGCTGTTCAGGAAGGCATAGTTATAGCTGACCGGCTTCCGCATTTGCACGGGCGCACGAACGGCCTTGCGCACAGCCTGCGCTGCCGTTGACAAGGGCAGCGTAAACCCCGGCTCAGCGATGCCTCCGCTCACGTTAATGCCAACGCGAAGGGGATAGAAAACCGTCTCGGGGATGCCAGCGCCTGCTGGATAATTTTTCATCATATTCAGCACCAACGCCCAGTAGCAACGCTCAGGTCCAACGTATCGGGACCAGGGTACCTCTTGAACAACTTTTGTTTGGACATGATGAAATTATTATGGCGCGATATCCGGGCTTGCGCCAGGTTAAAGTTGAACTTGTTCTCCGTCAGCCATTCCGCCAATCAGCGCTGGCACTGATCAAATTCGAGCCTTATACTCCCAGAGCGACGTATCAAGCAATAACAGCCGTTCCACCAACAATAAAAGAAAAGGATTAAGCAATGCGAAAACTCCTGCTTCTAACTCTGGCACTGCTCTTTACGCCCTTGCTGGCAAATGCCCAGGGACCGATGGCCACCAGTGCCGAACCGTTCAAACTGGGCACTTTTCAGATTGGCGGCGTACCCAAAGTTGGCGTGGTGCTGCGTGATCAGTACATTGTTGATCTCGACGTGGCCAACCGCGATCTGGAAACCAACCCCATGTATCCGCGCCTGCCGATGCCCGGCGATATGATCGATCTGATCGGGCAGTATGAGTACGGACTCAAGTACCGGCTCTATGAACTGGTGACGCGCATGGTCAACGACGGTCTGGTCAGCGGGCCGGATCGGGCAGCCTATGTTTACGAGCGTGCGGATGTGCGAGTGCTGCCGCCGCTGATGTATCCAGGCAAGATTCTGAATGCGGCGGTGAATTTTTACAGCCATGTGAACGAGGGTGGCACCGCGGAACAGCGTGCTGCTGAGCAGCGTCGGCGCCGCGAGGAGCGCGGTGTGCCTTATCTGTTCCTGAAGCCCAGCCGTGGTGCGGTGATCGGCGCTGATGACACCATCATCATTCCCTGGGGCCGCGACCGCACGGATTGGGAAGTGGAGTTGGGTGCGGTGATCGGTCGGCCGGCCAAGTATGTAACGGCACACAACGCTGAGGATTATGTGTTCGGTTACACCATCACCATGGATATTTCAGACCGGGGCGGACGTCCACCGGGTGGTAATGCGACCAGTTCGGACTGGTTCGTTGGCAAGGGTCACGATACCTTTGCGCCGATGGGGCCGTGGATAGTGCCCAAGGAGTTCTATGGCGATCCGATGGCGAATCTGCGTCAGACGCTCAGCGTTAATGGCGAGACTATTCAGGACGCGCAGGCGGGAGACATGATCCATTCGCTCTGGGAAGTGATTGAGTACGCGACCTCGATAATCACGCTCTATCCGGGTGACGTGATCAACAATGGCACGTCCGGTGGCACCGGTGGCCGACGTGAAAGTGGTCAGAGTTTCCTGCAGCCAGGTGAAGTTGTTGAGGCTTCAATCGATGGTATCGGCACCATGAGTTTGAGGGCAGAAGCGGGTCCTGTGCCTCCAGAAGGTACTGGCGCGCAGTTGCCGCCGGTGCGCACTTACCGCAATTGATTGCATAAATGGATGATCAGCAAAGTCCCGGTTTCTGTTCAGGAGCCGGGACTTTTTTGCTCCACCTGATACCATTTACCCTGCTCGCGCACGAACGCCGAAAGCTCGTGATACACCGCCTCATTGCCATCTTCATCGATGTCAGCTGCTTTGAATTCTACCAAAGCATGACCATGCACTACCAAAGAATTTTCTCTCCCGCCCAGTCCAGGTAGCTTGCCTCGCCATCCACAGGCAGGTCTTCCATCAGCTTCAACAATTGCGTGGCAGTGAAGTCAGCGGTAAACAATTTTTCCGGCGGCACATTGCGCTGGAAGGGTCGCGACAATTCGGTATCGACCGTGCCAGGATGGTAGGCCAGCAACTTCACATTGCGCGCGCTGCGAGCGTATTCAACCGCAGCGGTTTTGATAATCATATTGAGCGCTGCCTTGGAGGCGCGATAGCTATACCAGCCGCCAGCACGGTTGTCGCTGATGCTGCCGACTCTGGCGCTGAAAATTGCCACGCGACAGGGGCGGATGCCTTTCAATACAGGCATCAACGCGGCGAGCCAGAGCGCAGGCACAATCGTATTGACGCGCAGCACTTCAGCCATGTGTTCGGCATCAATATCCTGCAGTCTTTTTTCCGGTTGCAGATTAGCTGTATGCAGAATCCCCTGGCAGATAAATACTTTACCGAAGGTTCCTTTATCGGCGGCAACAAGTTCTGCGATGCCAGAGATCTGGTTTTGAGAGTTATCGCAATGCAGAGATTGAATGCGTGAATTTTCCAGCAGTGCTGCAGGAAGTGGGTTGCGACTGATGGTGATTATTTTTGCCACTGACTCATCGCTGAGCAGCCGTTCAATCAGCGCCTGGGCAATGCTGCTGCCAGCACCGATCACCAGTGCACTCGCTACCTCAGGTTTTAGATCATCCATCACGGCTTCCGTTTAATCGATTTTGCAGGTTCCAGTATCGCAACGCGGCTTGCCCGTGACCCAGCTGGAAATGCGGTGCCGGTGGCGGGCGAACAGATGGTATACGGCATCAGCGATGGGGCGGATCAGGGGCCAGCGCATGAAGGCGAACCAGTGGCCTTTGCCAACCAGATCCCAGGCGCGGCAGGTGACGTCGAGTCCATAGATCATGCTGCCATCGGGCAGTTCGCCATGCAGAAGTTTATCGGCGGCAGCGGGATCAATATGCGGAAAACGTTCGCTGAAATCGCTGAGATTGATGTCCTGCAGATCGAGCGCGTGATGGGTGTCCAGACGCTGCAGGTGTCGAATTTCGGACATGCACAGCCCGCATTGACCATCGTAAAAAACTCTCAGCTGGGCTGGCGTAGAGGATGGCGTAGAGGATGGCGTTGAAGAGGCGGCAGATAAAACAGTCATGGTTCACTTCTCGATTCAGAGATTCTTAGCATAGTTATACGCAGCTCTCAGCAAATTGGCTCGCTTTAACACCCTCATTAAAAGTATGGAAGCGACGGTGTTTCTCAAGATAGCGCAGCAAAAACTATATGTATTGTACCCAACGGCAGCCTTGCAAAAATACTGTGATTATTAGCTGAAATTAAATCCTGTTAAGCTGACGAGGTGTGCGATGACAAACTCAGTGGAAATGGCTTTGCCTGCCACCAATTACAGTATTGAATCTGCTAAAAATATCCTTGATCGCCTGTTTCGCAACTTTGATGGCTGTCTCGACGTTCGTTTATGGGACGATTCTGAAGTACGTATAGGCGCTGGCCAGCCCGCGTTTACGCTGATTTTCCGTTCGGCCAAAGCTTTCCAGGATCTTGTTCTGACCCGTCATCCACTTAATCTTACTGAGGCTTATTTTCAAGGCCTGATAGATGTTGACGGCGATCTCTACAGCGCAATCAAGCTGCGACATTACCTTACTACGCTGGACTTGTCTGTACTCGATAAGACCATGCTCGCTGTCAAAGCCTTACGTATCAGGCCGGCAAAAAAAGAAGTGCTGGCGGATGCGGTGCCGCGCTGGACCAGAGGTCTTGAGCAAAAGCTGGGCGCCGGATTCAGCAAAGCCACCAACAGGAATGCGATTTCTTTTCATTATGATGTGTCCAACGAGTTTTATGCGCTGTGGCTGGACCAGCAGATGCTCTACTCCTGCGCCTATTACGAGCATCCGGCGCAGACTCTGGAGCAGGCGCAATGCAATAAGCTGGACCATATCTGCCGTAAATTAAGGCTTCAACCAGATGAGCAACTGCTGGATATTGGTTGCGGCTGGGGTGCTCTGGTGTGCTGGGCTGCGGAACATTATGGCGCCATCACCCATGGCATCACGCTGAGCCGAAAGCAGTATGATTATGCCCGACAGACTATCAAACAACGCGGTCTGGAGGGGAAAGCTTCTGTAGAGCTTTTGGATTATCGAGATCTCAAGGGTGAGAACCGTTATGACAAGCTGGTCAGTGTGGGCATGTTTGAGCATGTGGGTTTGAAAAATCTGCCGCGTTACTTTGCCGCGGCTAATCGCGTTCTGAAGCCTGGCGGCTTATTTCTCAATCAGGGCATCAGCAGCAAAATCAGTGGCTGGAAGAAGACGGTTGGCACCGAATTCATTAACCGTTATGTATTTCCAGACGGGCAGCTGGAAACCATCAGTACCGCGCAGACGCTTATCGAGCAGGCAAATTTTGAGATTCACGATCTGGAGGGCCTGCGCCTGCATTATGCGTTGACGCTGCGGGAGTGGGTGAAGCGCCTGGAGGCGCATCGGGAAGAAGCGCTGCGCTATGTGCCTGAATCCGTGTACCGGGTCTGGCGTCTGTACATGACAGGCTGCGCGCTGCAGTTTGAAGAGGGTGGCATGAGCCTGTATCAGATTCTGACCTCCAAGCGCACGCCGTTTGCTAATCCGCTGCCGCTGACCCGGCGCGATCTTTATCTTAATTAGTAAAGACGGGGTTCAGAGAAGTTCGACCCAGGGACGCTCGACTTACGGACATTCGACTTAAGGACACTCGACTTACGGACAGGGCTCCTCCCCGGCAACCGGACTGGCCCCAGCGGGCAGGAAACGGCAGGGATCAGAATCCTGCAGCGAGATGCGGGCACCGGTGCGGATTAATGCGCTGGTGCCGGGGCCCTGCACAAAGCTGTAGCCTTCGCGGCTACTCAACCAGGCCTGCGGTCCGCCGAGATAACGCCCGGCGGCCAGGGTAACATCGCGGATGCGCGACACCATCGCTTCATAGGCCTCATCGCCCTGACTAAGGCCGGTAAAACTGCCCAGATCCAGACTGGCAACATAGACGATGTCCACACCCGGTGTGTTTGCCACTTCTTCGATAATCTCGACACCAGCTGGGGACTCAATCATTGCCACGACCAGAATATTGTCATTGGCAGTCTGACGGTAATCGCGGCCCCATAAAGCGCCGTATTGACCGCCGCCCTGGCTGCGTTTGCCGAGCGGCGGGTACTTCGCGAAGCTGACGGCGTTGCGGATTTTCTCCACGCTGTCGACCATCGGAATAATGATGCCGAGCGCGCCGACATCAACCGCTTTCTGAATGTCGCCTTCGGTGGCATCAGCGACCCGGATAAACGGAATAGCTGGCGCATCCCTGCAGGCCCAGATCATCGCAGCCGTCTCGGAATAGCTCAGCGGACTGTGCTGCATTTCAATCCACATATAATCAAAACCGGCATTGGCAACGGCGCAGTAGGCGGCCGGTTCAGCGCTATCAATGGTGCCGCCCACCACCGGCGTGCCAGCGGCGAGTTTGGGGATGACGGTGTTATAGATACGCGGAGTGGCGCTGTCAGTGGGCTGAGCCTGCGCGGTTACGACAAGGCCGAGAGAGAGGCTCAGCGTGAGACCCAGCGCGAGCCTCAGCGAGTGCCATAGAAAGAGACCCGGCGCGAGCCTTAGAAAGAGCCTCAGCAAGTGCCTTAGAAAGGGACCCGGCGCGAGCGGGCTGCGGGCTGTCCTGGTGCGGTCAAAAAAACAATTCAGCATCAGGATCTCTCAGTGATCCAGCCAGCTGGTGTCATCCGGTGGCGGTTCTTGCCCGTTGACGGTGGTGCTTTGGCGACGGCGATCTTCAGCAGCACGAGCGCGGCTTAAAATATCGGCGGGAATCTCTTCACCGACCACAATGCCCTGAGCGCGGGTGGGCGCAAAATAAATTCGGGCATTAGCCATCTCGTCGGTGGTTTCGGGACCATAGACCACGTCTGCAGTCGGGTCCGGGTTAAACGGATTGCCAGCGGAGTTATCAAACCACCAGCTCATGTGCATGGTGGAGCCGGCAGGGATAAATTTAGGCTCCTCATACTCATACAGGAACTGCCAGTTAAAATCATATTCCGGCACCCAGAGCAGGGTCTCGCGCTCGCCATCAGGGTATTCAAGTTCATAGCGCATGGCTTTGCCGCGATAGTGCATATGCGGTCCCATCGACAGCAGATAAATATCCTCAGTGATGGCATGGGTGTTGTTGACTTCAAAATTGGGATCACCAGCAGGGATAGTCCAGCCACTGTGCGGCAGCAGATTGGTTTCGACAACATAGTCGATGACTTCACCATCCCGGTAAAACTCAAAGCCAGCCTTGGTGTTATCGAACACCGCCGTGTCTTTGCCAGTCTGCTTGTGATAATGCATGTTCACAGTAATGAAGGGGTCTTCGGGCATCAACACGCCCCAGCCCTGCGGATAGGTGAAGGGGCCGCGGCCTGGCACGCCGACACCCATATGACTGGATACGATATGGTGCACCCAGGGGCCGCCGGGATTCAGCTCGGCCTTGGAGATCCATTTCGGTTGCTGGTGAGCGCCAGCAGGAATCATCATCTGGTAAGTGGGCTGCCAGTCGGCCACATCATCGCCCACATAGACCGGCTTTTCGAATTCAACAATCAGGTCAGGATCGCCAATCCACCAGCCGGATGCGGGTTGATTGTTCTCGCTGGCAGCAATCGGTCTGGCATCGGCAGGGTCGCCTTCAACAGCACCGCCCTCTATCCAGGCGAGCAGCGTGCGTTTATCGGCAGCTTCCAGATAACGCTCACCTTTGAACTCGCCTTGATGACGCAGATGCGCGCCCCAGGGTGGCATGTAGCCAGTTTCAACGGCGCGTTTGATCAGCGGCGCCCACGGCCTGACTTCGGCATAGGTGGCCAGTGACATCGGAGCGGTAATGCCCCCGACTTTGGGGCCGTTGATCTGGTGGCAGACAACGCAGTTCTCGTGAAAGATTGGCTGCGCATCAGCGTAGAAGGTGGGTGTGTCATCAGCGCTGGCGGGCATCGCGAAAAAGGCAGCGAAGGCCAGCGAAGTGAATGCCAGAGAACTGAATTTAAACGCACCGGTTTTAAAAGAACCAGGTTTAAAGAATAGTACGGACGTTCCAGACTTCATGGGATTACCCTCTTATTGAAGAACTTGGATCTGATTTACCTAATCTAATGACACTGCCCGATAATGTCCAGCGCGAATTCTTAGCTGCTGATGACTTGCCAGCGTATTGAGCTTGAGCGCAGAATAATCCCTGAAATAAATCAGTCTCTGGAGCCGTTACGGTTATGACTACAAAAAAGCCCGATAAAAGCAAACTGGATCGCGTGCTGGAAGAGCAACGCCGCTACATTGCGGAGCGCGAGAAAGGCTATCGAGAACAGGCATTGAAACTTTACCCGTGGATCTGCGGGCGCTGTGCCAGGGAGTTCACCCGCGCTAATCTGCGCGAACTGACTGTGCACCATGTCAATCATGATCACGACCATAATCCGCCGGATGGCAGTAACTGGGAGCTGCTTTGTCTCTATTGCCATGATGAAGAGCACAGCAAATTTGAAAATTTTATCCGCTACGGCAGCAGCTCCGAAGCTAAACGGGACGCGGCAACCCACAATCCGTTTGCCGGGCTGAAGGATGCACTGAACAGCAAAAAACAGCTTTAGCAAATAAGAGTCTATCAAAAGCCTGGTTAAAACGTTCCCCGCACCTTGAACACCACTTCGGCGCCACTGCTGGTGCAGATGTTTTCAATCTCTCTAAGCACACCATCACGAAGATAGCCGGCGTATCGGCGTCGGTTAACACAGCGATCGACCTCAAAGGCATTATTCACTTCCAGACGATAGGTCAGCCCGGCAAACCCGGTTTTTTCCGCGAACGCTGACACCCGGGGCGGAAACGGCAGCGAACTTC
>Ga0209390_10004640_pt1 | contig 20409 bp, 6 predicted proteins | sample BON01_FD_187212 | JGI IMG/M metagenome (GOLD analysis project Ga0209390, IMG submission 187212) | Freshwater microbial communities from Lake Bonney liftoff mats and glacier meltwater in Antarctica - BON-01 (SPAdes) (version 2) | ecosystem: Environmental > Aquatic > Freshwater > Ice > Glacier...
GGCCGCCCGAGTAGGAGATGAAGTCGAGGAAGACGCGCGCCGCGCCCGGGCGGAGGCCCGGGCCGAGGATCAGGCCGACGAGCTCGTCCGTCACGGCGGACGCGTCTCCGTAGGCCTGCTTCAAAATATTTCGGACGGTCTGCGGCCGCGCCACGGAAGCGAAAAAGGCCTCGCCAACGGGCGTGTCGCGCAGCAGCTTTTGAAAGGCGGCCACGAGCGGCCGCTGCCAGGCGGGCTGCCGGTCCACGTGCAGGCCGCGCAAGGAGATGTTGAGCACCTGCACGCCCGCGACCGCGTCGGGCCGCCGGATCGCCGCCTCGAGCGCGGCGAGGCCGCCGACCGAGTTGGCCGCCAGGAACGCCTTTTGTCCTCCTCTCCTCGGCGCCGCTGCTTTTTCAGGGCCGGAGGCGGCGGCGGCGCCGCCCTCGAGACCACCCCCGGCCCCCTCCTGCTGCCCGTCCGGGCCGAAAAAGACGACCTGGTCGATGAAGTCGCCGAGCTGCTCGCCCCACGTGGCAAAGTTGTAGAGCGCGTTGGGCGCGCGCCCCTGGGCGCGCGGGTCGGGCTTGTCCGACAGGCCGTAGCCGAGCAGGTCGAGCGCGTAGGTGGGCGAGCCGCCGGGCAGGGCGCCGGTGGTCTTGCGGAACTGTATAGTTTGCGTTTGCGCGGTCGGCGTTTGTGCGGTGGGTCGGTTGCCAGGAAGAGCGGGGGGAGGGGCGTGAGTTTAATCGGTGTTTTGATCCGCGACGAGCACGTTGTGTGCCGGCCGCCGCTCGGTACGGGCACAACGGTCCCGCTACCTCGCCCTTTCGCTGCACGCGCGCGCGCCATCCATACTCGCCCGGGGCCCCTCACCTGGTCGGCGTTTGCGCCAAAGCCGTGCACGCACACGACGGGCGGCGCCGACGCTGCCACGGCGCCTCCGTCGGCGCCCGCGCCCGCTCCTCCTCCTCCTCCCGCGGCGCGCTGGTAGCGGATGCGGTGGGCCTCGCCCGGCATGCTCTTGGGCTCCCACGACCAGTAGCCCTCGAAGACGCCCGGCCGGACCTGGACCTCGCCCGCGCGCGCGGAGGCGCGAACGGCGACGACGGAGGGGCGACGACGCGAGAGGCGCAGCGAGGGGGGGGGGCGCTTCTGCGCGCGCATCCCGACTGCTCGGGAACCGCGCGCGCTCATGGTTGTCGAGTGATGCTGAGTGATGTTGAGATAAGGTTCGGAGTACGCAATAGGCGCAAAGAAGGAATGGGAGTATGAGAGCAATCATCGCCAATCGATCGCGTCGCGTTTTTGTGGTGGATGGCTGGTCAATCGTTTTGCGCGGCGGCGGCGGCGTTCGGTTCGAGGAGGGTGAGCGACGGGATCGCGCAACTCGCTACATTTTCACACGAGGGTGTCTCTTTATTCAACCGAATTTATTTTTTAGCTACGATCGTCGTCTATCCGCCTCCCACCTCAGTGCGGCTTGGGCTTGTGTCCGTCCACCTGCGGTTTGTTTCGTTTATTTTTCGTTTATTTTTGGTGCGTCGTTGGTTGGAGCGGCGGCGTCGCCAACGGAGGGGAGGGAAGGCGTGTGTGAGCCAGCGCCGCAAGCCAACCACGAAGAGACACGCACACACGCGCCTCACCGGGAACGAAGCACGACGGGCGAGCGACGACCGGAAACAAACAACAACAAGATCATCGCTTCTCCCCGGCGGCGACGGCGACGGGCGCGGCGGGCGCGGCGGCGGCGGCGGCGGCCTCGGCGGCCTCCCTCTCTCGCAGCTCATCACCCACGTAAAAGTTGCGCGTCGCGCTGGGCAGGCGCGCGCGCATGCCGTCCAGCGCGCGGGACGCGACCACCTGGCACCCCAGGCGCGAGGTGGGTGTCAGGCCGAAGGCCAGGTCGAGCATGTCCAGCTCGTCCTCGCACGGCTCGTCGAGCTTGGCGTATTGGTCGGGCTCGAGGATGACGTGGCAGGTGCTGCAGGCGAGCGAGCCCTCGCAGGCGCCTGTTTGGTGATGTAAGGGGGAGGGGGGAGGGGGAAGGTCGTGCGTTGAGGGTTTTTTTCGGGTCCAATGGGAGGCCGGCGGGGGGCGTCGTTTGCGCGCGGCGGCTGTTTTTCTTTCCTCGCTCACTCTCTCTCTCTCTCTCTCTCTCTCTCGAATCGCCCTTTGGTCCCTCGGACACGGACGGACGGACATCACAGCGCTCGACCCACCCTCCAGCTCCACGTCGTTGTCGTGCGCCACCTCGAGCAGCGACTTGCCGATCGGTGCGCGCACGGTCGTCTCGGCGCCGTCCTTGTCGACGAATGTGACCGAGATCCTGTTGGTCGTCGTTGTTGTTGTTTTGTTTACGTCGGTCGGTTGTTTTGTTCGAGGGGTCGATGAGTTGTGTGGGTGTTGTTGGTGCGAAAGGCGGGGAACGGGGCTCGGCAAAGGGCAAAAAGGGCCAGTCGGCGATCCGGCGGTCCGTCGGCCGCGCGCGCGATCGCCATCCCCGCAAAAGCGAGCGACAGGCGTCCGCGCGTTGTCGCCGCCGTACCGCCGCCACGGAAACGAACAACCCAACATACTCAACGTTTCTCCTGGCGGCGCCTTGTCCCCGCCGTGCCGCGCCGCGAAAGAGGTGTGGAACGCCCGCCTGTCAACCGCCATCGATTGGTGGCAGCGGGCGCAGGCGCACCGGGCCGCTGGTACTGCTCCTCCTGCTCCTCCCCTTGCGCTTCTTCCTCGTCCGCTGCTGGTGGTGCCACTGCTGCATGCGACCGCGATCGCCCCATCGTACGCCGCCGCACTGCCGCACTGCACGCGCAGCAGCAGCGCCTGCGCGAGCGTGCGCAGCATCTCGGATTGATGATTGAGGGAAGGGTCTTTCTCCGCTTCCCTTTTGCTTGCTCTCTTGAAGGGATGACGGATGAATAAGGGGCGGAAAGAGGGTGCGTCAGTAGGTGCGGCGATCAGGTTGTGCAAGCAGTGGGCAGCGGATCTATTCGTGTGTTCAGACGGCGAGCGCAAATAGGCGGCGGCGAGCGCGCCCCGCGCGGACGCCGCCGACGCCGAGCGTGTTTTTTGGCGGCGGCCGCGTCTGTGCTCTCCGAAACAAAGCTGCTGATCGGCCATCACCTCCCCAATTCAGTCACGAGCCTCACGATTCAGTACGGTTGGAGTACTCACTTGTTCCATCGACCACACCGCGCGCTCCCTTGACGCGACCTTCTCTTTGCTCCCCGCGTTCTTCCCTCGACAAAACGCGCCTCTCATCCCCGTTTTGAATGCGCCCGGCATTGGCCCGCCGGACCCAAGCCTGCCTTGCGCTCGCCCTCAATTTCCCACTCGCGCGCCCATTTGCATCGAACGCGCGCTGCCTGGCGAGCCCCAGCCATCAGCAGCCGAGGCAGTCTCAGTCTCTCCTCACCCGCGGCGACGACACGCGCCACCGCCCATCAGCAGCAGCAGAGGCAGCAGCAGCAGAGGCAGCGGCAGCGATGATGCTCACGCCGCTCGGGAGGCGGGGGGCCATCGCGGCCCCAGGCGCCACCACCACCACATCGGTGGCGACGCGCCGCGCCGTCGCCGCCGCCGCTCGGCCCGCGGCCGCCGCCGCCGCGGCCGGCCGCCGCCCGCTCGCTTCTTCCTGCGCCGCCGCCGCCCCCGCGCGCCGGCCGCCGCCGCCCCCGCGCGCCGCCTCTGCGGCCGCCCCGGCCCAGGCACAAGAAGAGGCCGGCGCGACTCCCTCCCCCCCGTCGCCGCCGCCCGCCTCCTCCTCCGACGGCCTGCCCAAGGCCTTCGACCCGGTCGAGGGCGAGCCGCGCCTCTACGCCACCTGGGACCGCGCCGGCCACTTCCGCCCGCGCGACGACCCGCCGCCGGCCGGCGGCGCCGGCGTTGGCAGCGACGGCGGCGGCGGCGCGCGCACCGAGCCGCCCTTTTCGATGTCGATGCCGCCGCCCAACGTGACCGGCCGGCTGCACATGGGCCACGCCATGTTCGCCACCGTGCAGGACGCCATGGCGCGGGGGGCGCGCATGCGCGGCAGGCCGACGCTGTGGCTGCCGGGCACCGACCACGCCGGCATCGCCACGCAGACGGTGGTGGAGCGGGCGCTGCTGCTCGAGGGGCGGCCATCGGCGGGGGGCGGAGGCGGCGGCGGCGGCGGCGGCGGCGGCGGCGGCGGCCCGGTCACGCGCCAGGAGCTCGGGCGCGACGCCTTCGTCGAGCGCGTGTGGGCGTGGAAGCGCGAGTACGGCGGGCAGATCACGGGCCAGCTGCGCCGCCTGGGCGCCTCGTGCGACTGGTCGCGCGAGCGCTTTACTTTAGACGAGGGCCTCTCTCGCGCGGTGGCCGAGGCGTTCGTCCGCCTGCACGAAAGGGGACTGGTGTACCGCGGCGCCTACATGGTCAACTGGTCGCCCAAGCTTGGCACGGCCGTCAGCGACCTCGAGGTCGAGTACTCGGAGGAGCCGGGCTACATGTACCACTTTAAGTATCAGCTGGCGGCGGCGGAGGTTGGGGCGGAGGAGGTTGGAGGCGCGGCGGCCGCTGGCGGGAGCGCGCCCGTCGGCGGCGCCGGCCGCGCCGCCGCCGCGGTTACAGGCACGGGCGGCGCCCTGCCCGACCCGACGGGCGCCTTCCTGCCCGTCGCCACCACCCGGCCCGAGACCATTCCCGGCGACACGGCTGTGGCCGTGCACCCGGACGACCCCCGCTACGCCCGCTTTGTCGGGCGGCGCGTCGTCGTGCCGCTGTCCGGCGGGCGCACGATCCCTGTGGTCGCCGATTCCTACGTCGAGCGCGAATTTGGGACCGGCGCGCTCAAGGTGACCCCCGGGCACGACCCAAACGACTACGAGATCGGCAAGCGCGCAGGGCTCGAGGTGCGCACGGTCATGACGCGCGACGGGCGCATGGCCAGCACCGCGGGCGCCGCCTACGCGGGCCTGGACCGCGCCGAGTGCCGCGAGGCGCTTTGGCGCGACCTCGAGTCGGCGGGGCTGGCGCTCAAAAAGGAGCCGCACGTCCTGCGCGTGCCGCGCTCGCAGCGCGGGGGCGAGGTGGTCGAGCCCATGGTCAGCGAGCAGTGGTTCGTGCGCACCGTGCCCCTGGCCAGGCGCGCGCTCGAGGCGTTCGACGGGCCCGAGCAGGCGCCGAAAGTGGTTCCCGAGCGCTTCGGGAAGGTTTACCGCGGGTGGCTCGGCGGCATCCGCGACTGGTGCGTGAGCCGGCAGCTGTGGTGGGGCCACCGCATCCCCGTGTGGTACGTGTTCGACGACGAGGGCGCGGCGGCGCGGGCCGAGGCGGCGGCGCGCGGGTGCGCGGGGGAGGGGACCGGGGCCGCGGCCGGCGGCACGGAGCAGGACGCGGCGGCGGCGCTCCGGCCGGGTGCGGGAAGCAGCGGGCCGACGAGCGAGCGGTTTGTCGTCGCACGCGACGCTGCCGAGGCGCTGGACAGGGCGCGAGCCGAGTACGGGCCTGGCGTCGCCTTGCGGCAGGACGAGGACGTGCTGGACACGTGGTTCTCCTCGGGGCTGTGGCCGTTTTCGACGCTCGGGTGGCCGCTCGCCGAGGGGGCCGAGGCGCACGAGGCGGCGGCGGCGGCCGGCAACGGCGGCGGCGGCGGCAACGGCGGCCCCGCGGCCGACGACTTCGCGCGGTTCTACCCGACCCAGATGCTCGAGACGGGCCACGACATCCTCTTCTTCTGGGTCGCCCGCATGGTCATGATGGGCCTCGAGCTGACCGGCCGCGTCCCCTTTGAGACCGTGTACCTGCACGGCCTCGTGCGCGACGACAAGGGGCGCAAGATGAGCAAGTCGCTCGGAAACGTGGTCGACCCGCTCGTCGTGTGCGGCGAGAGCGGCGCCGACGCGCTGCGCTTCGCGCTGGCGACGGGCACGGCGCCGGGGCAGGACCTGAATCTGTCGGCCGAGCGCGTGGCCTCGGCGCGCAACTTCACCAACAAGCTGTGGAACGCCGGGAAGTTCATCCTGGCCAACCTGCAGGCGGTCGGCGACGACGAATGGCGCGCCTTGGGGGAGGCGGACTATGGCGCGGGCGCCGGCGCGCCGTTGACGGGCGCGGCGGCGCGCGCGCGTGCGGCGGCGGCCGCCAACGGCGGCGGCGGCGGCGATTTTGCCGTCCTGCCGCTGCCGTCGCGTCTCGCCGACCGCTGGGCGGTCTCTGCCGTGCACGAGCTGGCCGACCGCGTCGGCGCGGCCATGGAGCGCCACGACCTGAGCGACGCCGGGCAGCAGGTGTACGCGTTCGCGTGGGGCGAGTTCGCCGACTGGTACGTCGAGGCGGCCAAGGCGAGGCTGTACGGGGGCGGCGGCGGCGGCGCCGAGGGAGGCGCAGAGGCGGGAGGCGGCGGAGGCAAAGGCGGCGGCGGCGGCAGCGGCGACGGCGGCGCAGACGGCGCCTCCGCCGACGCCTCTTTGGCCGCGGCCGCGGCCGACGCGGCCACTTCTGACGCCGCCGCCACCGCCGCCGAGACGCGCCGCGTCCTCGTCTACGTCTTTCGCGTCCTCCTGCGCCTCGCGCACCCGCTCATGCCCTTTGTCACGGAGGAGCTCTGGGGCGCGCTGCCGGGCGGCTGGCGGCCGCGCGGCGCGGCGCCGCGCTCGGGCGCCGACGGCGCGGCGGCAGAGTGCGACGCGGGCCGCATGCTCATCGCCGCCGGCTGGCCGTCCGCCGGCGCCCCCCGCGACCCGCAGGCCCTCGCTCACTTCGCCGCGCTGCAGGACGCCGTGCGCGCCATCCGCAACGCGCGCGCCGAGTACGGCGTCGACCTAGGCAAGCGCATCCCCGCCTCGCTCGAGGTCGCCGACTCGGCGCTGCGCGCGGCGCTCGGCACGGAGCGCGCCGTGTGGGCGCTGCTCGCGCGCGTGGAGGCGCCCGAGGTGCGCGCCCCGGGCGGCGGGGACGGGTCTGTGACGTCCGCGGCCGCGGCCGCCTCGGTGACGGCGGTGGTGCGCGACGGCGTGCTGGCCGTGCTGCCGATGGCGGGCCTCTTCGACGCCGCAAAGGAGCGCCAGAGGCTCGCAAAGGCGCGCGCCAAGGCGGACAAGGAGCTCGCGGGCGTGGCTGGGCGGCTGGGCAACCCCAAGTTCCTGGCCAACGCGCGGCCCGAGGTGGTGGCGGAGGTGCGGGCGCAGGCGGACGAGGCGCGCGAGCGGCTGCGCCTGATCGACGAGAAGGCGGCGCGGCTCGAGGAGATGGTGGCGGCGTCGGCGGCGGCGCCGTGAGCGCGCGAGCGCGGCGATGGGTCCGTGTGTTTCTCGTTCCTTCTTTTTTCTCTTTTCTTTTTTCTCTTTTCTCGTTTCTCTTTTTTGTTCTTGTGACGCCGACGACGAAATCAAAGAGACCCCCGCTCCTTTCCCCCTCCGGCGTTGCTGAGCCGTCCTGGATGTCTTGACGTTGCCCTTCGGTGTTGTTGTTGTTTGCCCTCCACGCGACGTTGGGCGATTGCACACGCTAACGAAAAAAAAAAAAGATCGACATCCCCCCCCGATCTCGCCCGGTCGGCGTGTCTTTTTCAGCGCCCGCCGTGCCCGCCGCCGACGCCCAGGCCGTCCGCCGCGCTCTCCGTGAACTCGCGCAGGATCACGGGGACCGAGGTGGGGGGCAGGTGGCCGAACTCGGTCGTGATGACGGTCACGAGGTCGGCGGGCGTGAGGTCGTACCTCAGGTTGAGCAGGCCCAGGCGCGGCGGCAGGGGGCGCGCGGCGAGCGCGGCCGAGCGTGGGCCGGCGACGAGCCGGTCGGCGGGCGCCAGCCTCGCCGCGCGCGCGGCCGCGTCCACCAGGTCGCCGCCCTCCAGGAGGGCGGAGACGCCGCCGCTGACGGCGTCCTGGTCCTTGCCGTCGTCGGCGCCGCCGCCGCCGCCGCCGCCGCCCTCGCCTGCCGCCGCCGCGCCCACGCCGCCGCCGCCGCCCGCCGCGGCGGCGGCGGCCGCCGCCGCCGCCGCCGCGGGCCCCCCGCTCCCAAACGGCAGGTGCGCCAGCGCCTCCGGATCGCCCAGCTCGTTGTGCGTGATCGAGTCCAGCTGCACCCGCTCGCTGAACTTGTGCGACGCCGTCAGCACCAGCACGGGCAGGCCCGCGCTCGCCGCCGCCAGCGCCACCGAGGCGGTCCCGGCCTTTGCCAGCACGGCCCCGTTGGACAGCACCGCCGACGCCCCTAGCATCGCCTTGGACGCCCGCCGCGCCACGAACGCCAGGCCCGACAGCGCCACGTACGTGCAGGGGATGCCGGCGGCCAGCAGGCGCGACAGCGCAGCGCGACCCTCCAAGCCGGGCCGCCCGTCGACCACGATCGCAGAGAGCGGCACGCCGGCGGCGTGCGCCGCCAGCAGCGCGTCGACGACCGTCGACGAGTGGCCGTACGTGAGCACCACGTCGCCCGGCCGCACCTTCGCCACCGCGTGGGACACGAGGACGCGCCGGGCGTAGACGATCTTCTCGTGCGCGTACTCCTGAAGCAGCGCCAGCAAGCCGCTCCGCGCGTCCGCCTCGGGCTGCGCGGGGTCCAGCCTGCCGATGTGTAATTTCAGCATGCGCACGGCCGCGCCCATGGGCGCCGACAGCGGCCGGCAGCGCACGAGCAAGTCGACCGCCGCGTTGACCGTGGCCGTCAGGTGGTGGCGCAGGGAGCGGCCCTCGGGCGTGCGGTAGTCGCGAACCACCGCCGAAAGAGCTTCGAGAAGCGCCAGGCAGCGCGCGTCGCCGCCGGACACCGAGCCGTCGGCGTAGCCTAGGCCGAGCGCCTGCACCGCCGGGTGGACGGGGATGGTCGGCGCGGAGGAGGCGGCGGGGGCGGGGGTCGAGGCGGCGGCGGCGGCGACGGCGGCCGGGGTGGAGCGGCGGTAGGGGGGCAGGTGGGCGAACAGCTCGAGGCCCGGGGGAGGCGGGGGCGCGGCGGCGGCGGCGGCGGCCGTGGCGGCGGCGGCGGCCGTGGCGGCGGCGGCGGCCGCGGCGGCGGCGGCGGCTGCTGCTGTCGGGGCCGCTGATGCCGCGCCACCGCCGGAGGCCCCGCCGGCAAATGTGCCGCTTGCTGACGGCGCCGCGGCGGACGCGCCGCTTGGTCCTCCTCCTCCTGCTGCTGCTGCTGCTGATGCCAATGCTGCTGATCCCGCCGCCTTGCCGCCGCCCCCGCCGCCGCCGCCGCCTCCTCCTCCGCCCTTGGCCGCCGCCTTGGCCGCCCGCTCGGCGTCCTGCTTGGCGCGACGCTCCGCTTTCGTCTGCGGCATCTTGCCCGTTGGCGCGGGCGGGCGCTGGTCGCCCCCGCCGCTGGGCCCTGCCGCTGCCGCTGCTGCTGCCGCCGCTGTTTCTCCCGGTGCTGCGGCTGGCGTCGGCGCCGCCGCCGCTGCCGGCGGCAGCGGCGGCTTGAGCGGGGACGTCTGCTGCCGCTCCCGGGTCGCTGCCGCCTGCTGCTGCTGCTGCTGCTGCTGCTGCTGCTGCTGCTGCTGCTGCCGCGCCTCGGCCTTCTCCTGCCGCAGCGCCTCTGCCGCCATTCGGTCCGCCGCCGCGCCGGCCGCCGACGACGACGACGCCTCGCGCTGTCGCTGGTTTTTTTTCATACGTGGTGGATCGTGCAAGGTGTGGTGAGTTGGTCGCGACGATGCCGATGAGGATGACCCCGGCCATGCGCCCCCCCGGAACGAGGCCCTGCTCTCATCACAGCACGCACCTGGAAGCTCGGCGGGATGAGCACCGGCACCGGCGACCCAGACGTCACCTTGGCGCGCAGCTGCTCCTGCAAGAGCGCGCACGGCTCCGGGCTCTGCCCCTCGACGTGGAAGCCGCGGATCTGCACGGCCGGCTCGGACGGGCGCGACGCGCCCGAGGCGTCGCTCTTGCGGCGACTGCCGTCCTGGGCCATTCTTCTGGGGGCGGGAGGTGGCTCTCTTCACACGCGCGCGCTGTCTGCGTTGTGATTGGGTGTGTTATTTTGATCGGTCACTAGAGGGGCATCTGCGTTTCACCCCTCGCTTGAGGCAGCGCCTTGAAACAACGGCGTCTCTGCGCGCTCGGCCTCCGCCGCCGCTCGACGCGCGCCTGCGAATCCCAACCCAAGTGGTGCTTTTTTTAACACGCGTGATCGCTCGTCCGTACGCGGGCATCAACTGGACAAGCAAAAGGGACGGGGGCTCCCTCCCGTCCGGTAGAGAAAGAAATGAAAAAGGGGCGCGCGGCGTCAGTGCCGGAGCCTGCCCGTCGCTCGTCGTTGCCGGTTCCCGCGCTCTCTCTCCCCCTTGGGTGCCCTTGGGCCAAAACCTTCTGTTCTTCGATCGTCACTCCTCATCAACCTGCTGCTGCTCCTCCCCCTCCTCCGCGTCGTCGTCCCCGGCCGCGCTCTCAAACCCCTCGTCGTCCTCGCCCGCGGGCGGAGACGCCGCCTCGGTCTCCTCCTCCTCCTCCTCCTCCGCTGCCGCCGCCGCCGCCGCCTCCGCAGCAACGGCCGGCGCCGCCTCCGCCTCCGCGTCCCCTCCCTCCTCCTCCTGCTGCTGCTCCGCTGCCGGCGCCGCGGCCCGGGCGTCGGCGTCCTCGGCGCCATCGTCGTGGGTCAGAAACTTGACGGGGAACGCAAAGTCGAACCGGCGCCTCAGCGCGCGCACCACGGGGACGATCAGGTCGCGCGTCGACGCGCCGCCGCCGCCGCCGCCGCCCCGCTTTGACGGCGGCGCCCCGTCCTCCCCCTCGGCCTCCTCCTCCTCGGCGATAACGGCAAGCACCCGGTCCGCCAGGCCCTTGAACACCAGGCCCTTGAGCGCCGCGCCCGCGCCCGCGCCGCCGCCCGGGCCCTCGCTGCGCAGCGCCGCCGCGTAGGCCGCGGCGTCGCGCAGGGGCGCCACCAGAGCGTAGGACGCGCGCGCGCCGTCGACGCGCCCGCCGTGCTCAAACGCCGCGCCCTCGCTCAGAGCGATGGTCAAGGTGGCCAGCGCGCCGAGCGGCACGCTCGCCAGCTCCTCGACGACGACGAGCGCGCCGCGCGGGCAGCGGCGCAGGAAGGGGGCCAGCACGGCCTGGGCGGCGGCGGCGTGCTGGTCGTAGGCGCGGGCGGGGGAGCCGCGGGCCAGGCGGTCGAGGTCGGACCCTTTGAGGCGGAGGACGCAGGCGCGGCCGTAGGGCGAGGCCGAGGCGAGGGCGTCGGCGGCGGCGCGGCACTCGGGGCCGTCGCCGTCGTCGCCGGCCAAGGGGGGCGCGGCGCACGTGAGCAGCAGGCCGACGGGCTTGCCGTCGCGTGCGCGCGGGGGCAGGGAAAGGCGCTCGGCGGCGTCGGCCGCCGCCTCCCACCACGCGGGCGGGAGCAGCCCGGCAAGCTTTGAGACGTCCCAGGCGGCGGGCGGCGGGTCGTCGTCGGCGTCGTCAGCAGCGGGGCCGGATGCGGCGGGGCCGGATGCGGCGGGGCCGCCGCCGGCGGCGGCGGCAACCTTTTTGCCGGCCGACTTCTTCTTCTTGTTGCCGTTGCTGCCGCTGTTGGCGCTTGCGCGGAGGCTGGCCACAGCGCTGGCCGCGGCGGCGCGGGCCTTGGCGGCGGCCGCGAGCACCGACGCGGCGGCGGCGGCCAAGGCCTCGCGCGCCTGGGCGGCGGCGGCCTCGCCCGCGTCGCGCAACGCCGCCGCGCCGACGGAGAAGCGGACAGCCGCCGCGCCTGACGCGCGCCCGACCGCCTCGCGCGCGTCCTCGGCGCCCGCGCGGGCCCACGCCCGGGCGTCCGCCAGGGCGCGCCCCTCGCGCACGGCGTCGGCGGCCTCGGCGGCCATGGCGGCGGCCTGCGCGCGCGCGAGCGCGAAATCGCGGCCCGTCGCGTGGGCCAGGAGGCCGAGCCCCTCGGCGGCGCCGCCCTCAGCGCCCAGGACCACCGCGCGGAGCTTGGCGTCGCGCGCGAGCAGCGCGCCCGAGTAGGTCAGGGGGGCGAGCAGCAGGGAGCCGGTCAGGAGGGCGAGGGCGGTCAGGGCGGTCGCGAGGGCGCTGCTGCTGCCGCCACCGCCCTCCGGCGCAGAAGCCCCGGCGCGCCCGCCGCCGCTGCCGCCTCCGCCGCCGCGCCTGGCGGGCGCCTTTTTGCCGTTGCTGCGCGCCGCCGAGGCGGACGTGCGCTTGCCCGTGGCCGCCGCAGACAGCCGCCGCTTGGCCAGCACCGTCTTCGGGTCGTCGTCGTCGTCATCCTCCTCCTCCTCCTCGTCGCCGCCGCCGCCGCCGCCTCCTCTGCCGCGGCCCTTGGCGGCGGCGGCCGCGCCCGGCGTGCGGCTGGCCGGCGTCACGTAGCGCCCGCCCGTCGTGGGAGGAGCGGCCCCTTCGTCGTCGCTGTCTTCGTCGTCGCTGGGCAGGGCGGTCGCGGCCGCCGTGTGCAGCGCCGAGGCCGGGGTGGCGGTGCCGCCGCTGCCGCTGCCGCGGCCGCGGCCGCGGCCGCGCGGCGTCGCGGCGGGCGCCGCCTCGTCCTCCTCGTCCTCGTCGGTGGTGCGGGCGGCCACGCGCGAGCGCGATCGCCCCGCGCCAGCGCGCTTGCCGGTGGCCGCGGGCGCCGACTTGGGCGTGCGCACGGCCGCGCGGCCGCGGGTCGCCCCCGCGGGGGCCTTGGCAGCAGCAGCGCCAGCGGCGGCAGCGGGCGCGCGCGAGCGGCTCGCCGGCGCCGGCTCGCCGTCGCCGTCCGCTGCGCGGCGGGTGGAGACCATCGTCTCTTTCCTGGTCGGACGTCGAGGTGGTCTGGGCGTGTGCGCGCTCCTGGGTGACGTCCAAGGGGCGCCTGTCGCTCGGGTTGGCTGGCGGGGGTCGTCGGAGGAGCTGTCGTCGGAGGGGCGGGGGGAAGAAAAGCAACGGGGTGAGAGACGGTTTGTCGGGCTCCCTCTCTCAGTCTTCGCGGTCTTCTGTCCCGACAACGAGCGAGTGATGACGTCGTGGTGGTCGTGGTCGTGTCCGGTGACTCGGCGGTTTTGGGGAATGAGAGACACAGGCGAGTCTCTGTGACACACGCAAAGTTTCACCGTCAGGTTTTAGGAGAGATGATTTTATTTTATTTAAACGACCGTCCTTTTTGGCCGTCCTCCCCCTCGCGACGACCGGCCGCCATCCCCCGGTAAAACAGGACCGTCAGCGCACCCCTTTCGCGTCCTCCGGCAGCACGTACCTGCCAGCCGGCAAGCCCGCCGAGAAGACGCCGAGCGCGTCGGCGCTGGCGTCCGCGGCGGGCGGCGGCGGCCCCACGACGTGCGCGTGCGCGAGCGGCGCCAGCGCCCAGGGATCTTGCCCCGGCGGCGCCCCCTCCACGCGGTACAGCACGGGCGGGCCCCCGGGCACGGCCACGCGCGAGTACAGGGGCTTGGGCTGCATGCGCCCGGCCGCGGCCGCGAAGCGCTCGAGGCCGGTGGCGCTCAGGAGGTCGACGTCGGCTGTCAGCGGCTGGCGGGCGGCGGCGCCTGAGTTTTATTATTATTATTTTTAGTGGGGGATGGAGAAGTGATGGTTGCGGGGAAGATGGACGGGGGGGGATCTCGTGGGGATGAGGGGGCGTCGTGCGCAGACGTGACTGCGCCTACGGCCCCAAGAGAGCCAACATCACCCTACTCACGCGGCGGCACGACCGCCGCGACGACGCGGCCGAGTGGTCCTCCGCCCGCGGCGTCGGCGGCGTTGGCGGCGTCGGCGGGCGGCGCGCCGGGATCCTTTGCCGCCATGGTTGCACGGAGCCGCCCAGCCCTGAGGGGGCGTTCGCGCGGACGCGCCTTGACCTTGGGACACCAGGCTCGAGCGATTGGAACAGAGAGGGGAAGAGAGATTGGGAGCCCTCCCCTCCTCCCTCTTTGGCTGATGACCGTGGGCTGGGGCCGCGACGCGTGGACGAGTCGCGGGCGGGATACTACGCAGAGCGTAAGCTTGATGTGCGTCGATCGATCTACATGCATCGGTGAGCGGTCTTCTTATAGAGCCAAGCAACTGAAATACGCGTCGCTGCGCGCGCTCTCTCTCACCGCCTCCAGCCGCCCGCTCCCCCGCCCGCCGCCGCGCCCGGTCCCCCTCCCCCGCCCCCCTCGCCAAACAGAAACAGCAGGTCCTGCATCGTCAGCCTGCCCGCCGACCCGTCGCCCGCCCCCGCCCCGCCCGTCCCGGCGTCCCCCAGCGCCGCCGCCGCCAGCTCCCGCTTGCGCCGCTGCAGCTCCAGGATGCGGTCCTCCACGGATCCCGGGACAGTCAGGCGAGTCACGGTGACGGGAAGCCGCTGGCCGATCCGGTGGGCGCGGTGGAGCGCTTGCTCCTCCTGCGCGGGGTTGTAGCTCGGCTCCAGCAGCACCACGTGGTTGGCGGCCGTCAGGTTGAGGCCCGTGGCGGCCGCCTGCAGGGACAGGAGCATGACCCCGACCTCGGGCAGGCGCGAAAAGTCGTCGACGGCCAGGGCGCGCGCCGAGGGCGGCATCGAGCCGTCGACGCGGCGGACAGAGTGGCCCGCGCGGCGGGCGGCCGCCTCGACCACGTCCAGGAAGCGGGTCCACTGCGAGAAGACGAGCGCCTTCTCGCGGGGGTGGCCCGCGTGGGGGGCCGGGGGGGGGGGCGTGGCCGAGGCGGCGCGCGCGGCGGGGGTGCCCGAGCGCGAGCGGCCGCCCTTGCCGGCGCCGCCGCCGCCGCCCTTGCCGCCGCCGCCGCCGCCGCCGCCGCCGCCGCCGCCGCCGCCGCCCGCCAAAAAGACGGCGCCGCGGCCGCTGCGGAGCGCGAGCTCGTCCTCGCGGCGGCGGCGGGCGGCGGCGGCGGCGGCTGCGGCCTCCCGCTCGTCGCCAGACGAGTCGGGCGCGCCGCCGCGCATCTGGGCGGCCAGGCGCGCGTCGCCCGCGAGCGGGCGGGGCCGCGGCGGCGGCGGGAGGGCGGCGGCCGCGAGGCGGGCGGCCTGGGCGGGGCTGGGGCTGGGCGCGTCGCCGCCGCCGCCGCCGCCGCTGCCGAGCAGCGGCGGGGAGCCCGAGGCGCGGCTGCCGCTGCCGCGGCGGCGGCGGCCGCGCTTGCCGTCGGCCCCTTCCGCGGCGCCGGCTGCGGCGCCGGCAGCAGCAGCGGCAGCAGCAGCAGCAGCGGCGCCGTCGCCGCCGGCTGCCGCCGCCGCCGCCGCTGCCGCCCTGGCCGCGGCGGCCGCCTCGGCGTCGCGCTTGTCGGCGGCGCGGCCCGAGCGGATGTCGTCCAGCAGCGCGAGGAGGGCCTTGAGCTTGGCCGACTCGGCGGGGAGCGGCTCGTTGGGGTCGTACTTGTCGGCGGCCGGCTTCCTTTTCTTGGCGTCGTCGCCGCCGCCGTCGGTTTTGGCGCTCTTGCCATTGCCGTTGGCGGCCGCAGGGGCGCTGCCGCCTGCTGCCCCCGCCAGCGCCGCCGCCTTTTTGCCTCCTTCCTCTTGCTCCTGCTCGTCGTCGTCGTCGCCAAGGCACACCAGCTCGACGGGGGCGCGCCCGGCCTCGGCCTCGGCCTCGAGCAACGCGTCCAGAGGCAGCAGCCCGCCCGCCGCGCGGCCGCGGACCAGCGACGGGCAGCCGCGGTGGCGGCACAGAAAAGCGCCCCCGCCGGCGGCCGACGGCGAGAGCGGGGGGCCCGCAGCGGCGGCGGCAGCGCCCACGGCGGCGGCGGCGGCGGCGGCGGCGGCGGCCGCGCCAGAGGGGCGCGGCCGGGTCGGGCGCGGGTCCTTGCCGCCAGCCGCCGCCGCCCCGTCGCCGTCCTCCTCCATCGCCTCGGCCTCGGTCGTCGCGCCGCTGCCCAGGCTCGCCTCGTCCTCTTCATCCTCCTCGCCCGAGGCGCCGGCGCCGCGCCGCCGAGCCCCGCCGCCGCCGCTGCCGCCGCCGCCACCGGCGCCGCGCCCCGCGCCGCCGCCAACAGCGCCGCCGCTAGCAGCGCCAGCGCCGCCGCCGCCTCCGTCGCCGCACGCGCGGCAGTAGACGTGCCCGCAGGACGCAGAGGCGAGCACGTCGTCGTCCCCAGCGGCCTGACCGCACGCGCAGCACGCGAGCGCCGCCCCGCCCGCCGCGGCGCCGCTGCACAGCACCGCCACCAGCGCGCCGCGCACGGCCGGGTCCAGCGCGCGCGCCGCCGCGAGCGCGCGCGCGGTCGCCGTCGCCTCGGCCGCCGCGCGCGCGCTGCCGGCGCTGCCCGGCGCAGCCGCCAGCACCGAGCCCGTGCGCACAAGGCTCGGGTGGTTGCACGCGAGCCGCAGCCGCATCAGGATGGCCAGCATGTTGAGATAGCGCCGCGAGTCGTCCCCGGCCGCGGCCGCGCGCCGCTGCAGCTCTGCGAGGTCGGCGCGCGCCGCCCGCTCGACCGCCGCGTAGAACCGCCGCTCGGCCGGCGCGAACCGCACGCCGCGCACCACCTCGCGCTTCTCGGGGAGGTCGACGATCGGCCGGCCCGCCACCAGCGTGGCCTTGGTGCGGCGCAGCATCACGGGGCGCAGGGCCACGCGCAGGGCGGCGTAGCCCTTCTCGGGCTCGCGCGCGACGGCGTCGCGCAGGCGCGTGCGGAAGTGCGAGGGGTCGTCGAAGGGCGCGTGCCGCAGGAAGCGAAAGTAGCTTAGCAGGTCGCCGACCCTGTTTTGCACGGGCGTGCCGGTCAGGCACCAGCGGTGGGCGGCGGCAAGGGACCAGGCGGCGCGAGCGGCGAGGGTCCCGCCGTTCTTGATGGCCTGGGCCTCGTCGAGGACGACGCGGTGCCAGCGGACGGCGAAGAGTGGGCCGCCCGCGGCGTTGGCGGCGGCGGCGCTGGCGGCGGCGCTCGACGCGTGGGGCGCGCTGCCGCCGTTGCCGCCCGCGCCGCGGCCTTGCTGCTGCTTGGCCTGGCGCCGGCCGCCGCCATCGCCGCCGCCATTCCCGGCGTTCTCGTCGCTGTTCTCGGCGCCGTCCGAGCCGTCGTCGTCGTCGTCGTCGTCGTCGTCGTTGCCGTCGCCGTTGCCGGCGCCGGCGCCACCGCCGCCGCCGCCGCCGCCGCCGCCGCTCGCGCCGCCGCCGTTGGCGGCGGCCCCCCCGCCCCGCCGCTCCGCCTCCTTCGCGCGCCGCAAGTGCGCCGCCGCGCGCGCGCGCGCCCGCGCGGGCGCCTCGGCCGCCATCGTCCCGTACGTGGTGAGCACCACGTCGAACCGCCGCAGCCGCTCGAGCCCCGACATGGCCGCGCGCGCGTCGCCGTGGTACACGCCGACGCCGAGGCGGGTCGACGCGCTGACCTTGGCGCGCAGCTCTGCCGCCCACTGCGACAGCACGCTCGTCGGGCAGACGACGAGCGTGCCGCGCGCGGGGGGGAGCAGGGCCTCGCGCGCGTCGCGCGCGGCGGCGCCGCGGGCGGGGCGCGGGCGCTTGGCCTGGGGGGGGGGGGGGTCCGCGCCGCCGCCGCCGCCGCTCGCGCCGTTTGCGTAGGCGCCGGCGCCGGCGCCGGCCGTCGCGGCGCCGTCGTCGAATCCGAGCAGGTCGACGACCTCGACCGCCACCGCCGCTGCCGCCGCCGCCGCGCGCTTTGTCGTCGGGCCGTCGCCGTCGGCGTTGCCCGCCGCGGCCTGCTCCCCGGGCTTGGCGCCCGCCGTCTCGTCGGGGCCCGGCTTGCGCTCGCGCGGGCGGTCGCCTGGAGCCGAGGGACCCGCGCCCGCGTCGCCGCCGCCGCTGCCGCGCCGCCGGGCGGACGACGACGACGAGGGCGGGCGCGCGAGGTCGTCGTGCTCCGGGCTGCCGTAGGGCCGCGTGAGGATGAGCGCGATGGTCTGCACCGTCTTGCCCAGACCTTGCTCGTCGGCGATGATGCCGCCCCGCACGCCGGGCGCCGAGTCCTCGTCGCCGGCGGCCGCGGCGGCCGCCGCCGTCGCGGCCGTCGCGGCCGCTGACGCCGCGGCCTCGTCGCCGGCCGCCGCAGCCGCGGCGGCGGCCGCCGCAGCCTCGTCGGCCCAGTCCCGAAGCTCGCGCCGCCGCCGCCGCACGTCGCGCGGCCGCAGCGGCGCCTCCCGGCGCACCATCCAGGCCAGGGCGTGCCGCTGATGCGGCATGAGCCGCCCGGCCAGCGACCCGCGCGGGGGGTCCCGCTCGCCCACCTCGGCGGCCGCGCCGCCGCCCTCGAGCGCGGCCAGCGCGCGGCGCCTGGCCTCCTCGGCCGCCGCCGCCGCCGCCTGAGCGTCCCGGGCGCTGTACGCGGGCGGCGCCGGCTGATAGGCCGGCGCGGCGGGCGGAGGGTAGGACAGGGGGGGCAGAGGGCCGGCCGCGGCCGGCAGCAGCCACGGCGCCGCTGGCATTGGCCCGCCCAACACCCCGCCCGCCGAAGCCAGCACCGATGCGAGCGCCTGGGCGCTGCGCTGGGCCGACAGCCCGGGCTGGAAGCCGTGCCAGAGAGGGGGCGGGCGCGCGAGCGCCGGCGGGGCGCCGGCGGCGCCAACGGCTGCAGCGGCGGCCGCCGCGGCGGCGGCTGCGACTCCGCCGCCGCCGCCGCCGCCGTTGTGCGCGGCCGAGGGCAGGGCTCCGCCGCCCAGCACGAGCATGCCCTGGCCGTGCGCCTGCTGCCACTGCTGCTGCCGGAGCTGCGCTTGCTGCGTCCGCTGCCGCTCCTGTGCAAACGTGGCCAGCATGCCTTCGAGGATGCCGCTGGCGCCTGCGCCGCCGCCCGCGCCGCCGCCGCCGCCGCCGGCAGAGGCCGAGCCGCCCCCGCCCCCTCCGCCGCCGCCGCCGCCGGCCCCGCCGCCGTTGCCAGAGCCGACGATGCGCGAAAAGAGGCCCTGCAGCGCGGCCGGGACCGGCGCGGGGCCGAGGACGCCCGCGGCCCCGCCACCGATGCCGTTGCCGCCGCCGCCGTCAGCGATGCCGTTGCCGCCGCCGCCGCCGCCGCCGCCGCCGACGACGCCGGTGCCGTCATCGGCGGCGGCGGCGGCCGCGGCAGCCTGGGCGATTAGCTGGCGGACCGTGTCCATGATCGACGGGGGCTGGTCGCCGCGGGCGGCGGGCGCGTCGGGCGGGGCGCCCGGCAGGCTGGGCCAGCCGCGCGAGCCGCCTGCGAGGAGCAAACCGCCGCCGCCGCCGCCGCCGCCACCGCCGCCGCCCGCTTGGTTGCCGCCGCCCCCAACTCTGCCGCCACCAACTCCGCCGTCGTCGTCGTCGTCGTCCGCCCCGGTCAGGTCGACCACGTCCGTCGGTCGGGTGGCCGGCGCCACGGCCGCGGCAGGGCCTGCGTCTACGACGACGGTGGCGGCGGGGGAGGCAAGATCGGGGGGCGCATCCGCCGCCGCGGCCTCGGCTGTCGGCGCCGACGGCGGGGCGGCAGCGGCAACGGGACCGGGGTCGGCTGCCGCCGCCGCTGCCTCGGCGGCGACGAGCCTGCGCCCACTGCCGCCGCCGCCGCCGTCGTCCTGCTGCTGCTGCTGCTCCGGCTGCGAGCCCGCCGAGGGCTCCCGCGCGGGCGCCATGCGACCCGCCGGCCCACGGAGGCCGAGCTAGCTTGGCTCACAGGCGCGGGCGGGCGGGCGTCACGCCCGTTGGTGAATATGGACAGAGCGGAGAGCGAGGCGGGCGGCGGGCGGCGGCCGCTCGCGCTGACGACAGGACTGGCCGCGGGGGGGGGGGGAAGGGGGGCTCGCGCTCCCCCGCCTCTCACTCAGATTCCGCTCGTGATGGTGATGGCGCTCACCACTACCCCTGGGGTGATCTTTTGGATGGTCTGGGGGTCGAGAGATGGGTTGTTTTTTCCGTGAGCGAGCGACACGGCAGAGGGACAGACAGGCGCTCGGGAGCCGTCGCGGCTCTCGGCCCGCTCTCTGCCGGCGGCGGCCGCGCGCGCGCGCCGTGACGAGTGCCGCGGATGAGGGCGGCGGTCGCACTCCCGTGCCGAGGATCCTGAGCTTCAGTGACCTGTCTACGCCCGAGTCACCGTTCTGGGATGATAGGGAGACAGAGGGGGGGGGATGGTGCTTCGACGCGCGCGCGAGACTTGGCGAGGGGGGACACCAGGCCGCCAGTCGACGGTTGAGCGCAGCGCCGCACAGGAGGGGCCCCCTCGTACGGGACGCAGCGACAAGGGTCGCACACAGCTCGCACGCTAGTGCTCAGGCACCGGGCGGCCGAGCGGGGCAGTGATGGCGCGCGCACGATCGACGATCGACGTCTCCTCCGACTCTCTCTTTCGTACCATTCTCCACGCCAACGTAGGTCGATCGAATCCGTGCTCAATTACGATTGAAGTTTAGGGAATAGGAACACACAAAGGGGCATGACGATACCCAATCATCGAAGAGAGGGCGCAAACAATAAGAGGACCGCGAGAGAGGGAGGGAAGGTCGGCGGCGCCCGAGACGACGACGCTCTCGGCCTCCTCTCCGAAACACGAAAAAAACAAAAAAGTACGCCAAAAAAGCAAAAAGGGGCGGGGGTCGTTTCTGCGTATCTCTTGATGTCGGGGCATGACCAGGCGGTGGGGTCCAAGGAGGGCGACGACGGCGGGGGTGAGGGGCGGGGAG
>Ga0209390_10004642_pt1 | contig 20406 bp, 17 predicted proteins | sample BON01_FD_187212 | JGI IMG/M metagenome (GOLD analysis project Ga0209390, IMG submission 187212) | Freshwater microbial communities from Lake Bonney liftoff mats and glacier meltwater in Antarctica - BON-01 (SPAdes) (version 2) | ecosystem: Environmental > Aquatic > Freshwater > Ice > Glacier...
TTCCATGCCATAATATTTTCAAATGTAATGATTTTTAATGTCAGCAAATGCATTTTACAACATTAAATTGTAAACAAATTGTAAACCTCTAAAAACCTTTATATGACTATTAAAGAAAAAATTGCACCTTCTTAACTCAAAAGAGTTGATAGACTTTGGTGTATGAATAGGTGAAAAAATAGAATTATCTTACTATAGACAACGGCAAACTACCTAATAGATTGATAATTATTTAATAAACGAATTTGATACTGGTGCATCTTTTGGTCCATGTGCATAATCATAGAAACCTTTTCCAGTTTTTACTCCCAAATTACCCGCAGCAACCATATTTACTAATAATGGACATGGTGCATATTTTTGATTGCCGAAACCAGTATGTAACACATTTAGAATTGCCAAACAAACATCTAAGCCTATAAAATCTGCAAGTTGCAAAGGCCCCATTGGATGAGCCATTCCTAATTTCATAACCGTATCTATTTCATACACACCTGCCACGCTTTCAAAAAGAGAATATATTGCCTCATTTATCATTGGCATAAGTATCCTATTGGCTATAAAACCAGGGTAATCATTCACCAAAACAGGACTTTTACCTATTTGTTGGCTAAGTTTCATAATAGAATTAAGCACATTCTTATCAGTGCTATATCCTACAATAACTTCCACCAATTTCATCACTGGCACTGGATTCATAAAATGCATGCCAATAACTTTTTCTGGACGGTTAGTAACTGCTGCTAATTTAGTAATTGAAATTGATGAAGTGTTGGTAGCTAAAATTGCATTTTCGGGAGCAATTGCATCAATATCTCTAAAAATGCTCATTTTTAATTCCTCGTTTTCTGTAGCTGCCTCTATTACTAATTCTATATTTGTTAATCCACCTGCCAAAGTATTAAAGGTTTGTATATTGCTCAATGCCCTTTCTTTCTCTTCTATCTTTATTTGCTCTTTTTGTACCTGACGGTCTAAATTCTTTTCAATGTTTATTAATGCTTTATCTAATGCATTTTGATTTACATCTATTAATTTTACTGAAAAATTATGCAGTGCAAATACATGTGCTATACCATTCCCCATCGTGCCCGCTCCAATTATTGCTATTTTTGTAAACATGTTTTTTTTTTAATTTAACGAGTACAAACCTATAAAAGTTTTTTAAATTACAATTACATTATTTAATTTTTATTACTATTTGATATAAATTATTTTTAAAACAATGATTATTAACAATTTATATTATAATTTAGTGATATATTTCTTACCCATTTATATCATCTATTACTTAAAAAAAAATAAGAAAAAAATATTGGGAATAAATACAAAATATATTTACTTTTGCAGTTCAAAATTATAAAAACAAATGAAAACTGGCATACATCCTGAAAATTATAAATTAGTGGTATTTAAAGACCTTAGCTGCGATTATTCTTTCATTACACGTTCCACGGTAGAAACAAAAGAAACTATTAAATGGGAAGATGGCAACGAATATCCTTTGTATAAATTAGAGATTTCATCCAAATCACATCCTTTTTATACAGGTCAGCAAAACTTAATAGATACTGCTGGTAGAATTGATAAATTTAGAAAACGCTACGAGAAGAAGTAAAATATTTCTTTTTTTAATAAAAACACTTTACTCAAATTAAAGTGTTTTTTTTTGCTCTATTTTTAAAAAATTTTTCCAATATAAGTGGCTTTCAGAATCTTCAATCTCGTCCTTATTAATTATTTTTTTTAACCCATTTATACTTTCTTCCATATCTTTAGGTGTGCCCCATTGGCAAAAATGACTTATCTTATCATCAACCCAAACTTTTAAACCATTTTGCACCATTCTATTATACACCAAACTGACATAATACTCTCCATTTAAAGTAGGTCCATACATCAATAATTGATGAAAATAATCAATTAATATTTCTCTATTTCTAAAATAATACGCTCCTGCCGAATGGTAGTCTTTATTTTTATCTGCCATAAAACTGTGTTTTTCTCTAATTTCAATTAATTGCATTTTTTCATCCACTTTGCATGCAGCATACACATTATCTTGGTGTAATAAGTGTGGATGGAATCCAGTGTAGCAAGGTATGGCGCCATCATACAAATTTATTTTACATTGTGTTACAAAATTAGAATAATCCCAATGCATATAATAATCGCAATAAGAAACTAAAATAGGGTCCTTTTTACTTAATATACTATAATGTTGAGCGAGGGTATAAACAGGTCCTTTTTTGTGCATTGGCGAAGCATGAACTTTTATATTTGGGTGCAAACTAAGCAAATAGTCCACCATTAATTTATCTTCATAAAAATCAGAACGCAATAAAATATGAATATCGTCTGATGGTTTAAACATGCTCAATAAATAAGCTATCACAGGCTTATTTAAAATCTCAATCATTGGCTTATAATCTTTGTAACCTGCTGTTACAAAACGGCTGCCTAAGCCAGTCATTGGGATAATTATTTGCATTCTAGCTATTTAAAATATTCTGTCGATATTGTTCTATACTCATGTTTATGATTTCTAAAACATCTGATTCTTTAAGAAAATTAGCATTGAGTTTTAACTGATTTTGAAAATAATAAATTAATATGATGCTAAATATGATTTCATTACACGCATTTGCGTTTTTTAAATTAAGATTGTAGTGTATCAACCCTTGATCTATATCTACAAAAATTGGTGCAGAACTATCTTTATCACTAACTTTATTGTATAAATACACTACTTGATCTGGCAATAAATATTTATTCCAGTCAATTAATTGAATTATTGCATTAAACTGCGAATCAATAACTGCCACAAAACAATCATGCTTAGGAGATAAATAAGGACATTTTGGCAAATTTATTTTCAATTTTCTAAGAAGAATTTCGTGCACTTGAAGGTGAATGTCAAGCACTTCATGCCAATTATCACCATGTGTAATTAGTCCATGGTTTTGCAAAAACACAATATTGGAAGATGTTGTAGATGCCATCTTTTTGCTCAATTTAAAACCGGGTGCAGTGTATAAAACGAAATTGAAACTGTTTAGCGAAAAGAAATTGGCAAGATGTTTAAGCGCATCCTGAGCGCATAAAAAAACATTGAGTAAAATGGGATGAGTATGAATAACACATTTTTTTAAAACAGCATGAAATCCAGTTTCCATGCTAGGCAAAACACCATTTGGATCCAATATGGATTCATGTATTATTAATTTTGATGAATGCTCATCATTATCACCACAATTACTAAAAAAAAACGCAATTCTATTAAAATCTAAATCTACAAACCCTTTGTCTTCGTCCATTTCATCAAAACGATAGCCAGAAGCTTTTATTCGCATTAAATTTTCTGTTTTGATTGAAGTATTTCCTCCGCCAGCTTGTATCCAATAAATATTGTTGCTAAATGGTTGTGTAATTTTTAATAAACTATTATTTTGCATTGTTTGATATTTGTTGCACTATGCATTTACCTATAATTAATTGTAAAATACCATAGTAATCTGATTTCCAAGCAGAATTTATACCAATTTCATACAGCATTTGTAATTCATCTAAGGCAATTAGCTCTACCATTTCTGCATTTATAGTTCCATTAAAATAAACCATTTGCTTATTCTGCTCCAAAAATTCATGCGATATTTCTAACATTGTGCCACTTACCAAAGTGTTTAATAAATGATCTAAATCTATATCTGCTTCTAGCACTACTTTTAAGCATAATTGCGATTTATCTGTATAAAATGAAATGATAAGATCTGCTTCTGCAATTTGAGTGTTTATAAATTTTTGACTGTCTTCTTTTCTATCTTCAATTTGTTTAAGAACTGTTGCCTCATCTTTTCCCCTTTCTTTTACATCTCTTTGCAATTTTCTTTGCAATAGCACTTCATCACTCGGTGCCAAATAAATCTTTAAATCATATAAGTTTCTTTGATTTTTTAAGTAAAAAGAATGTAATCCTTCAAAAACTACAAGCCTATTGGACTTAATCTGAAACGGAAGTGTAAATTTTCCATGGTGGTGGTCATATTTTTTTCGCAATATAGAATACCCATCTTTAAGACTTTTAATGTCTTCAAAATCTTTGTTCAAATCATTCGCCTTTGGGTTAAGATGGGTGATTTTTTGCCAATTATCGTGCCCTCGCTCCCATTTATGCATGTCATCACCCTGAATAATTGATGTATTTGACTTTCCAAACAAATCTTGAACTACTTTACTTAAAGTGCTTTTGCCAGAACCCGAGTTTCCGCCTACTCCAATCAAGAATGGCTGAGAAACTAACTTAGTGGCAGTGTGCGGCTTAATGCCTCTTGCATATAGGTTAAATAAAAATAATCCTAAAGTTGTTTGAAGTGCTGTAAAACTTAAATTAAGATAAGTTTGCTTGAGACTGAAAAGCTGGCCTAAGGTTTTTGTATGTTGCAGGGGTGTTTGCCAATCATGCAACACTAAAAAATCAGAATTTATATTTAATAAAAAATAAAAAAAGTAACAGATATTTATAGCAAAAAAAAGTCTTTTTGACTCTCCACCATATTTGATAATGAAGTATATAAAAAATGGAATTATCCAATAGTACCAGCCCTGCATAGGACTTATTAAGAGGGTTAATGTGCCAAATGCAAAAGCTAAGAAAAGCAATAATAAATCTTTAGTCACCCATTTATAAGTATTCATTTTAAACAATAAAAGCAACATCACAGCAGGTATTAATAAAAATAGTTTTTCTTCAGAAAAAGAAAAGGCAGCACTAAAGGTTTTTTGCTGAACCTCATTATTATAAACCATTGCCAAATATGCTTCAGATAGAAATGGCAAATTAAATAATAAAACAACTACTAAAAAAAGCCCAAATTCTTTTACTGCCTGCACAAAACCAAGTTTATAGGCATGTGCTCTATAAATCATAATAAAAGGTATAGCTAATGCAATATTGGTTTTAGTGCAAATTGCCAATGCTAAAAACAGGCTACACATTAACCCATTTTCCTTAAAAAGAAAGTAAAGTGATACCAACAATAAAGCCAATGGCACTACATCTAGCTGCCCATGCATATAGGTGATGTAAATTAAAATAGGTGAGCACCAGTAATAAATGATTACTTTTTTTGAATGATTTTTTAGCCACCTAATTAATATAATTAAGATTAAAAAATCAAAAAATAAGCACACAGACCTAAAGAGAATAGCGTGCATGATAGTAAATTTTTCTTGAAAAGGAATGACTAAATCAATTATAAAAGCGGGTAATTGAAAAATCAATAACATCAATGATGGATAAGGAAAATCTACCCCATTTGATTGTTGATGAAAATAGGTGTAAGCATCATTAAAATGAAGTGAACGGGTTAAAAAAGGAGCAAACAATTGGGTTAGGTAAGGAGAAGCAAAAAACAAGGTCAAAACGATTTTTAAAATCAATCCACCATAAAAATACCTAGAGTTTAAACCATCTACCTTTAAATCTCCCCTTTTATCGTATAAGTATTTTTTGATTTCCAAATAATATAATATTTAGCTATAGTTGCTTGCTATTAATTTGAAATGTTTGCAACTTATAGGAATTATTACCTACAAGCCAAAAATAACTATTTTTAGTTTTTACAAAAGCAATGCGTTGTGCATTATAAGGTGCATAAAATCCTGTTTTTTCAAAACCATAAGGAACAAAATTTCCCTTTTCATTTATAAGTACTAAACCATTTGATGCATCATTTCTACCGAGCGATATGCGGGGGGCATCACTATTTCCTACTAAAATAAGATCTGGCCTACCATCCATATTCAAATCAGAAACCAAAATATCATTGATATTAGAAACTTGAGCTTCTTTTGGAAAAGGCTTAAATTCAAACTTGCCATTGTTATTGACAAAAACCCCACTAGAAAACTCATATAAATTATACTGTATGCTATTTACTAATTGATCTGAAGTAAACATATTATCTTTTGTAGCTGCTGCATACATTGCTACTTTTGGATATTTTTTCTGAATCAAGTCTGGTAATTGCTGCCGGGCTTCATCGTAAGAATGCAGCGGAACTTGAATCCCATTTAATGTATAAAAGCAAAATGCATCAAGCATATTATTTTTGTTCATATCGCCCCTTACTAAAAATGCTGGCTTTTCTGGTGATACCCTCATTAAATTATTTAAACCCTCATTTCCTGCAATAATATCTTTATCACCATCACCATCAATATCTGCTATGCGCAGGGCATTCCACCAGCCTGCAGATTTATTGAGCCCAATTTTATCTGTTTGATCTTCAAAAGTATTTCCAGTATTAAAATAAACAGAAATGTTCATCCAATAACCTGTGATAATTAAATCTGGCCTATTATCATTGTTCATATCTGCAAAAACGGCCTCGTTTACAATGCCTGGAGCGATTAAGGCTTTATTCCATTGAGCGGTTTTGTCTGTAAAAATACCTTTTCCATTGTTAATCAATAAAAAACTCCCTGTTGGCTCTGGATATGCTCTAGGCACTACTGCACCCCCTATAAAAATATCTAAATCGTTGTCGCCATCTATGTCGGCAACCGCAACAGAGAGGCATGGTGTCTTAATCTGAGGTAATGCATTAATTGCTAAGCTATAATTCCCTTTTCCATCATTTTCATAGATGTCTGTTTGGTAATGTTCACCCATTTCATGAAATTCATTTCCACCGCTGACAAGAATTAAATCTAAATCACCATCACCATCTTTGTCGAAAAAAGCAGAGGCAACATGCTCACAATTAATATTTTTTGACCATGGTTGTGTAGGCGAGGCTAAAAAACTTCCATTGGCCTTCTGAATCATCAAAACACTTGTTTGCACACGCGCTCCTCCGCCTATTAAGATATCATCTAATCCATCTTTATTCACATCTGCTACAGCCAATGTTGGTCCAAATCTACTAAGCATATGGGGTAAAAGTGGCTCACTCCTAAAATCAGAAAAATCACTTTCCTTGTGCACTATATTTAAACCCGCAATAGCAGTTTCTACAACAATTTTATTTTGTTCATTTTGAGGTTTAGGAAATTCAAAAGATGTTTTGCTTGCATTGGTTTCGTCTGCTAAAAATGTGGTGTTAGCTTTGATTTTATCTATTTTTTGTGTTTTACCGCTAGGCCACCATATCATTACTTCATCGGCAACTGCAGAAGTGCCTAGCCCAATGTGAACGCCTGGAGCAACTGTAGATTGGAAGCCCCTAGTAGTGTAATGTTCATAATATTGCCTTACTCCATTAACATTTACCCATACTTTACATCCAATGCCAAAACTGTTGGATTCTTTTCCTTTAAAATTGATTTTTAAATAATTATTGCCTTTCTGCTTATTTTTATAAATTGTAGGATGCTCACCCAAATTATTTAGCACCAAGTCTAAATCTCCATCGTTATCAAAATCTGCATAAGCAGCACCTTGAGTATACGTTTTGTTAACAATACCCCATTGATCACTTTTTTTAGTAAATGTGAGGTCGCCATTATTTTTAAAAACATAATTTTGCAATTTGGTTTCAGGCATAATTGCTAATAGGTTTAAAATAGAAGACTGTTTTCCATCATTTGACACAGAATTCTCACCCCTGAATTTTATAAAATCTAAATTATTATAGTCCTTAAAATAGCCATTACTAACAAAAAGGTCTTTGTTTCCATCATTATCAAAATCTGCAAATAATGGTGCCCAACTCCAGTCTGTTTCTGCTACTCCTGCCATAAAAGCAATATCTACAAATTGTTTTCCTGCAACATTTAATTGCAAGTTATTGCGCATCAATTGATGGCCATATCCATTGCCATAAATATGTTGATATTTGTCATAATCATCCTCATTCATATTTATCTTTTTTCGTTCATTGGTTTCTGCAAGCATATCAACAGTAAAAATATCGATAAGTCCGTCATTATTTATATCTGCAAGATCAGAGCCCATACTGCTCAAGGACGTATGTTTAATTTTAGTTTTAGCCACATCTTCAAAAATGCCATTTCCTTTATTAAAATACATAAAATCGGGATAAATAAAATCATTACAAACATAAATATCTGTTAGCCCATCCATATTTATATCTGCTAAATTTGCACTTAAGCCAAACCCATTGCAAAGCACACCTGATTTTTCAGATACATCCTCAAACTTATTGTTTCCATTATTTAAAAACATTCTATGTGTGCCTAACTCATCTTTAAATCTAAATTTCTCATAATTTTCTTTATAAATACCATTATATTGCAGGGGTCTGTTGGCCAAGTACATATCAATATCGCCATCATTATCTGCATCAAAAAAACTTGCATGGGTACTAAAACCCTTGTTATCAAGCCCATAAGCGCCAGCAGCTTCAGTAAATGTGCCATTTTTATTATTAATAAATAATAAATTTTTTCTATTTTCATCCTCAACATACGGACTCGTGCGCGACACATAGATATCTAACCAACCATCATTATTTATATCTACCATAGCCACGCCTGTAGCCCATCCTTTTGTGTTTAAACCTGCCTTTGCTGTAACATCCTCAAATTTAAAATCGCCTTTATTTATGTATAGTTTACAAGAGGTTTGATTTGCCCCAAAAAACACGTCTGGTAAGTTATCATTATTAATATCGCCTACAGCAACACCACTTCCATTAAAATAATATATGTCATCAAATACATTTTGCTCTTCTGTTTGCTGAAGGTTGTTTATAAAATTAATGCCCGTATATGTTGCATCCAAAATCTCAAATCCTGCATTTTCTTCTGTTAAATTACTTTCTTCCTTTTTACCTTTTTTACCGCAACCAAAGACAAGCACGATGGACAATAAAAACACAAAAAAACACTTCAATTTATTTAAAAATTTCATAGCACAAATTAACAACAAAAATATCTATTTTTAAAACTTGATTAAAGCACATTTTCAGCATCCGAAATAGGACTTATTTTTTTCTAAAAAGACTTCTAATTAAGCGAAATATAAGACAATAATTATCTTATAATTTTTAATTGAAAACTACAATTTATATTTCTTCATTTTGGTCATCTCTCCATCTTTAAAGTTTCCCCAAAATAGCTTTTTTCCAATTTCATCATAAAAAATCCATTTACCCTCCATTTTGGCATTTTTATATTCTCCTTCTCTTTGCTTATAATTTGCGGCCCAACCCTCATACCAATATCCAGTTTTTTCGCCATTGATATAAAACCCTTGTGTTTCCATTTTTCCTCTAATAAAATATTTATAAAAACCATCTAATATGTCTTTTTTATAATGCGCATATTGCACAGTATCACCAAATTGATCAAAAAGAATACAAACACCATCTTTTTTTCCATTATTATAATTTTCTTCAGAAATCAAAATTCTCATAAAAGCATCCCAAGTTTTAGCATTGCCGTTTAATAATTGATTTTTATAGGTTTTTAAACTCGCAGTATCTCCAGTAAAAAAATATTCTATAATTATGCCTTCAGCTACCCCGTTTTCATAAAAAGCTTCTTTTCTTTTCGTTCCATCCTCATAAAATGCAATGAAAACGCCCACTTTTTCATTATTTTTCATAATTGCTTTAGACTCTACGTTGCCATTTGCAAAATATAAAGTAAAATCTCCGTTCAATTCACCGTTGATATAATTTGCATCCACTTGCAATGCTCCGTTTGAATAATATTTTTTAAAATTTCCATTAAGTTTATCAAGATTGTATGCGCCTTTTTCTCTCAAAACACCGTTGGTATCATACAATGCAAATGAATCATCCCTAAACCCGTTACTAAAGACAAAACGCTCTTTTAAAATCCCATTGGGATAAAAAGCCTCTTTTTTTCCATTCAATTTTCCATCTTGCCAATAAAGTTCTTGTTTCATCGCAAAGTTTGGATATCTATCAATAGACCTGCCAGAAAATAGTATATTCTCATAAAAAAAGAGTTCGTTGCGCTCAATTAATTTATCAAATAATACAACTTTAGGCTTGATATCTTTTACTACTGTTTTCCGTATTGCCTTATTGTCACTATTTTGTGAATTTATAAAATTTGAAAACAGAAATAATGGTAAAAAAAACAGAAATATTAATTTATTTAAACCCATGATACTCTTTTTATTAAAGTAACACGAAAATAATGCCAATTTTAATTCTTAGATTAACTACTTACTAACATAAATTTCTATGGGCAATTAAAATTTTATTTGACATTTAATGACCAATCAATTAATTTTGTAAAAAAACTACTAATGATATAGAACACATCCGTACTTATTGTTTGCAGAAAATGGGCACCTCAGAATCATTGCCTTTTGACAATGAAATATTGGTTTTTAAAGTGTCAAATAAGATTTTCGCACTCATTAATATCGTAAAACTAGAAAGTATAAATCTTAAATATTATCCTGAAACCATAGAAGAAATAAGGGCTTCAGATATTGCAGTAAAACCTGGTTATCACATGAATAAGAACCACTGGAATACTGTGATGCTGTGCGATATAAATTGGAATGAATTAAAAAATTATATAGACATCTCATACCAATTGGTTTTAAACACCCTTTCAAAAAAAACAAGAGATACTATGCAAAATAAATAAAATAATTAAAATAATTACTAAATTCGCAACCTAATTTAATAAACAAACCAAAATGGATATGATGCAAATTATTAGCAGCCAATTAGGCAGCGAAACTATTTCTAAATTAAGTGAAAAAACAGGTGAAAACCAACAAAACATTGCGAGTGCAGTGCAGATGGCAATACCCACATTGCTAAATGCCATTAACAATAATACAAATCAAGGCAATGGTGCATCATCACTGCTTTCTGCTTTGGATAAAGATCATGACGTTAGCGTGCTAGATGATGTAATGGGGTTTTTCACTAAATCTGACGGAAGTGAAGGTAACGGAATTTTAAAACACATATTAGGTGATAAAAAAGAAAATATTGAGAGTGGGATAAGCGCAGCAATTGGTGTTAGTGCTGCTTCAATGGGAAAAGTATTAGCTTTTATAGCTCCCTTAGTAATGGGATATTTAGCAAAACAGAAGAAAGAGTCTAATGTAAAAAGTCCAAACGGAATCTCTGATTTGCTAACTTCTTTAGTAAGAAACTTAGGTGGAAACAAGGCTGGAGGATTTGATATTGGAGGAATTTTAGGAATGCTTGGTGGAGGTGGCGGAAATGTGGCAACTTCTTCTGGAGGCGGAATTTTAGGAATTTTAGGCAAACTGTTTAAAAATAATATTAAAACAAAAATGAATATTAAATATATAGCCATAATTATTGTTGTCTTTTTATTTTCTGCATGCAAGGTTAAAAAAGAAACAACTAACAACGCAACATTAAAAACAAAAATTGTATTGCCAAAATACTTAGATACTATGGCAGAAGGCGTTTATGCAGAAATGAAAACCAATAAGGGCAATATAATTTTATACCTAGAGTATAAAAAAACACCCCTAACTGTAGCTAACTTTGTGCTATTGGCTGAAGGAAAAATGCAAAATACTGCCAAGAAACTTGGAGTTCCTTATTTTGACAGCCTAACATTTCATAGGGTTATTCCTAATTTTATGATACAAGGTGGCGACCCAAGAGGAAATGGAACAGGAGGGCCAGGATATGCATTTGCAGATGAGTTTGACCAGAGTTTAAAACATGACAAGCCAGGAATATTAAGTATGGCCAATGCAGGCAGCGGCACCAATGGCAGCCAATTTTTTATTACACATGTGCCAACACCTTGGTTAGATAACAAACATGCCGTATTTGGCAAAACAGTTATTGGGCAAGATGTTGTAGATAAGATAACAATTGGAGATATGTTAATCAGTGTTAGAATTTATCGAAAAGGTGCAGAAGCTATAAAATTTGACTTCGATTCTTATATAACAAATCCTATTTTTCAAATTCAAAAATAGTAATTGATTTTTCAAGAAAAAATAATTACTTTTGCAACCTTTAAAAATCATTAAATAAATAAAATGGCAAATCATAAGTCAGCAATCAAGAGAATACGTCAAAACGAAAAGCACAACGCTTTAAACAAGTACCAACACAAATCTACTCGAACCGTTATAAAAAACTTGAGAAATACAAAAGACAAAGCAGAGGCCTCTAAATTATTAGAGCAAGTATACACTATGCTAGATCGTTTGGCCAAGAAAAATATTATTCATAAAAATAAAGCTGCAAACCAAAAAAGTAAACTTACACTTTTGGTAAACAGTTTATAAAAAAAAATTAGCAAAAAAAAAGCATGAAACAAAACTGTTTCATGCTTTTTTTTTGCTAATAAATGTAGAAAGGATTTTATTTTTAGTTGTGCATTATATGCTAACTAAATAGAAGAAATTAATATAAGAACGGCTGTTAAGGCAGATACAAGTATTATCGTACGTACAACCTTACCAGACCCACCTTTTTTGTCGGGTAAACTTGGAGTAGATTTATTTTTTGTAACTACTTTCACATATCCAGCAGGTATGCTATCCATCCTTGTCCAAGTTTTAAAACTTGTATAGCTTGCAGGATATCCCTCAACATTAACAGTAACTTGAGTACCAATAACAGAAATATCAAATAGAGGGTGCACCAAAAAGTCGCATTTTCCATCAGATATTGCATTGCCAATGGCTATTTCTTTAGCTAATTCTATGTAATAAATCGAGCGTCCTGATTTGTAAGACCCTGTATAGGTTCCTTTTACCTTTGCAGTGCCTACTTGATATTCTGCAATTTTAGATACTTGTTGAATTTGCCCTTTGTTAATTTCCAGGGTGTCTGATGTTCTGGTTCTAAAGCTAGTTGCACAAGAACTAAGCAGAACCGCGATGGTTGATATTATTAGTATTTTTTTCATTCAGCAAATCTATGACAGCAATAATTTTGGGATATACCTAATTTCAGGTATATTTAGATTACACATCAGAGATTACATTTACAGCCAAAACTACTTCAAATACAAGCACGTTCAGGATTTTATTGCTTAAAACAGAACACTATTCTCGAAAATTAAAATATTGCGAGTTCACTTGTCTTTATTGCATTTTTGACTGACATTGCCAACTCTAATGCGCAATCTGGATTTAAAATAAATATTAAAAAGGCAATATACTAAAGCGGAGGACTTTTATCAATTTTTAAATTTTACTGTTTACGGTTACACTGAGAAAGTAAATCGTGTTTTTAAAAACAATCTCTAAAAAATGGTTTTTAAAAAACCAGTAATCCAAGATTTTTTGCAAACTCTGATTCAAGTTTTAATTGATTGACTTTAGCCTTTATCAATTTAAGTTCACTTTCAATCAATTTTTGCTCTCTTAGATTTATTTTAAAAAAGTCGGTTTCACCGAGGGTAAATAAGTATCTCTCGTTAATAACCAACTGCTTATACGCATTTGTTGCTTTCTGAAAAAAATCGACTTGTTCTTGATTCAACAATATAGCTTGTCGCAAGCCTTTAGATTTATTGGCAATTTCTAAGGCTGTTTGTTTTTGTTCTAAAGAGATAGTTTCTAATTTTATTCTATTAAGTTCTAATTGACCCCTTTGTTCCCTCATCATTAAAGGCATTTTAAAATCTACACCTAGTTTATGATTTGCATTTAAGCCAGTGGCTAGAAGAGGATTGTTACCTATGTTTGAAAGATAAGTGCCTGCTGTTAAATCAATTTTTGGTAACAGTTTATTTCTATTTAAAGAAAGGTCTATTTTCTGAGATTCAATTTTTGCATAAATGGCTAAAATTTTAGGGTGATTAGAAATAAAGAATTGCTCTTGACTAAGCATTGAATCTAAAGAAAATAGATTTGAAATCATATCAGGAGGCCTCACTTTCATATCCAATCTAATCGGATTTCCATTAAGCCATAAATGATTTGATAATTTAAAAGTGGCCTTTACCAATTCACCCAAAAAATCAGCTCTCATAGCACTAAAAAATGCAAATTGAGCAAATGCATCTAAAGTGTCATTAAAAGGTATATCGCCCAATTTTGCTAAATTTATACTATTTTTAAACCTCAAATTTGATGCGTTATAGAGCGAATCTATGGCAATATATTGCATGTTTTTTTCTGCCCAATCAAAATAATCTCCCAAAGCATCAAAATACAAATCATTCAACGCAAGTGCTTGATCAAAATTAGATTGAATTAAAAATTGTTTTGCTTTTAGCAAAGTTGCTCTTCTCTCATCCATCCACAAGCCTGCTGAAGGGGTAAAAGTAAAGCCCGCAAAAGCTAAGCCGCTTGCCAAACGGACTCGCTCATTATCCATATAAATAAAACTACCGTCAGGACTTCGCTCACCTTCATTATATTCATAGCTCAATTTACCCTCTAAACCATACCATGTGGGTATTTTAATGCCTGCATCTAATTTTTGCCAATAGCCTTTATCATTAAACTGTTTTTTTTCGTATTCACCATACAAAATAGGATCAAAACCACCTCTTGAACTTAACAACGCTGCTTGACCACTTGAATAAATTAATTTAGCCTGAGAAGCAATCGGGTGATGAAGTTTAACAATATTGATAAAATCGAAAACAGTAAGGTATGTAGAATCAAAAGAGGCATTTTGAGCCTTGGAGTTAAAACCAAATGACAGCAATAAAAAAATGAAAATTGTTTTTAAAAAAATCATTTCTTAGTTTTTTCCATCTTAGTTTTTAGATAAAAGTCAGGAGGAAAACCACTTAATTGTCGCCAAATTTCATACCAAATTGGCACATTATTAAGCAATGCTACACCTTTAGCACCAGCTCCTACCCTGATTTGTTTAGGCCATTTATGATCCTTTGGATTTTGAGAAACTAAAACCCTATATTTTCCGTTTGTACTAATATTATTATCAATCACTGCAACTAAACCGGCAAACGTGCCATAACTTACCCCTGGCCAACCATCAAAAATAACTACTGGCCAGCCGTCAAAAATTACCCTTACGGTTTCTCCTTTTCTAATCAATGGTAAATCTACAGGGTCAAAATACAATGCTACAGCAAGATTTGGGTCAAGTGGAGCAATAGATGCAATACTTTCACCAGGCTTAACAATTTCGCCAACACCTTGCTTATTAATGCTTACTATTTGTCCATAATTTGGTGCCAAAACATAATAATTCCCTTGCCTAATTTGATAATTGCTATATTGATTTGTTAGCTTACTTAATTCTTCATCTCCTTTAAACATGTCGCTGTTTGTTGATTGAATGTCGCTTTGAATTTTAAAAATTTTAGCTGTGTAATCTGCGTCAATAGAATTTATTTCTACCAAGGTATTAATTAATTCATTCCGAGAAATTGCTAGTTTATTTTCAACAATATTAAGTTTTGCAACTGCGGCTTGCAAATCATTTCTTCTTTTCTCTAACAATACTAGGCTTAATACATCTTTGGCAAACATTTCTTCGCCTCTTTTGGCTTGTTCTCTATAAATATTATAAGAAATTATTGCAGCTTTTACTTCTGCACTGTCCTGAGAAATCTTATTTCTAGCTTGTATAACTTTGTTTTTTGCTTGACTTAATTTTAAATCTAAATTTCTCTTTTCAGTAAAAATAAGGGATTCTAAATTACTAACTTTTGATGAGTAACTCATTATAATCCCTTCTTTGGCAACAATTTGCTCTTGGGTTCTTTTTAAAAGATTTGGATCCCAATATTGATCTTTTATTTCAGAAATAAACACAATAGTATCGCCTGGCTTAACATAGTCGCCCTCTTTTATATACCACCTAACTATTTTTCCTTCAATAATAGAGGGTAGTTCTTGAGGTCTGTCATTTGGTGTTAAAGTAGTTACTTCGCCTTTGCTATTAACATTTTGAGTCCATGGAAGAAACAAAAAAGCTATCGTTCCTACCAATGTCAACAACAATAATTTCCGGGCACGCATGGGCTTAGATTTCAAGGATCGATTGATGAGCTCAAAAGAAATTACCTTTTTCGCTTTTGCTTCTGCCAATAAGGTTTTTTTATCAGAAAATAATTTCATATTTATTTACTTGAATATTGAATGATTAGTATCTATTGCTCCAAAATAAGTTTGCAAACCCTTTTCTAAAACCAGCATTTTATCACTTTTAACAATTAAATTAATGTTATTAGTTGCAATTATAGTTGTCCAATTCATTGTATTACAAGCTATTAAATCCATCCATTTTTCTTGTTCATTTTTACTCATTTCAAAAGTAAAATCTTCTATCAATAAAAGCAATGGTTTTTGCATTAATACTCTTGCAAATTCTATTTTCTTTAGCAAAGTAAATGAAATTGATTTTTGGGATGGTGAAATAATGGTCTCTAGTCCTAATGGCAAACTCCTCACCCATTCATTTAGCTGTGTTATTTCTAAAATTTTATGCACTTCATCTATTTTAGTATTTGTTAAATTCTCCTTAATATTTAAACATAAATTTTCTAATATGGTGCCAAAAAAAACTTGAGGCTCATCGCCAATATAGGCTACATGATTAAAAAAATCAGTAGTTTTTAAACCCTTTAATGGAACTTTTTGATAATCTATTTCCCCAATAAATTCGCAAAAATCACCGCTTAATACTTGCATTAGCAAATGTTTTCCACTATCACTGCCACCAACTATGGCGAGCGTTTCTGCGGCTGGTAATTCAAAACTGATTAGGTCAATGGCTATTTTGTCATTCAACTCATTTATAACTCTTAGGTTAGAAGTTCTTATATCTACTGCCAACTCTGTATCTAAAAAACTTATGGTAGAAGTATCCTGCACAGGTAGTTTTGAAAAAACATTTAATTTGTCTGAACTTATCAATACATCATAAGCTACATCAACAGTACTAATTATTTTTTCTATTGAGCTTATTATTAAAACAAATATTATTTCGATTGCAACAAATTGACCAAAATTAATAGCTTGGTTTAATACTAGAGTGGTGCCTAAAACAAGCATGGACGCAACAAAAAGTACTTTGAAAAATACAAGAACCCAATATTGATTTACCAATGTAGAAAAGTGCTCTTGTCTACATTTTACCCAGTTTTTTAAAAACCCGTCTGTTTTTAATAAGGTAAAATTTTCAGAATTACTTAATTTAAAAACTTTTTGAGTGCGCGCTAATTCTTCAAGCCAAAAAACCATTTCATATTTTGAATTAGATTCATATTTTGATGATTTTGCAGAAATAGGGGCGTAATAAAATAAAAATAATACTAGTAAAAATAATAAAATCAATCCTGGAACAATAAATAAAGGGTGATATATAGCTAATAATATTAATGCAAAAACCAATAATAGAATCGCCCCTGTTAAATCAACAAGTATTTTGGCTAAACTTTTTTGAATTATTATCGTATCAAAAAATCGATTTGTTATTTCGGGTAAAAATATTCCTTTCGCCAAACTTGTCTCCACTTTTGCCATACTGTTGGCAAAGAAAAGAGAACTTTTTGCAAAAAGCCGCTGTTGTATTGCTTCGTGATATTTTATTTGTAAAAGCTGCAAATAACCGCTCAAAAAGACTCCTATTATAATTAGGGTAATAATAATAGCGAGAGAAATTGAAAGTTTTGCACCCAACACAAGGTTAAAAATAGATTGAATACCTAGCGGCAACAAAAGACTTAGTAAAGCTGAAAAAACCGCTATTAAGTAAATATTGCCGATTTCAATCCTTTCAGATTTCAACAATTGAGTAAACTGTCTAAATAATATGGCGAGATCTTTTTTCTTTGTGTTTTCCATGAGATATGTCTGTTTTTAACAATTTATATTTTATTAAGTTTATTATTATCAATGAACTACTCTAATCTTTTCGCTATTAAAAAGTGATGAGTCAATCTGCCTTTATAGTCAATAATCCCCTCTTTGGTTAAAGTATCAATATGCACATTTCCGGCACTGTGTGCAATTTTGCTATCTCCTAAATAAATACCGACATGCACAATTTTCATTTTTTGGTGAAAGAAAACCAAATCCCCTGTTGTCAATAATTCAAAAGAAATTTCTTTTTTTAAAAATTGTTCTTGAGCACCACTATCTCTAGGAATAAATTTACCTAATGCTTTATAAATCATTTGTGTTAAACCGCTGCAATCTATTCCAAAAATAGATTTTCCTCCCCAAAGATAGGGAACACCAATAAAACAATTTACCAAATCTAAAATTGTGTTTTCAGGTTTTGTAAGAATATTTGAAGCCCCAATATTAAAATTTTTAAATTTAAGCCCATCGATTTCAAAATTTAGAACATCTGGCAAAGCACTTCCTGGCCCTAATTTTATATTGGTTTTTAACTGAAACGAATAAATTGATGTATTGCTATTAATTAGCTTAAAACTTATTGTTTTGTTAAAACAATGAAAATTTGAAGCACTAATAAACCCTTTATAATTATCATAATCTGATGATATGTAATACCATTCTTCTTGATTTTCAATAACATTGTAAGATTCGCCAAATACTAAGCAATTAATTAGCTCTGAACTTGAGCTAGCTGCAATTCTCATTGGCAAAAAAGTATCTAAACAAATTCCGAAATTAGTCATATATTAAAGGTGTAAGGCCGCCTTTCTATTTAATAAAATTTCATTAGATTCTACCCTATCTGGGTCTGGCACACAGCAATCAACTGGACAAACAGCAGCGCATTGCGGTTCTTCATGAAACCCAACACATTCAGTACATTTATCTGGTACAATATAATATACTTCATTAGAAATTGGTTGATTCCTTTCTGCAGTATTTACTTCCCTTCCGTCAGAAAGTAAATAAACACCATCTAAACTTGTACCATCCTTTATTGCCCATTCTGCGCCTGCCTCATAAATTGCATTATTAGGACATTCTGGCTCACAAGCACCGCAATTAATGCACTCTTCTGTGATAATTATTGCCATAGTGCAAATATCTATCTTTTTTTATTATTATTCTCATCTTTTAATCAACATAGTTAAAATTGCTTATGCATACTCAATAGCGTCCTAAATAATTAAGAAAGTGAAGTTTTTATCCTTTGAATTACCTTTAAAGTTTCAACAAAAAAAGCCCTGCAAAATGCAGGGCTTTTTTCATGCAAACATTTTTAAAATAAATGAACTTTAGAAATGTTTTTTAAAAGGTAGAACCCCCGCTATTTTTATTTTATCACTGTTACCTTAACCTGCATTATGAAATAGGAAAAGTTCTTAATATTTAAAGCGTTGGTATCATTAGATTTGGAGAAAAAATAAAAAACACCCAATTGGTTAATTTACCAATAGAATATTCAGATAAGCAAGTTACCCCCTTTGGTGGTATGAGTTTAATGAAACGCTTTATAGATCAGACAGGCATCCGAGTATTTTTATCGGAGCTAAATTTACCATTTCCAGGTTCTCACCGAGGGTTTAATCCTACCCATATTATTGAATCTTTTTGGTTAGGAATATGGACAGGGGTAAGTCGTTATATTCATTGTGAATGGCTAAGGTATGACAAAGTTCTTCAAAACATATTTAGATGGGAACAAATGCTTAGTCAATGTACTTATAGTCGGTTTTTTGGTAAGTTTTCTCAAGTAAGAAATACAGAGGTTTTTCCCAAATTACAACATTGGTTTTTAGAGCAGTTGCGTGTTGATAATCTTACAATTGATTTTTAATCACAATAACGGAAAACCAAGGCGGTTATATAATTGTAAAGAAAAAAGTAGAAGACAGGCCTAAAGCTGTCGGAAAACTGCTTTTTAATGATTTGCCAGGATACAGCTTTAGCGGCTAGGTTACAAATTTAGATTTACCATTAGAGCAGGTATGGAATATATACAACTCTAGGGCAGATTGTGAAAACAGAATTAAAGAACTGAAAGAAGACTTTGGGCTAGATAGTTTTTGTATGAAAGATTTTTGGGCAACAGAAGCATCCTTTAGGTTTATTATGGTTGCATATAATTAAAAGCTTATTCCGCCATTTTGCCTTGAACCATCACAACAGAGCCACACTTAAAACTGTAAAATCCTATTGCTTTGCATTAGGGAGCTTGGCAAGTAAAACATGCTAAAAAAACCGTATTAAAAATCTCATTACACACTAAAAGAAGGCCTTGGATGGATGGAATTTTTGCTCAAATAAAAAACACTAGCCCTCCTTTTAGTTATTCTAATGCATAATGCGGATTAAAAATTATGCAAAAGCATAATACTAATAGAGGTATTATTAAAAAGGGAAAAGTGCTTTTTTGCATATTGTTATATCATAGATAAACAAAAGTTTTTAAATTACCATCAAAAAATAGCTAGAATTACCCTTCAGGGTCTCGCTTGGGCGAAGACCCCGAAGCGGAAACCCATACTTTATTTTTTATTAGTTTGTATTTTTTGGTATAGGTTTTGTAACTTTGCAACTATGAATTATATTCTAAAGATAGCTTTTATATT
>Ga0209390_10004645_pt1 | contig 20403 bp, 20 predicted proteins | sample BON01_FD_187212 | JGI IMG/M metagenome (GOLD analysis project Ga0209390, IMG submission 187212) | Freshwater microbial communities from Lake Bonney liftoff mats and glacier meltwater in Antarctica - BON-01 (SPAdes) (version 2) | ecosystem: Environmental > Aquatic > Freshwater > Ice > Glacier...
TAAGCCCACTTGTCAACGCCATGCTAACCGCATCGCGGCGGAACTCTTCACTCTTCTTTGCCATTCTCTATCTCCTTCATAGCAAATATTGCTCGAAAGAGACCGGAACTAAACCGGGACAAGACCACGCCGCCATTCGCACAGGGTGATGCCTGCGCGCGCCAGCGATGGGGCCGCCTGTTCCAGCCAATCGTGCAACGGTCCTTGCGTGATATAAGGCGTGGCAATCTGTGTGGCACCCGCGCCGCTGGCCCATTTGGTAAGCGCTTCGGGGTCGCCCGCGTGCAATTGCAATGGCTCTGCGCCGATGCGAAAAGCGGCATCAGCCAGTGCGCCTGTCTCGAACTCCGACACCAAGCCTGACACGGGCAGCGGGGACCGCAAGTGGCTGGCGGTCAGGGTGGCAACGGTGCAGATATCAAAGGTCGCAAGGTTGAAATCCTCGACCCGACAATCCTCATCCGTGATCAGCAGGGCCGTGGGTACATCGGGTTGGGGGGCTGTCACATCCCGCAAGGGCAAGACCGAGGGCAGACCATCGGGTTCTGTCGCCTCCAGCCCTTGGGTGACGTCCGCCAGATCAGACCGGCGCGGGGTGAACCGCCCCGCAGTAAATGTCGCAATGTTCTGCGCATCCGCCGGATAGGGTTTGCCGCGCGTGTGCAGCCCTGCGGCCCAGCGCCAGCCAAGTGTGTTGGACGCGGCATCGCCGTCCAGCAGATGCCGGTAAAAGAAATCCGCGCCCAGCCGCCATGGCAGTCCAAGGGTGAAAATCCAGATCGACGCGAACCACATCCGCGCGTGGTTATGCAGATAGCCGGTATCGACCAGTTCAGTCGCCCATGCATCGAAACACTCCAGCCCCGTTTGACCATTCATCGCCCGGTCCACATCCCGCTTCAGGCGGCGGTCGCGGTCAAGGGCTGACAGGTCAGCCTCCAGCCCGGTGACATAGCTGGCCCAGACCTGCGGGCGGCGCTCCAGCCAGCCTTTGAAATAGCCGCGCCAGATCACCTCCTGCACGAATTTCTCGGCATCGTCCGGCCCATGCGCCGCAAGCGCCGCCGCCACCGCATCCTGTTCCAGCACCAGCCTGCGCCGGATATAGGGCGACAGCACCGACACCGCCTTGTGCGCGCCTGCGCCGTGGTCGGTGTTGCGGCCGTTGGCATAGCGGCGGCCCATGCGGGGGATGAAGGCTTGCAAGATTTCATCGCCAGCGGCGCGGGTGGGGGTCCAGTCGGTCATCAGGTTCATTCCAAGGGTTGATCGTGGCAATAGGTTTCGACCATCGTGCGCAGTGCTATCCGCTTGCAGTGCGCCAATAACGTAGCAGCCGGTTGCACATCGCGGTCAATGCGGGCGGCGACGCTGTCTGAGTACTACATACGGGGCCCGCGTTTGTTCGACAGCGCAGCTTCGCCGCTGTGATTGTCATCGGACAAATGCCTCCTGCTCCCGGGTCAGGTGGAGACGCGCTGCTTGCGCAACCGATGCAGGTGCCAGCGGTAGATCAGCGGGGCCAGCACATGGTCATAAGCGACGCTGGCGATCTGCCTGATCCCCGGCAAGCCCACGATCCGGCCCAGCGATCGGTAGCGTGGCATCTGCGCCCAGAGCACCAGAAACGCCGGAATGCCGGATGTCAGCACCCCGTCATGCAGCACATAGAGCCTGCGCGCCGCCGTATCGGCATCCAAACTCCATTGCCTGCGCGCGTCCGTGTTCAGATCATCAAACCTAATCGGCAGACCTGCCTTGTCCGCATACCGCGCGTAGTGCCCGATCTCAAAGTTACAGACCGGACAATTGGCGTTGTAGAGAACGGATGTTTTTGTGCTTTTTTCCATACCATTTAGTTAGATTTACCGCCCGTGAAGTCAAATCGATGGCCCCTGCGCTGTGACGTCCCATGCGACCGGGCTAACCTGTCTGGATCGCAGCGTGAATAGCCTCGCGCGGCGTTGCAGCCCCGTTCACCAGATCCATGTGTACTGAAGAAATGCGTAGCTACGCAGACATCCATTAGAGTAATGATATTGCTTGTTATTCAGTTGATTACACTCGCCACTAGAGCGAGTCTGGGTGCAGGAAAACGATGCAACTCACCCAAGGATGACCAAGCCATGACCACAAAGACCAAAGCCCCCAGCGAAGCCCTGCTGCTGGAGATTGCCGCCAAGCATTTTCATCTTGAGACGCTGGAGACGCGAAATAGCGACAGCCTCGACTTTCACGATGTGTCGGTCTTGTCGATCCGCGCCGCACTGGAAGCGGCCTTCGCGGCTGGCCAAGTCGCAGCCCGCTGAACAGGAGAGCAGCCATGACCACCCGCCGCGCCACCACCCCGAACGACAAAGCCCTGAACGCCTTCATCTCTGCCAAAGCCGAGATCGATACGATGCTGGAGCGCCTGAAAGCCCTTAGCGACGATCACTTCAACACCCACCCCGACGAGATCAATTGGGGCGATGTCGGCACCCTCAACCACTACGCCAGCCTGTTGCGCCAGATCACCGACTGCGCCTTCAAAGAGGGCGAATACGCCGAGTGAGGCGATCCCGCATCGAGCCTGCCCCGCGATGGCGGGGCTTGGCCTCATAGAAGCGTGCCGCATCCCGCGCGCCGTGAACGCAGAGGCAACCATGACCAAACTCACTGAAACCCAAGCCATAATTCTCAGCGCCGCAGCCCAGCGCGCGAGCAATCTCGCGATGCCGCTCCCCAAGGGGCTGCACGGCGCTGCGGCGAAAAAGGTCATCAGCATGATGATCGGACGCGGCTGGCTCGAAGAGGTCGACGCCGACCTGCGCAAGAACGAGCCGCTCTGGCGCGAGACCGGCGATGGTCACGGGACCACGCTGGTCGTCACTGACGCGGGGCTGCTGGCCATCGGGGTGGAGCCGGTTGTGGTGCAAACCATGGCTGCGATCCGCACCCACGCGGCCCAACCTCCCGCGCCCAAACCGGCAACCCCGCGTGCGGGGACCAAACAGGCGCAGATCATCGCGCTTTTGCAGCGCCCCGAGGGAGCAAGCGTCGCCGAGATGGTCGAAGCGACATCGTGGCAGGCTCACACGGTCCGGGGCGCAATCTCGGGCGCGCTGAAGAAGAGGCTTGGCCTGCCGATTATCGCCGAGAAGGTTGAGGGTAGGGGAATGGTCTACAAGTTGCCCGCCTGAGCCGTCCTCGACTGTTGAGCTAGGCTGTCGCCTGCGACCGGACTGCGATCATTCATTGCCACGACAGAAGATCGCAGGCCGCCGCCTTTAGGATGTCCTGCGTCAAAAGCAGTTCACATGGGTAGATCTCGCCCGGTTCCGGCTCTCCCCGTTGTCCAGTTGGTTGATCCGCTCGGTAATCTCACATTCTACAGACGACCAAAGAAACAGGATCAAGCAGACGTTCGCCTTCATTTTGATGAGGGTGGTGGGATTTATAGTGGTATCATCTTGAATGGTTGGTCGGGCTTCGCATTCCTTTGCATCTGGGGCGTGGGGCCAAGCGGCTATTCCAGACGCCGGACAGCTTTACTAAATGGTAAATCGATTGTAAGCCTACGCCGAGGGCCGTCTTTCTGAGGTGACGATATTGGCTTAGGTCCGGCGCTATGACCGACCATAGATACAGACCCGAAATAGAGATCCTTTCTGTCACCGACACCGGCCGCCGTCGGCACTGGACGGATGCAGAGAAGGTTCGCATTGTAGAAGAAAGCCTTGGCGAGTACGGGCGCGTTGCCGAAACCGCAAGGCGTCATGATGTTGGCCGCGCGCTGCTGGTGCGCTGGCGGCGCCAATACCGCGAATGTCGATTGACAAGGGGTGGTGTTGGTCCGCGTTTCACGCCGCTGACCATCGCCACGTCTCATTCACCCGAGGTATTCAGCGGGCCATCTGTGCCAACCCAGACCCAAACGGCAGATATTACCCTCGTGAATGGTCGCCGCTTGTCTGTGGTCACCACAATTGACCCGGTGGTGCTGGCGCGCCTCGTGCAAGCACTGGATCCGTCATGATTGCGTTTCCGACGGGGACGAAGGTCTGGATCGCAGGCGGCGTGACGGATATGCGGCGTGGCATGAACACATTGGCGCTGGCGGTCCAGCAAGGGCTGGGGCGCGATCCGCACGCAGGTGAAATCTTCTGTTTCCGGGGGCGCCGCGGCGATCTGGTGAAGCTTCTGTGGCATGACGGGGTGGGCATGTCGCTGTATATCAAGCGGCTTGAGGCTGGGAAGTTCATCTGGCCTGTGAGCCAGGACGGGACGGCGGTTCCGATCGCGGCGGCACAGCTTGGCTACCTGCTTGAAGGTATTGACTGGCGCAATCCGCGCTGGACGCAACGTCCTGCAAAAGCCGGATAATCGGGCCTAAATCTCCTGTTTTTATTGGCTTTCCGAGGTGCGCGTGGTAGTCTGCGCCATGTCAGATACCGCTTCCGAAATCGCCAGATTGCGCGCCGCGTTGGCCGCTGAAACGGTCCGCGCACAGGCGGCAGAAACCGAATTGGCACAGGCGCGCGCGCTGGCCTCATGCTCGGAAGCGATGATCCAGGAGCTGAAGCTGGAAATTGCCAAGCTGCGCCGCGACAAATATGGCATCTCGTCAGAGCGCCGAGCGCGGCTGATCGATCAGCTGGAATTACAGCTTGAAGAACTGGAAGCTGCGGCAACCGAGGATGCGCTGGCGGCCGAACAGGCAGCCGCGCGAGCGGATACCACGGTGCATGCGTTCACGCGCCGCAAGCCAGTGCGCAAACCCTTTCCGGACCACCTGCCGCGCGAGCGGGTGGTGGTCGAGGCACCGACCAGCTGTTCGTGCTGTGGTTCGGACCGCATTGTGAAGATGGGCGAGGACATCACCGAGACGTTGGAGGTCATCCCGCGCCAGTGGAAGGTGATCCAGACCGTGCGTGAGAAGTTCACCTGTCGGACTTGCGAGAAAATCAGTCAGCCGCCGGCACCGTTCCATACGATCCCCCGTGGCTGGGCCGGGCCGCATCTGATCGCGATGGTGGCCTTTGAGAAGTATGGCCAACACCAGCCGCTGAACCGTCAATCCGAGCGGTTTGTGCGCGAAGGTGTGGATATCAGTCTGTCTACCTTGGCCGATCTGATTGGCCATGCCTGTGTGGCACTTACCCCGATCCATGCGCTAATCGAACGCCATGTGCTGGAAGGAACTCGCGTGCATGGGGACGACACCACGGTGCCACTTCTGGCGCGCGGCGGCACAAAAACGGCACGGCTGTGGACCTATGTACGCGATGATCGCCCGTTCAACGGTGGCGCGCCACCTGCCGCTTTCTTCAAGTTCTCGTGCGATCGCCAGATGATCCACCCAAACAAGCATCTCACCGGGTGGCACGGGATCCTGCAATCTGACGTTTATGGCGGCTACAACGACCTTTATCTCGCCAACCGCAGCCCTGGGCCTGTGCGCAGCGCACTATGCTGGAGCCATGCGCGGCGCAAGTTCTTCGAACTGGCCGACATCTCCAGAAATGTTCGTGACGGCAAACCAGCGCATGACATCTCGCCCATCGCGCTGGAGGCCGTGAAGCGGATCGATGCGATCTTCGACATCGAACGCGAGATCAATGGCATGGACACGGAAAAACGTCTGGCCGCACGACAGGAACGCTCGCGGCCGCTGGTCGAATACCTGCGCAGTTGGCTGTTGAAGGAGCGTGCCAAGCTGTCGAAACACAACGGTGTGGCCAAGGCCATCGACTACTTCACCACTCCCAAATACGGTCGGTGGGCGGCCTTCACCGCGTTCTTGGATGACGGGCGCATTTGCCTGACCAACAACGCCGCCGAACGCGCGCTCAGGGGCATCGCCCTTGGCCGCAAGTCTTGGCTTTTTGCCGGATCGGAACGCGGTGGGGACAGGGCCGCCTTCATGTATACCCTGATCGTCACGGCCAAGATGAACAATATCGACCCCCAAGCATGGATGGCCGATGTGCTTGCCTGCCTGCCCAGCATGACCGTCTCGCGCGTGCATGAGCTGCTGCCGTGGAACTGGAAGGCCGAAGTCGAAGCTGTCAAGGCTGCTTAACTGCGGCCTTCGGCGCAGGCTTACGATTGATCTCCGTCCCGGCCAAAGCGCCCTCCGTTGCGCGTCAACGGCCTGCTTTCGATGAAGGGGGTTTGGCGCGCCCATAACCTGGTGAAAATCAGTGCGCACTTGAATGGTGCTGCTTTTCAGGCGCGCCCGCGCAGCGACATGCTGCGCAGCACCAGAACGACCGGCAATAGCCCTATGGCGACGATGATCAGGCTGGGCACGGCGGCGCCGTCCAGCCGCTCGTCTGACGCAAGGCGAAAGGCCTGCACGGCCAGTGTGTCGAAGTTGAAAGGCCGAAGAATCAGGGTGGCGGGCAATTCCTTCATCACATCGACAAAGACGATCAACGCCCCGGTCAGGACCGAAGGCGCCATGATCGGCAGATGCACCCGCCATATCGTGCGCGGCACGTCAGCCCCCAGCGATCGCGCCACAAGGTCGATAGTGTGCGGGACTGGGGCAAGGCCGCCGTCCAGCGCGCCCAGTGCCGCCGCGCTGAACCGCACGAGGTAGGCCACCAGCAACAATCCGATGGACCCGGTCAGCAGCAGCCCGGTCGAGAGGCCGAAACTGGCGCGCATCCAGGCGTCCAATGCGTTGTCAAACCCCGCCGCAGGCACCAAAAGCCCCACCGCAATCACACCGCCCGGCACGGCATAGCCAAGGCGCGCAATCTCGACCATTGCGCGGGGGCCGCGCCCGGCCTTGAACCGCGCGTGGAACCGCAGCGCCATCGCCCCCGCCATGGTGAGCAAGGCCGCGAGGCCTGCGAGGATCAGCGAATTGCCGATGAAATGCAGATAGCGCGGCGAGGTCACGTCCTGCCCCGAGCCGATGGCCATCTGTGCCAGAACGATAACCGGCAGCACAAAGCCCAGCGTCACCGGCACCGCGCAGAGTGCAATCGCCCCTGCGGCACGCCAACCGCGCAGGGGCATCGGGGGCAAGGTCTCAAACCGTTTGCCGGTATTGTTGTGGCGCGCGCGGCCCCGGTTTTGCCGGTCCAGCAGGGTCACGAACAGGGCCACCGTCATCAGGCAAAACGCCAGTTGCGCCGCCGCCGTGCGGTCCCCCATCGAGAACCATGATTGGTAGATGCCGGTGGCCAGCGTTTGCACCCCGAAATGGGCAACGGTGCCAAAATCGGCCAGCGTTTCCATCACCGCGAGCAACACGCCGCCCGCAATCGCCGGGCGTGCCATGGGCAGGCTTACGGCCCAAAACGCATACCAAGGCCCCCGCCCCAAAGCCCGCGCTGCCAGAAACGTCGAGGCGGATTGTTGCAGGAAACTGGCCCGCGCCAGCAGGTAGACATAGGGATAAAGCACCAATATCAGCATGATCGCCGCCCCCGGCAGGGAGCGCACATCGGGAAACCAATAGCCGGCAGGCCCCCAGCCCATCATACCCCGCAGGCCCGATTGCACCGGGCCGGAATGGGACAGAAAACTGGTATAGGCATAGGCCAGCACATAGGCCGGAAAGGCCAGCGGCAGGGCCAGCAGCACCTCAAATATCCGCACACCCGGAAACCGTGTCATCGTGACCAGCCACGCCGCCGCTGTGCCCAGCGCCGCCGCCCCCACCGCGACCGACACGCATAAAAGAAGGGTGTTCAGCGCATATCCCGGCAGCACCGTCGCCATCAGATGGCGCCATGTATCAAACGAGCCGGTCAGCGCCGCCACCAGCACCGCCACGACCGGCAGCAGACAGATTGCCGCCACCAGAACCGCAATCGGCCCCAGCCCCAGCCGCATGACGCGGCCGGGGGCAGGGGCGGTGGGGGTGTCTCCTGTTGAAACGGTCATCGGGCCTATTGTGTGGTATACGGAAAGCCATTCGATGCCGGAAGACGGGCACCTGCGTCAATCCCCCCTCTGCCAGCCGATCAGGCCAGACAGAGGGGGGGAGGGCATTATTTCCAGCCCAGATCGTTATAGATCGTCTGTGCGAGGGCCTGATTGCGGCCAAGTTCCGCAAGGTTCAGATCGTCGCGCGTGAAGCTGCCAAGGCCTGCCACGGATGCGGCAAGCGCCACGCCTTCGACCACCGGATATTCATCATTGCCGTCGGCAAAATAAGCCTGCGCCTGATCGCTTGCGAGGTATTCAAGGAAAGCAATCGCATTGTCGCGGTTCGGGGCATTGGCGGCGACACCTGCGCCCGAGATGTTCACATGCGTGCCGTGGCCGCCCTGGTCGGGGAAGGTCCAGCCGATACGGTCAAACCCATCGGCGGGGGTCAGCCCCTCCACCTCGGTGCGGATGGCGCGGGCGAAGTAATAGGTGTTGGAAATCGCGATCGGGCATTGGCCTGACAGCACGCCGCGCAGCTGGTCGGTATCGCCGCCTTCAGGCTCGCGGGCGAGGTTATCTTTTACGCCTTGCGCCCAGGCGCGGGCAGCCTCTTCGCCGTCATTGGCGATGATGGCAGACAGCAGCGACAGGGAATAGATGTTGGTGGCCGAGCGCATGCAGACCATGCCCTTATACGCAGGGTCCGCCAGCGCCGCATAGGTTTGGGGCGGGTTTTGCACCTTGTACTTGTCAAAGAAAATCACGCGGGCGCGGGTGGAAAAGCCAAACCAATGCCCGGCGGGGTCGCGCAGCGCGGCCGGAATCCGCGTATCCAGCACCTCGGACGCGACCGGCGACAGCAGGCCTGCCTCCTCCGCGCGCCAGATGCGGCCCGCATCGACGGTGATCAAAATATCGGCAGGGCTGTTGGCACCCTCGGCGCGCATCCGCTCGATCAATTCATCGGCGTTGCCTTCAATGCGGTTGATGGTGATGCCGGTCGCGGCGGTGAAATCCGCATACAGCCGCTCATCCGTGTCATAATGGCGCGAGGAATAGATGTTCACCTCGCCTTCGGCAAAGGCGGCGCTGGCGGTCAGCACAAGGGCAAGGGCGGTGAGGGCCTTGATGGGGGTGGACGGGAATTGCATCGTGATCTCCGTTGATTTGAATGTCCAAGTGTTTTAGTCGGGAATCAAGATGTAGATCAGCGAGCGCGGTGTCGTCAAGCGTAGTTGACTAAAAGAATCGGGTTTACATTCCTGACTGAATTAGTAAGTATAATGACACGCCAAGCCACCCTAAGCGGGAAGCCCGGTCTTTCTTTCGCCATGGAGAGCGACATGACCGTATCAATAAGTCCCCCAGTTCGCCGAACGCACAGCGACGTTGCCGGTTCAATTGTTTGGCCGGTTAACACGGGTGAAGCACTATGAACCTATGTGTGCAAACAGCTGATAAAGTTCCGGTTTTTGATGCGCGCGCGCTGCTAGGCGGGCAACCTACCGCACAGATCGTGCTTGATGGGCAGGTCTATACCCTGCGCATCACCAAGGCCGAAAAGTTGATCCTGACCAAATGAGCATTTCATGGACCCCCAAACGCTATGACCAGCCGCAGCCCCCTTTGCGGGGTGCGGCGGCGGTCGGGATGCTGGCCGAACTGCCCGCGCTGGAGCGCTGCGCGATCACGGCCCTGCGGCTTTGGTGTGATGGGCTTGAGGGGCGAGAGGCCGTGGCCCGAGACTTTTCACGCGCCTATGACACGCCACGCGCCGCGCTTGAGCTTAACGGTTTTGCCGATCTGATCGCGATGATGCTGGCCGCACCCCGCCGGGCGATCATGCGCCACGGCCTGTCTTGCGCCTGCTTTGGCGGGGATGAGGCGGCATTCGCCCATATGATTGCCGCCGCCACCCTGGGCGACCGCGAAGATGCGATGGGTTTTGCCCTGATCCTGATGCAACCCGGCCCCGCCTGGCAGGCTGTGCAACATGCGCATGGCGTGGGCCTTGGGCTGTTGGGCCTGTGCCGCCGCCCGCCAACCTTGAATTGACCCAAATAAGGAACGTCCAATGCGACACTATCTGATTGCCGCCCTCACCTCTACCGCCCTTGTCAGCCCCGCCTTCGCAGCCTCGCCCCAAGAGGTCGCCCAGACCTATGTTGAACTGGCGGCGGCAGGTTATGGTGACGGCCTGACAACAGCGCAGGCGCTGCAAGTGGCGGTGGATATGTTCATCGCGGCCCCATCGGAGGCCACGCATGCGGCGGCCAAAACCGCATGGCTTGCCGCCCGTGTGCCCTATATGCAGACCGAGGTTTACCGCTTTGGCAACGCCGTGGTGGATGACTGGGAGGGTAAGGTAAACGCCTGGCCGCTGGACGAAGGGCTGATCGACTATGTCGATGCCAGCTATGGCCAATCCGAGGAAAACCCGTTGTCCACGCTGAACATTGTGGCCAATCGTTCCTTTACCCTGTCGGGGGCCAGCATCGATGCCACGAACCTGACGCCCGCGTTTATTTCCGGCACTCTGCATGAGGTGGACGGGATCGAGGCCAACGTCGCCTCGGGGTATCATGCGATTGAGTTTATGCTCTGGGGGCAGGATCTGAATGGCACCGGGCCGGGGGCAGGCGCGCGCAGCCATACCGACTATCTGCAAGACAGCGCTTGCACCAATGGCAACTGCAACCGCCGCGGGGCCTATCTGAAGGCGGCCACCGACCTCTTGGTGACGGACCTGACCTATATGGCTGGCCAATGGGCGGAAGGCGGCGAGGCGCGCGCTACAATCATCGCAGACCCGAACGCGGCCCTTTCGGCCATGCTGACCGGCATGGGCAGCCTGTCTTATGGCGAATTGGCTGGCCAGCGCATGCGCTTGGGCGTGATGCTCAATGACCCCGAGGAGGAGCATGATTGCTTTTCTGACAACACCCATAACAGCCATTATTACGACGGTGTCGGTACCCAAAACGTTTACCTCGGCAGCTATACGCGGGTGGATGGCAGCGTGGTCTCCGGTCCCTCGCTTTCGGCGCTGATCGCGTTGGCCGATCCGGCGGTGGACGCGCAGTTGAAGGCCGAACTTGACGCCTCGGTCGCGGCCCTTGGGGCGATCAAGGCGAAGGCCGAAAGCGGCATGGCATACGATCAGATGCTGGCTGCGGGCAATGCGGAAGGCGAGGCTCTGATTATGGGCGCTGTTGCGGCCTTGGTCACGCAAACCGCGTCGATCAACCGCGCGGTGACGGCCATCGGGGCATCGGGGGTCGCCATCGAGGGGTCAGACAGCCTTGATAACCCCGGCGCTGTTTTCCAGTAAACCCGGGGGCTTGGCCATGATCATTTGTCACTGCATGGGCATTACTAACCACCAGATCACCGCCGCGGTGGATTGGATGCGCAACGCTGACCCCGACACCGTGATCACCCCCGGCAAAATCTACCGCGCGCTGGGAAAGCGCGCGGATTGCGGCGGCTGCATGCCGCTGTTTCTTGACACAATGCGCAACTGTGCCAGTTTAGGGCCAGCCACGACGACCCCGTCCAGCCAATTAATCCCATACCTTGGAACAGGAGTATCCCATGAAGGGCGACCCCAAAGTCATCGACTATCTGAACGCAGCACTGCGGTCTGAACTGACCGCCGTCAGCCAGTATTGGCTGCATTACCGGCTGCAAGAGGATTGGGGATACGGCCATCTGGCCGCGAAATCCCGCGCGGAAAGCATCGAGGAGATGCACCACGCCGACAAAATGATCGCGCGCATCCTATTTTTAGAGGGGCACCCGAACTTGCAAAAGCTGGACCCATTGCGCATTGGCGAAACCTTGCGCGAAACACTGGAATGCGACCTCGCAGGGGAACACGATGCTCGCAATCTGTATATCGAGGCCCGCAAGCATTGTGATGCCGTGGGCGATTTCACCTCCAAGTCCCTGTTCGAGGAGTTGATCACGGATGAGGAGGGTCACATCGACTTTCTGGAAACCCAAATCTCGCTTTATGACCAGATTGGCGCCGAGAAATACGGCCAACTCAACGCCAAACCCGCCGATCAGGCGGAATAATCTGTTCGGGGCGTGACAGGCCCCGGCGATCCTATGACGGAGAACACCATGCTGCGCGCCGCCCTTGTCCTGACTTGCCTTTCCCTGCCAGCGGCGGCGCAAACGCTTGATGATCGGCACCTGTCCACCGTGCCCCGCACGGTAGCCGAATCCGAGCGCATCGCTGCTGTGATCGCGCCCGCCACGGACTTCACCAAGCCCGAGGCGTTTGAGGAAAAGCCCGCTGGGGCGGCCACTGTGCGGGCGCGGGGCAATGCGGATGCGTTTTCGCAGTTTTCCGGCAACATGCCGTTTGACCATCAGATGAATTTTCAGCTTGGCAATGCGCTGTTTACAAAAACCTGGGTCGCCTCGCCTTCGTCGACGCTTGCATCCGACGGGTTGGGCCCGCTTTACAACGCGCGCGCCTGTCAGGATTGCCACCTGAAAGACGGTCGCGGCCATGCGCCAACCGGGCCGGATGACCGCGCGGTGTCGATGTTTCTGCGCCTGTCCATTCCCGCAACCGCCCCCGCGCCAAATGCTGCGGGCGAGATTGAAGAGTGGCTCGCCACCGCGAATGAGCCGACATATGGCGGCCAGTTGCAGGATTTCGCCAGCCCCGGCGCGGCTGCCGAAGGGCAGATGCAGATCGCCTATACCGATGTGCCTGTGACGCTGGCGGACGGCATGGTCGTGACCCTGCGCGCACCCACCTATTCGATTGGCGACCCCGGCTATGGCCCTTTGCATCCAGACACAATGCTGTCGCCCCGCGTGGCCCCGCAGATGATCGGGCTTGGCCTGCTGGAGGCTGTTCCCGCCGCGGATATTCTTGCGCTGGCTGATCCGAATGATGCCGATGGCGACGGTGTCTCGGGCCGCCCCAGCATTGTGCCCAGTGCCGAATTTGGTGTGCCCATGCTAGGGCGCTTTGGCTACAAGGGCGGGGCCGCCACAGTGCGCGACCAGTCTGCGGGGGCGTTTTCGGGCGATATGGGTCTGTCCACGCCGCTGCACCCGAACCCTTGGGGCGACTGCACGGACGGTCAGCCCGCCTGCATCAAGGCCATTCATGGACAAGAACCTGACAGCCGCGATGGGCTGGAGGTGGATGCAGACTCGCTTGATCTGGTGACCTTCTATTCCCGCAACCTTGGTGTGCCTGCGCGAAGGGATGTGGCCGCCCCACAGGTGCTGCGCGGCAAAGAGGTATTTTATGCGCTGAACTGCACCGGATGCCACACGCCCAAACATGTCACCGCGCGCCTGACCGATCAGCCAGAGCAAAGTTTCCAGCTGATCTGGCCCTACACCGACCTATTGTTGCACGACATGGGCGATGGCCTAGCCGACAACCGCCCCGAGGGGCGCGCGACCGGACGCGAGTGGAAAACCCCGCCGCTCTGGGGTGTCGGGTCGACTCAACAGGTCTCTGGCCACAGCCAGTTCTTGCATGATGGCCGCGCGCGTAGTTTGCTCGAAGCAGTTCTGTGGCACGGCGGCGAGGCGCAGGCCGCCCTTGATGGCGTTGTCTCTTTGCCAACCTCAGACCGCGACGCGCTTATCGCCTTTTTGGAAAGCCTTTGACATGATCCGCAGCCTCGCCCGCACTCTTGCCGTTACCCTGTGCCTTGCCACACCAGCGTGGGCCGATTTCCCTGAGGCTGTGACGGACCATATCCTGCCCGGCTATGTAGCCCTCGCCGAAGCGACCAGCACATTGGCCGACACCGCCACCCGAACCTGCGATGTGGCAGCCTTGCGCCCGGCGTATCAGGCGGTCTTCGATGCGTGGATGGGCGTGCAGCATCTGCGCTTTGGCCCAGTTGAGGTGGATGGGCGCGGCCTGTCCATCGCCTTTTGGCCTGACCCAAAGGGCAGCGGCGCGCGGGCGCAAATGGCATTACTGAAAGGCGATCAGGCAGCACTTGCGCCCGATATGTTCGCCCAACAATCTATCGCCGCGCGCGGGCTTTTTGCGCTGGAACGTCTGCTCTATCCCATCGCTGACCTGCCCGCCGATCCTTGCCCCCTTATCCGCGCCACGGCCGCAGACCTTGCCCGGACCGCGCAAGCGATCAGTGCAGAATGGCAAAACAGCTATGCCCAGACGGTTATGACGGCGGGCGAGGCGGGCAATACCACTTACCTTACCCGCCCAGAGGTGCGCCAAGTGTTGTTCACTCAGCTTGTCACCGCGCTCGAATTTACCTATGACAGTCGCCTTGGCCGCCCGCTGGGCAGTTTTTCCCAACCCCGCCCCGAAAGAGCCGAGGCGGTGGCATCAGGGCGATCCTTGCGTAACATTACCTTGTCGCTTCAGGCACAGCGCGCTTTGGTGCTGGCGCTGACCCCGGATGCACCGCTTACCATCGCAGGGTTTGACCACGCGCTGGCTTTGGCCGAAGCGCTGGACGATCCGACCCTTGCGGGCGTGGCCACACCCGAGGGACGCCTGAAAGTTGAAATTCTGCAACAGGCCATCGCCGCGCTGCGCGATACTGTGCTGGCAGAGTTGGGGCCGGAGCTGGATGTCGCCATCGGCTTCAATGCCGCCGATGGCGACTGACATGATTGCGCGCCGAGCGTTTCTGGCAGGCCTTGCCGCCACTGCCTTGCCCCGGATGGGTTGGGCCGATATCGGAAGTCCTGCGTTTTTGGCGGCTGGAAAGGCTGCAGACGGCTTTGTGCTTCATGGTCTGTCGGGCGTGGGTCAAAGCCTGTTCCAAATCCCCTTATCAGCGCGCGGCCATGCAGCGGCAGGCCATCCGCACCAGGCCATTGCCGTCGCCTTTGCGCGCCGTCCCGGCACTTACGGGCTGGTGATCGACTGCGCCGGTGGTTCGGTCCTGCACCACCTTGATCCGCCCATTGGTCGGCAATTCAACGGCCATGGTGCCTATTCCGCAGATGGCGCGCTGCTTATGACGTCCGAAGTGGTGGCGAAAGGCTCGGCGGGACGCATCGGGCTTTGGGAAACCGACACATACCGCCGCATCGGCGAATGGGACAGCGGCGGGATTGGCCCGCATGATATCAAACGGCTGCCCGATGGGCGCATCGTGGTTGCAAATGGCGGTATTCAGACCGACCCTGCGGATCGTGCCAAGCTGAACCTTGCAACCATGCGGCCAAATCTGACCCTTCTGTCCGCAACCGGGGAGGTGCTGGACCGCGCCGAACTCCCCACGGGTCTGCGGAAAAACTCAATCCGCCATCTCGCGCTGCTGCCCGGTAAGATCGCTTTTGCGATGCAATGGGAGGGCGATGCCGCCGAACGCGTTCCGCTACTGGGGCTGTGGACACCCGGCGCAGATGCGATTTTGTGCCCTCCAGATGATGATTTTGCCTTCGCGATGAAAGGCTATGCGGGGTCGATTGCCGCAACGCAGGACGGCACGCGCATCGCTCTGACCTCCGCCCCCGGTGGGGTGGTCATGCTATTTGATGAAACGGGCCGACAGATTGCCTGCCATGCCCGCGCCGATCTGTCTGGCGTGGCGGCCATTGGGGGCGGTTTTGTGGTCACAGACGGGTCTGGAACCACTTGGCGGGCGCAGGATGACGGGCTTGCCCTGCTGTCGCGGCATCCGCTTGCCTGGGATAATCATCTGGTGGGTTTGAGTCCGGCATAGGTTCACAGCATACCGCTACGGCCAGACCCACTGCGACGCCAAGGATTTCTTGCGGCCTCAGATCAAACATGGCCGCACGGTTCGTCCAATAGCTGCGGTGTTCGTCCCCCAGGGTAAAGTAGCGCAAGGGTGTGTTCAATGCGCCGCCCCCAAAGTGGCGTCGACATAAAGCGATCCGCGCTGCGTGCGTTCCAGCGCGGTTTCAACCCGGTAGGTTTCACCGATGTCGGGCAGGGACAGGATATCTTCGGGCGTGCCATCGGCCATGATCCGGCCTTCGCGGATCAGGATCAGCCGATCACAGAACTTGGCCGCAAGGTTCAGGTCATGCAGCGCTGCCATGACAATCGTGCCGCGGCGCTGCATCTCAACCCTGACTGAGGATAGGATGGACAGCTGGTGATGCAGATCCAGCGCGCTGGTAGGTTCATCCAGCAACACAATCGCAGGGTCACGCACCAGCGTTTGCGCCACGGCGACCATTTGGGCCTGCCCACCGCTTAGGTTGCCAAGCCCCCGATCCGCCAGATGCGACAGGTTCAGGGCCGCCAGCGTTTGCGCCACGCGGTCGTGGTTTGTATCCGCAACCCGCCAGCCAGTCGTTTGTTTCAGCGCCAGCAGCACGCTTTCATACACGGTTAGGATGGCATTGCAGGCGAACGCTTGTGGCATATAGGCAATGCAACGCGCGCGGTCGCGGCGGCACAGGCGGCACAGGTCGGTGTCGCCAAAGCGGATCGTGCCGTGACTGGGCCGCACCAACCCCGAAAGCGTCTTGAACAGCGTGGATTTGCCGGACGCATTCGGCCCGATCAGCCCGACAAACTGCCCCGGCAGGATGGGGGCAAGCGTCACATCATGCAGCACCGGCACTGTGCCATAACGGGCGTGCAGCCCTTGGATGGTCAGGGTCATGACAAGCTCCGTCTGCGGGTGGATAGGATGATTGATACAAACACCGGCACGCCGATGAGGGCTGTGATGATGCCGATGGGATAGATCACCCCCGGCGTCAGGGATTTGGAGATGATCGAGGTCAGCGACAGCACCAGCGCGCCGACCATGGCCGACATCGGCAGGAAAAACCGCTGATCCTCGCCCACGATCATGCGGGCGATATGCGGGCCGACCAACCCGATAAAGCCAACGGTGCCGACGAATGCCACTGCGGTTGCCGCAAGAATTGAGACCACGATCAACATTTCAACCCGCAGGCGGGCGACATCAACGCCCATGCTTTGCGCGGTCACCTCCCCCATGCGCAGCGCGGTCATCTGCCAGCTGCGCATCAGGCCAAAGGGGATCACCACCGCCAATAGGGCGGCCCCAAGGGCGATTTTTTCCCAGCTGGCCCGACCCAGCGATCCCATCATCCAAAACACGATCCGCGCGATTTGGTCTTCGGATGCCATGTATTGCATCAGGGCGAGCAGGGCCGAGAAGGTGAAGAAAATGGCGATGCCAAACAGGATCATCGTTTCCGATCCCACCCCTTTCAGCCGCGTCGCAAACAGGATGAAGCCGCAGGTCAGCAAGGCAAAAACAAAGGCGTTCACCGTGACCATCAGCGCGCCGACCACGGGCAGCACGCTCCACCCCATGACGATTGCGAGCGCCGCGCCAAAGCTGGCAGCAGAGGAGACGCCGAGGGTAAAGGGTTCGGCCAATGGGTTGTTCAAGATGGTCTGCATCTGCGCGCCCGCCACCGCCAAAAGTGCGCCAACAATCACCGCCGTCACGGCAATGGGCAGGCGGTAGTCCCAGATGATCACCTTGATCTGCACGCCATGCGCCACCGGGTCAAACAGCGTCTCGATCACGGTGCGCAGGGGGTAATTGCCCGGTTCGGTTGCCACATCGACCACAAAACTAAGGGCCAGCAGCGCCGCCGCCACGGCCAGCACAAGGTAGCGGCGCGCAGTTTGTGCTGCATAGCCCGCGCGCAAGCCCGCGGTGTCGGTCATCATGGCCATCGCGGCCTCCTGTTATGGGGGGGCCCCGCGCAGGGTTTGCGCGGGGTGGTTTTGGAGGTTTAGTTCACAGGGCTGTCCAGCGTTCCTCAGAACACGCCCGAATAGTCGATGGGCAAGAACCGCGCGTGCAATTCCTTCATCGTCGCCTCGGGATCAAGGTCGGCGAACAGGTCGGGATGCATCCACTTGGCAAAGGCCTGCATGGCCACGAAGTGATAGGGGCTGTTGTAGAACTGGTGATAGACAGAGTGGAATTGCCCGTTTTTCACCGCCGACATCTCAGGCCAGCCGGGGCGTGCGGCGAGGGCTGCAAGGCGTTCCTGCACCGCCTCAGGCGTGGCCTCATATCCAAACAGAACGGCGGTGGTGGCCGGGTTCGCCTCGGACCAGTTGGCCCCGGTGCCGATGATCACATCGGGGTCGTCGGCAAACACCGCCTCCAGGCTGACATCGCCGCCAAAGCCGGGAAACTTTTGCGATCCCCAGTTGCGCCCGCCCGCCAAGTCCACCAGCCGCCCAAGGTTTACCGCGCCAAAAGTGCTGCAACATTTGTTGGGGTTATAACCTGCGGCTTGTTCGATAAACACAACCGGGCGACCCTCCAGCGGGATGTTTCCCACTGTGGCGTAGATACGGCTCATTTGTTGGGTGTAGAAATCGGTAAACGCGTCCGCCTCATCCCGGCGATCAAGGATGCGGCCCATCAGCTGGATGCTGCTCACGGTGTTGGTCGTGGGATTTTGGCGGAAGTCGACAAAAACGGTGGCAATGCCCGCCTCGTCCAGCTTGGTGATGATCCCGCTTTCCTGCGCTTTCAGCAACTCGCCCAAGTTCATGAACACAACATCGGTGCCAAGCGAGATCACCGATTCAAGGTTCCAGTCATCGGCATAGGGGCTGCCCAGACGCGGAATATCGGTCGCCGCTGGAAAGGCCGCCTTATACTTGCGCCAGGCATCGGGATCATAGTTGATCAGGTCATCCTTCCAGCCCGCGATCCGCGCAAAGGGGTCTGCGCGGTCCAGCAGCGCCAGCGAATAGATCATCCGCCCCTCGCCCAGAACGATGCGGTCAGGGTTCTTCTCAACCTCAACCGTGCGCCCGGCGATGTCGGTTATGGTAATGGTCTCTGCGGTGGCGGACGTGGCGGACGCGAAATTCATCTTGGCAAAAATACCTGCGCCGCAGGCACCTATTTTACCGCATAAAATCGCGGTTCAATTTCTTAAAATTCTCTTATACCGCAGCTACTCCAAAATCCGAAAGCTTTCGTGGGTTATGACGCGGAAGTTGTCTGACACCTTGTCGCGGAATTTCGTCCATTCATGCGGGATGGTTTCGCGCATGAATGCGAGAACGGCGTCAGCGAACTGTTTCTGAGTTGAGTAGTAGCGATTATGGGTGACGTATTGATGCAAGACGGCCCAAAGCCGCTCGATCGGATTGAGATGGGGGCAGTAGGGCGGCAACTGGATCAGATGGATACGGCAGGCTGTCCTGGCCAGAAAAGCCCTGACATCGGGCCCTTTGTGATAGGCCGCATTGTCCCAGATGACATGAATGATGCGCTTATCGGGGTTGCGCGCTTCGATTTTGGTCAGAAGCTGCACGGCACTGACCCCGTCGACGGTTGTGGGCTCGACAAAAGGCGCATCGAAGGTCTCAAGGTTCACGGCGCCATGAATGTTCACACGACCGCGCCCCGCAGTGCTGAGAACCGCCGGATTTGATCCGACCTTCACCCAGCCAAACGCAGGCTTGGTCTGGTATTCCGGATGCACCGCATCGGCAAAGTAGACGGCTTCATCTGCAGGTAACTCACGCATCAGGCGGTCGTAAAATGCGATGAAAGCGGCCTGTTTTTCCGCGGATGATACGCGCGGCAGGGGCTTGGGCTTGCGGTATTCAAAACCCAGTCGGGCCAGAAGTTTGATACAGCCGGAATGGGAATAGTTCAGACCGCACTCAGCTGCGACATGGGCCCTGATCTCGACCGTCGAGCGACAGAAGTGCGCTTCCAGCCAAGCGCATAACGCAACCTGCTGTGCCTGCGTCATACGGGACTGACCACCTTTCCAGCCGTCGGTCGAAAGCGCGTCCCAGCCGCCGTTCTGATAGGTCTTGTGCCAACCGCGAATGATATCGTCGTCCAAATAAAGAAACTCAGCGATGGCCTGACAGGACTTCCCGTCATCAAGCAGCAGGATCGCATTTGCCCTGCGGGCAATGCCGTGGTCTTCGCGCTGGCGACGCACGCAGGCCTCAAGCTCAAGGCGTTCCGCCGCGGAAAGAAAACAGGGACAAATCATACCTGTAGCTGAATCATTCAACGCCCAGGCGTCAAGTCCTCAAATTCGGCTTCCGAAGGACTCGGAGTATAGTCAACAATTCATCTTGACAATTCTGACTGATTCACTCAACTTTATATTTGATCCCTACAAGTCCGGCCATTTCAACATTGCGGAAGGTCAGTTTCATGCAGATATCGCAAAGCCCCTGTGATCCAAGGCCTAATCTTGCGCCGATTTCTCTGCCAGTGCTCACACGCCGTGTGCAGCCACTGTGCCGACATGAGGTAATCTGTGCAGCGCTTGAGGTTGTGTCTCGAATGTGGTGGAAATTCTCTGGCGGCGATCTCCGAGTGGTTTGATTTGCACCTGATCAGGCTACGAGGTCAAGTGTCATGGGCTCGATGGGTTGGCTGAGGGTTTGCCATCCATCGATTTTGCGCATTGTGATCTGGCCGGAGGCCATCAGGGCCCAGAGCAACATGGGCACGGTTTCGGCACAGGGCAGCACGGCCTGGGTCTTGATCCGGCGTCGGAACTCCTCGTTTAGCCGTTCGATCGCGTTGGTGGTCC
>Ga0209390_10004646_pt1 | contig 20403 bp, 14 predicted proteins | sample BON01_FD_187212 | JGI IMG/M metagenome (GOLD analysis project Ga0209390, IMG submission 187212) | Freshwater microbial communities from Lake Bonney liftoff mats and glacier meltwater in Antarctica - BON-01 (SPAdes) (version 2) | ecosystem: Environmental > Aquatic > Freshwater > Ice > Glacier...
GGGAGGAGGTCGGCGCGCCGCCGCACTGGCAGCCGATTCCGCTACGCTCCATCGGCTGCCAGTGCGGCAGACCTCTGCTTCGTAGCGGGCTTTTACAGACGAATCTTTACACTACCGGCTGGACATCGCACCAGGCCACCGTCTGCCCACATTCGGTTTGATAGTTGGACAGCCAGCCAATATGACCGATGCGGAGAGGTTTGGCTGAACGCTCGCCGCTCCTGTGAACGTGGCCTTGTCGTTGTTGTCCGGCAGGGCTCCCCCCAGTTGGCTCCCGTCCCGTTATTACTCCACGTTCGGGTTGCACCAAACGAAGTCAGAACTGTGAAACTCAGCAATCCTCCGGTGATTGCGGCAAAGAGGTATTTTTTCTCATCGGACAGGGTTTTAGGGGTTGAAGTAAAAATCCCTATTCTCAGCACATTCGTCAATCGATTTATGCATATATTTCAAGTGACTAAAAAGTGATTAACTCGAAGCCTGCAGTCACCGGCTTTGACGGAGTCGGCGGCAGGAGGTGGGCAAAAAAGTGTTTGCGTAAGGCCGAGCTACAACCGTGCTCGTATCGCCTTTATGCAAGCCTTGCTTTGCTCCACGGGATTTTCTCCTTCGAACTCCACCACGGCGGATCCGTTGAACTCCAGCGTCGCAAGTTTGCAAAGGAAGGCGTCCAGATCGAACGCGCCTTCGCCGACGATGGTGTCCTGCCACTCTCCCTTTTGGTTGAAGGTGAAATCCTTGAAGTGCAGGGCGAAAAGACGGTCGCCGAAGGTTTCAAGCCATTGGAGCGGGTCCTCACCCGCCTGCAGGCACCATGCGGTATCAAGACACAGGCCAAAGCGCGGGCTGGTCCGGCTCAGTGCATATTTTAACGCGGTGGTATTCCCGAGCCAATCCCTCCCACCGTGGTTGTGGATCGCCATGCGCACATCATACTCGTCGGCGAGACGCACCGCGTTGCGAAAGCTCTCTTCGTGGCCTTCCAACAGAAACGAGCAGCTCAGGACGTCGATCTTGGACCGCTTGGCAAACTCAAAGAAGCGTCGATTGAAAGCCTCGTCATCCTTCAGGTAAACCACTCCGAGTCCGGAAAGGCGCACGCCTGCCTCCCGGTATGTGGCGATTAAGCGCTCCTGCTCTTCTACGCTGCCGTAGTCCACGTGGCAGCCCGAGATATCCAGCCCGTCCACCTCACAATATTTCACCGCCTTTGCGACGTCGGCGTTATCGGGGATCGAGCGGAAGGAATAGCTTTTGATGCCAAGCTGGCTTTTGAGATCGTACATAGGGTTATGGGGTTTGGAGAAGTATCAGGGCTTGTGACAGATGGTGCCTTCTGGGAATGGAAGAGCGGGAATTTCTTGGCCGCACTGGAGAATATCTAGACCGAACTGGATGCATGCGCATTAAAATTAAGCCCACCCGATGTTCACAAACGGCTCCAGCACCAGATTTTCTTCGCCCATCAACTGCCGCGGTTCATCGAAGCCGCCCGGAATGCTGATCGTCGCGACCTTGCCAGGAGCGGGCTGGCACGCGCCGATGCGCGATTCGGCGAATTCGTAGTGGTGCTTGATCCGCAGCCAGTCATCCATTGTCTCGACCGGGTGGGTGGTGGGGAGCGCAAGCGTCGCGACGGTCTTTGCCATCTCCATCCGTCGGCCCATGCGATCTCGGTAAACGAGCCGCTTCGGCGTGTCTTCGCTGATCACCTCTTCGTCACCGTCCAGCCAACCGGTGTTGACCGGCAGGCGGGTCTCCTCGGGGAACCGGAACCGGAAGGCCCAGAGGTCGAGTTCATCCGGCGCGGCTCCCTGTGCCGCCCACTCCTCTTTCAGGCCGATGAGCGGACCAAAAATCTCTGTGAACATCGGGAGCGTGTTTGCCCGGAACGTCATGAAATCGAGATACTCCTCGCGCGGGACAATCTCGCCTCGTCGGCGGATGGCGAGCCGGTCGTGGAAGGAACGGATGTAATCCGCGGCGTTCATCGCGAGGGCTGAGCGGCAGCGCAGGAGGCTGGAGTACCATCGGCTTCGGCATAGACCCGGTCGTATTCATCCTTGGTGACGATCTGGCTCCCGGCACCCCGGTAATGGAATTGCAGCGCCCGGCGGCGGGCCGGCGAACTGTTGGGCGGCGTCTGGTGCGGCAGCATGCCCGCGAAAAACATCGCCCCGCCGGCCGGCAATTCCACGGGCCTCGCATTCGCGACATTCAGCCGCTCTGGCACGATCTCGCAGTCGGACGTGTGGTGATGCCGACGCGGGCCCTCTTTGTGTGCGCCTGCCAGCACATGCATGCAGCCGTTGGTCACGGTCGCATCGTCGAGCGCGATCCAGACGCCAATGACAGATTCGAGAGGTGTGACCGCAAAATAGGCGTTGTCCTGATGCCACGGTTTCTCGGTGCCGATGAATGGCGGCTTAATGAGTGCCATGTCCTGGAACATGATCGGATCGGGCCCGATGATTGATTCGACAATTTCGCCGATCTTTGGATGCCCCTTCGCGAGGCTCGCAAGGCAAGCATTTCCCTCGCAGAACCGCATCAGCTTTCGCACACGAAGTTCGTCGGCGGCATCGCCGGTATCGGCCTGGAAACCAGGCTCGTATTGCACCATCAAACGCCCCACCTGATCGGGGTTCGCCGCCTTTTCCTGGATAAGCTGGCTGAGCGCCGCTCTAGCGGAATCAACCTCGGCAGGCGAAAGGATGTCTGGAAATGCAAGGTAACCGTCGCGGTCGAACTGCGACTTCCGGGCTTGAGTGAGATTCATTGCGGCAGTATCGCCAAACGGAGCTTTTCTGCAATGGACGGAGACCGCAAACATTTGTATTTATGGCGCATGATCAGAATAAATTCCGCCCCGCAGTTCCACCGTTGCGAACCGCACTGGCGCTGGGGGCCGATCTCCCTGAAGGATCATGACCTCTGGTATGTCCTCGACGGAGCCGGAACGGTGGGTTTGAACGGGCGCGACCACGCTGTCTGCGCCTACACCTGCTTCGTCTTTGCTCCTGGGTCGCAAATCACGGCCCAACATGATCCAACGCAGCGGTTGCGCGTGTTTGCCGTCCACTTTGACCATCCGCCATCCGAGCCGCCGAGCGGCGCAGTGAAGGTGCGGGACGCCGCATTCTTTGGCGCGTTAGCCCGCCGGTGCGCGGCCGCCTACCTCATCGGGACGGAGATGACGAGGCGACAAAGCGCTGAACTGGTGGAACAGATGCTTTTGCACTTATGCGCCGAAGCAGAGGAGCAGGAAATCACGCCAATCGATTCGCGTCTCGGCGAAATCGTGGATCGGATTCAGGAAGATCCAGGTCGGCGATGGCTGGTGACCGAACTGGCCCGGAAAGCAAACCTGTCCCGATCCCAGTTCGCGCGCAGGTTCGCCGCGATGACAGGACTCGCCCCCGAAAAGTTCATGATCACAGCGCGTATCGATCGCGCGAAACAACTCCTGAGGGAAAGCGAGATGACAGTCGGCCAGATCGCGGACGCGCTCGGTTACCAAGATGTGTATTTTTTCAGCCGTCAATTCGCGCAGGTGATCGCCACGCCACCGAGCGATTACCGAAAGGAACAGCGAAGCGGCGGGCGTTGACCCCATCGCGGTGGATCTTGAGCGGGAACTCGAACGAGTAGCCGTCGTAGTGGTCGTTCGACGGGCGCGGGACGTCGAGCAGATCGGCCAGCTCAATGGCGAATTGCTGGGCATTCGCGCGCTCCGATGCCTCGGCTTTGCTCCAACGGTCTATAAAGTCATCGATGGGAGTCGGGGTGGGGGACATGTCGGCTTAGATGCGAATGCTTGAGTAAATCAACTAGACATCCATGGCGCAACCGCAGAGTGGCTGTGGAAACTCTTCGATATTACTTCGAATCCATCAGCGCGCCGAGTGTGTCGTTCCATGCGCTGTTCAGTGCCGCAGCGTCCCATTCAAACGTTTTTCCGTCGGCGGTGATTGCGAATGGCGCTGATCCCGGAGTGACTTTTCCGATGCGTTGCGCTTTGGCTCCGCGCCACGCGAGGAGTGCTTGCACGGTCGTCGCATTTTGGCCCGACACCGAGATGATTACTCGGGATTGGGATTCGTTGAAGAGTGCCACCGTGGGTGATGTTCCGGTATTCCCGAGATCCACCTGCGCTGAGAGGGTTTCTTTTCCTGCGATGCAGGATTCGGCGAGTGCAACTGCAATGCCACCTTCTGAACAATCATGCGCGGATCGGACGAGTCCCATGCGGATGAATGCCCGGAGGGTGTCATGCAGGGATTTCTCTTCGTCGTAGTCGAGTCGCGGGGGGGGGCCGGCTTTGTGTCCGCCGATCACTTTTAAATAGTGAGACGCCCCGATGCCTTGGGCGGGAGTCTCTTCCACAAGGTTCCCAAGTAGGAATATCACGTCGCCTGCGGCCTTGAACGCGGAGGTGGTGATGTGTTTTGCGTCCGCGATGATGCCTACCATGCCGACGGTGGGTGTTGGATCGATGGCTGCCGCAGGGCTTTCGTTATAAAGGCTGACATTTCCTCCGGTGACGGGGGTGCCAAACGCGCGGCAGGCTTCGGCCATTCCCTCGACGGCCTCGCGGAGTTGGAGGAAATTTTCCGGTTTGTGCGGATTTCCGAAGTTCAGATTGTCGGTGACAGCGACAGGGGACGCGCCGGAACACGCGAGGTTGCGTGCAGCCTCGGCGATGGCAATGCGGGCGCCCTCGCGGGGATCCTGTCGGCAGTAAATCGCATTACAATCGGTCGTGGCCGCAAGGATTTTATTAGCTTCCCGGACGATGAACACGGCTGCGTCCGAGCCTGGCAGAACGGTGCATCCCAACCGTACCATGTGATCATATTGGCGCCAGACCCAGCGTTTTGAAGCGATGCTGGGATGGGATAAAAGACGCACTAAGGCGGATTCCACGCTGATCTCAGGGATCTCGTGCAGCAGCGCCTCTGCTGTCGCGGAAGACCGTGGCGGGATGGCTGCCGCTTCCCGAACGTAGAGCGGGGCGTCGTCGGCCAGTTTTGCTGCCGGGATTTCGACGACCGTCTTGCCGCCATGGAGGACGCGCATCATTCCATCATCCTTCACCTCACCGACAAGGGCGTAGGGAAGATCCCATTTCTCAAAAATCTCACGGACCGTTTGCTCTTGGCCCTTTTTGACAATCACCAGCATGCGCTCCTGAGATTCGCTTAAGAGAATCTCGTAAGGCGTCATGCCGGTTTCTCGTTTGGGAACCAGGTTGAGTTCAATTTCAACGCCGGTGCCGCCGCGGGAGGCTGTCTCGCAGGTGGAGCAGGTCAAGCCGGCAGCGCCCATGTCCTGGATGCCTGCCACGCAGCCGCTGGCCAGGAGTTCGAGGCAGGCTTCGAGGAGCAGCTTTTCGCGAAAAGGATCGCCTACTTGCACGGCGGGGCGGTCTTCCTTGGATTCTTCGGTGAGCTCACGGGATGCGAAGGCAGCGCCTGCGAGGCCGTCGCGGCCGGTTTCGGCGCCGACATAAAACACGGGATTCCCGATGCCGACGGCGCCACCCCGGGCGATTTGTTCGTGCTTGAGAATACCGAGATTGAGGACATTTACGAGCGGGTTGCCCGAATACGATTCATCAAAATAGATCTCGCCGCCGACGGTCGGGATGCCGATGCAATTTCCGTAATGGGCGATCCCGGCAACCACACCTGCAAAAATCCGCCGGTTGTTCGCTGCTTCGGACTCCTGATCGTCTGATTCCGCATGGATCGGTCCAAAGCGAAGTGAATTCATCGAAAATACCGGGCGCGCCCCCATCGTGAAAATATCGCGGATAATCCCGCCAACGCCGGTGGCTGCCCCTTGAAATGGCTCCACTGCGCTCGGATGATTGTGGCTCTCCATCTTGAACGCGATGCCCCATCCATCGCCGATGTCGATGACACCGGCATTTTCCTCTCCTGCCTTGACGAGGACACGATCGCCGGTGGTTGGGAATTTCTTGAGTTCGAGTTTTGAGTTTTTATACGAGCAATGCTCGCTCCACATCACCGAAAAGACACCGAGTTCGGTGAAATTGGGATCGCGGCCCAGGATTTCCTGGATGCGTCCATATTCCTCGGGCGTAATCCCGTGCTTGGCGATGACTTCGGGTGTGATGGCAGGGTCGGAATGCATGGCGGGGAAAAGCGGTTACGCGAGCAGGGATTCGAAGATGGCGAGGCCATCAGTGCTGCCGAGGAGCGGGTCGCAGGCGCGCTCGGGATGTGGCATCAATCCAAATATATTACGCTCGCGGTTGCAAATGCCGGCGATGTTCGAGCGGGAGCCATTTGGATTGGCTGCGTCTGTCGTCCGTCCCATCGAATCACAATATCGCAACAAGACCTGACGGTTTTTCTTCAGCTCCAGCATCGTGGCGTCGTCTGCAAAATAGCATCCTTCGCCGTGGGCAATCGGCAAGTTCAGCACGGTCCCGGCGGGGGCTGTGCGGGTGAACCGCGAATCCGGTGTCTCGACGCGCACATCGCGGTGCTCGCAAATAAAATGAAGATCCCGGTTGCGGACCAATGCTCCGGGCAACAAGCCAGCTTCGCAGAGAATCTGAAAGCCGTTGCAGATTCCAATCACGGTGCCGCCGCTGGTGGCGAATTCATTTACCGCCTGCATGATCGGCGAGAATCGCGCAATGGCACCACAGCGCAGGTAGTCGCCATAGGAAAATCCACCTGGCACAACTACGACATCGCACTCGGGAAGCGCGGCATCTTTATGCCAGACCGCTTCGGCGGACGCATTCGGGAGCGCATTAAGTGCAAGCAAACAATCCTGATCACAATTGGATCCCGGAAACCGGAGGACGGCAAATTTCATAGATTCAAATGGGAAACGAAACGCAATGGGATGAGCGACCGGAAGCGATAATCCAGGGCTCAGGCCGTGATTTCCAAGGTGTAGTCCTCAATGACGGGATTTGAGAGCAATTCGCGGCAGAGGGTATGGAGCGTGGCTTCGTCGGCGGATTCCGACAATTCGATCTCGATTAGTTTACCGACCCGCACGCGTCCGACGCCAGCCAAGCCATGATGAGCCATAGCTTGAGCGACAGCCGCTCCCTGAGGATCGAGAACGGAAAGTTTGGGCATCACATGGACAACAGCCTTCATATCCGGCGAAGCATGGAGATTTTGAATCGAGGATTCAAGCAGTCAATCGTCGCGAAGTAACCAAATGCACTTGAATGGCAATCAAAGCAGCAAACAGGCAGACCACCGAAAATAGTTCGCCGTGATCTGAATAAAACGTCCGCACCGGGTGCGCTGGCACTCCAACCGTGCCCGAGAGGAAGCCCTCAATAAAAGTATTGCCGTCCGCGGTGGAGAGTTGCTGCTCCACGCGACCCAGTGAATCAATGAACGCAGTCACTCCGGTGTTGGCCGCTCGCACCATGGGTCGGCGGTTTTCGATCGTTCGAAAAATGCTGTTCGCGAGATGTTGTCTTGAGCCTGCGCTCTCACGGAACCATCCATCATTGGTCAACACCACGAGGAGTTGGGCGCCGCGGAGCACAAAATGCCGCGTTAATTCTCCCAAGGTGTCCTCAAAACAAATCAACGGTGCAATCCGGACGGGCATACGACTCAAATCCAACACAGCCGGCTCGATTCCGGCAGCGAAATCCGCCGGCACTTGGTCGCCAACCAGCCATGCAAACAAGGGAAATGAATGACGAAACGGGACGTATTCTCCAAACGGCACGAGATGAATTTTATTATACACTTGAGCTCCGCCGAAAGGATTGATCAGGACCGCTGAGTTATATCCTCCGAAGGCATCGTAATAGACGGTGCCGAACAAAAAGTCAGCGTTCGCGGAGGCAGCGATTTCCGACACCTCCCTGGTCAGCGATTCATCATTGAGGGCGGGGCGAGGGGTGGAGGCTTCCGGCCAAATGAGCAGGTCGGGTTTCGCGAGCACTGCGACTTCGGTCTGTCGGCGGTATGTTTGGAGGATGTGCTCCTCGAAGGCGGGATCCCATTTTACGTTTTGGGGGATATTTGCCTGGATGGCGGCAATTTTCAACGGGACCGACAGCGCCTTGGGTTTGTAATAGTGGTGTACGCCGTAGCTGAACGCCACAGCGATGAGCGCAATCGTCACGGTAAAATCATAGTGCGGGCGAATCCGCATCTTCCCGACCTCAATAAAAAACCGACGGACTGTAATCACCGCGATCAGATTGGCCAAAGCTACAAGAAACGAAATGCCGCCGACGCCGGCGAAATCCGCGATCTGAATGAGAGCCGTCTGTTCGAAGAGCGCGACCCCGAGGCCATTCCAGCCAAAGCCTGTAAAAAGCTCGCCTCGCACCCATTCCAGGCCGACCCAGGCCGCAGCACCGGATGCAGCAAGCCGGAGATTCGTCCACGAGTTCATCCATGGCAGTCGATTATGCGTCGTATCGACGTTCACGATGCGCTGCGGGCACACCACGGTGCCTGCGAACCAACCCCACACGCCAAAATAGATCGCAAGATAAAACGAGAGAATAAACCACCCTGGCTCCGTTACTTCCGTGAGCCAGAAAAACGCGATCCAGAAAAATACGAGTCCTGCGACGTAGCCATGGAGAAAGTGCCCGAGCGGACTGCGATGTTCGCGAAACCAGAGCGCACAAATCAATGGAACCAGCGCGATCCAAATAAGCCAGTCCTGCTCGAATGGCGGATACGCGAGCCCCAACAACCCACCGCTGAGGATCGATGCCGCCCATGGCCAAATGCGATTCATTCGTCCACGGGTGCCGTGGCCGCATCCACGGTGACGCTGCACGGCAGTTCCTGATTGGGCGTGTCTGCCGGTGGGCCCGTAGTAACGGTAATCGTCGTCCAGCCATCCGGCTCGACTTGTGCAATACGTCCGGACATTTTGCGATCTGGCAGTGCGGGACTCGTCATCACTGCGGCAGTGCCAACAACGAGTCGGGATTGCTCATTTTCTGAAAATCGAGCGCGCACGATCCATGCACCGTTTTCGGACTTTATTAAGGATGCTTGCGAAGAGGTGGGGTTGTTGGCGTGATAGGTCACCCAACTCCATCCAACAGTAAGCAGTCCGATGGCGATCACGCCTAGTACGAGCCAGGATCCGGAGGGAGTGGTTTTTTTTATTTTGCTGTTCATTGGGCCAGTCCGGCTGCAATGGGGCGCTCGGTCAAGAGCCGGACCATTTGTGTGCCTGCGTTTGTCAAAATGGGGTGGGCCACGCTGCCACCCACCAGTCCGCGTGTGGCGCGTGCAAGGGGAACTCCATTTGGCGCCGAGACGGAGACTACGGCGGGTGCCGCGACCGGACGATCCGAGGCGGCTGCACGCACGGGCGTGCCATTTTCTGAAAAGCCAATAACCCATGCCGCCGGTGATGCGGGGGTGCCGGGTTCAACCAGCCAAGGATAGCGTTTCACGAGGGTGAAGGCCGGGGTGTGCGGAACAACCACGCGGAATGCTTCGGGCTCAGATTGCAAGTAGTCTCCGAGGCGGAAGGCAGCCGGGTTCTTCCGCGTCGCCGCGAGCAATGCCATCGGGTTGACTCCGATCAGGTTTCGTCCGTTGAAGTTGCCGTGCAGATTCGGATCGCGTGGCGCATTCGCTGGAAACCATTCCGCAAAGTGCGGGCTGATCATCAACGCAAATTCGAAATGCAAATGCGAGCGAGCGCGATCCAATCCGACTCCCGTATATCCCATCACACCAATTTTTTCTCCCTGCCGCACGCGTGCACCGACTGGGGTGGTGATGCTGCCCAGGTGGGCATATAGACTGTAATACGGGCTGCCATCAATGATGTGTTCGATAACGACATATTTGCCGTAGTTTGAGTCGCCGGCACCTTCGCTGGCATGGACGACGGTGCCATCCGCTGCGGCTAGAATAGGATCCAGCGGGCTCCCGGCCGGATCCCGGTGCAGCGGTGCTATATCAATCCCTTCGTGGTGACGCAAATAGACCACTCCGCTCCCCTGCCGTACCGGCCCGCGGACAAATCCATACATCCCGCCTTCCCATGGGATTGTCTTCTCTCCCTCAAAGTCCCGGTTCACGTGCATGTAAAACTGCTCGGGCTGGCCGGCAAGCACCGCGCGGTTGGCGGTCGGAAAATCAATCAGTGGCCGCGGTTGCGCTTGTACTGGTGACATGGAGAAAGTCGCTGCTGTCATCGTGAACGGTAAAAGAAATTTTGTCATCGCTCGTCCGCTGGCGCGGGTTTTGGTTTGGGTGTGGGTTTGGGTGTGACTTTTTTTGGCTTTTTCCCTTCCTGACCGATCTCCGGGAAATTTTGGTCGATGAGAGCCACTTCCTCAGGCGTGAGTCCGCGTGGGATGGCGATAATTCCATCCTGTACCGGGCGATCCACGTAAAGATCGATCACGTCGCGTCCATTAAAAAAGGCAAACAAAAATGTTCCGCGTTGGGATAGCGTGTGCTGCATCACGAGATTGGTGCCATGAGAATCGAGTTTGAAGTAGGCGCCGAAGCTGCCATCAGCCGCAGGAAATGTCTGCGCCGAGATCACGTCCCGCTCGTTGATCAATGGCATGGTGCCCATGAATACCTGCTTCCCAGAGTGCTTGAGCGTAACCGGACGCGAAAATTCACCGCCTTGGCTGCCGGTCTGCGGATAAAATCTCACTACAACCTGGGTCTGGTGTTTAGCTCCGGCGACGGCTGGCAAAACCGGCGTGAGCATAGTGGCGAGCGTGAGAGCCGCCAAAATCGTGAGAGGGCGTAATTCCATGGAGCGAGATGGTAACGGCGCGGATAGGATTTGCAACAGCGCCCGCTCTGCGTTACGCCGTGGGGTATGAATTGCGGAACCAATATGATTTTTGCGGGACTTTGCGTGATCGCTCCGCTCGCAGCGCAGGAGGCGGAGTCGCCCGTACCTTACATTCCCGAGGCGGAAAGTCCCTTCTTTGTTCTCAAAGAGGAGTTCAATCCGGACACGATCCCCGGCAAACAACGCATCTCACAGCAATACCCCAGGAGCAAGGGCGCCACCGTCAATGCCGGGAAAATTTTTACGAGTTTCTTCACGGATATGTTTGCCAGCGTCAAGATCGGCGTAAGTGAAGAGGCTCGCGCCAGCAGTCAACTCACGATTGAGCCGAAGAAACTCTCCCTCGATGACCGCCGGGAATTCACGGTCAATTATGTGGTGAGTAATAAAACCGGGGATATCATGAAGTTGGATTTCCCGAATGCGCAGCGCATAGAAATCACGGTGTCGGACCCGGCGGGAAAAGTCATCGAGCGCTGGTCTGACGATCGGTTTTTTGCGGAAGCGACCGGAGTGGTCATGGTTAATCCCGGCGAGCGTATTGAATACGTCGAGCGCATCCCTACCCGCGAGATGCAGCCGGGTATGACTTACACCGTGGAGGCCGCGGTGCCGAACTACCCAGATTTTACGCGATCGGTTCAGATCACGCCGACTGGCGCACTCCGCCCGGTGGTGATCCCACCTGTGGAGGCCGCCGATCCAGCCTCAGATCCAACCGCGAACGATCGAAACTTCCTGTAGGAACTGAGCGGAAAGAAATGGATGTTCCTGTCCGAAAGCTACCTGGGGAGCGTTGGCTCGGCGTGGATGGGGTTTGCATTTTGCCTCTTTTGTCCATTACCCTAGCGGGCTTGCCATGTCATTGCGCTGGATCATCCCCCGATTGATTGGCCGCCTTGGGGCGGTCCTGCTTATCTCTGCTGCCTTCGCAGCCGATGATCCGGCTGCGCAATTCCTTCAGGCCTACCAGGAATTTCGCGCCGGGGAGCGTTTTGAGCAACAAGCGAAGCCAAAGGAAGCCGCTGAGCAATACGAGTCTGCTGTGAAGCAGCTGGAGCTGGTAAAACGGAGATTCCCCGAGTTTGAGCCTGTCGTCATTGATTTTCGGCTTAGAAAAAGCCGCGAAAATTTGTCCCGCCTTGAGTCGGCGACAGCAATGCCTTTTCCCGACCTACCATCTAGTGATCTGGACGGTGGCGCTCTCCCCGAATTTTCCCCGCCTGCTCCGTTGAAAACCGGAAGTCCTGCACAGACAAGATCGATTCCGCGCTCCACCTACCGGATTCCCATGCCGCCGCTAAGAACTCCCACCGCCACTCGGCCGTCCCAACAACCCACGGTATCGACAGCTCCCCTTGTAATGCAGCGCGAAATCGCGGCGCTGCGGTTGCAGCTCAGTCAGGCCGAACAACGCGCGGCAGATATGAACGAGCAGCTCTTGCAAACGATGGCCCGCGAGCAGAGCGCATTGCACGAAATTGACCGCACGAAAGTCGTCCTCGTCGACCTGCGCTCCCAACTGGCTCAGTCCCGGCAGTCGATTGGCGATCTAAAGGACTCGAACGAGTCGCTGCAATCCAAGACAGAGTCGTTCACCGACCGTCTAGGCGCCCTCGAAACCGATCTCGAAACCGCACGGGCAGATCTTGAAGTCGCCGAGGACTACAACTCGGAACTTTTTCAAAAATTGGAATCTGCCGCGACGTATATCGCTTCCTCCGACGAGATCCGAGAGGAGCTGGTTACGGAGCGAAATACGCTCCACGAACGCTTCAAGTCGGGCATGGATGCCGAGATGACCCGGCTGGTGAAGGAAACAGAAAAGCTGGCTGCATCCCGAGACGAACTTACAAAAAAAGTGGAGGCAGCTGCCTTGCTCGCCGACGCGAAGGAATCTGCAGAAAAGGAACTCACTGAAGCCCGCAGCGCACTTGCATCCGCAGAAACCAACGGAACCGCGCTCGAAGAGCAAATTGCCACACTCCGAAAGGACATCAATGCGCTCGTATTAGCCAAGAAGTCTGCTGAGAAATCCCTGGCTGCCGCCCAGCAGGAGCGGGACGCGGCGGGGGATAGTGCCGAAGCCAAGGATGCCGCCACACAGGAACTCCAAGCTCAGATCGACAAAATGATTACCAACGAGGCAGAGGCATCTGCCCGCGCCGCAGCCTTGGAAGAAGAACTGGAGAAATCCCGTGAGGAGATCAAGCGTCTCGCATCTACCGAAACTGAAGTCTCCAGCGAGCGCGAGCAGGCGGCCTCCGCATTGGTCGAAGCAAGCGCGGCTGCGGAGAAACTGGCCGCCAACCTCACGAAGTCCGAGCAGGACCTTGGCGCCGCACGCAAAGCTGCCGAGGACCAATCAAACGATCACGCCAAGGATCTCGAAACGTTGGGAAATGAAATAAACGTCCTCACTGCTGCCCGCGATTCCGCAGGAAAGGAGCTCGCTGCGATGCAGGCAGAGTTGGAAACCGCCCGCAAAACCAGCGCATCGGTCCCTGATCTCAATACCAAACTGGCCGAATTCCAAAAACAAGCCACCGAAGCCGAGCAACGCGAAGCCGACGCCCGTAAGGCACTCGCAGATATCCAAGCACGGCTCACAACTGCCGACGGGAAGTTGGAGGCCGAGCGGGTGACCGCCCGTAATAAACTCGCCACTCAATCCGCGGCGCTCGATCAATTGCACGCCGAAATGCTGGTCCTCACCGAGGCCCGGGTTACCGCAGACACTGAGAAAAAAGCGCTCGAGGGAAAACTTGCCGCCGCGCAATCCGGAAATGAATCGGTGGATGGCATTGAGGATCAATTGGCTTCTGCCACGCGCGAACTCGCCGATGCCCGGAAACTGGAGTCAGCGACCCGTGAATCAGTCTCCGCCCTGGAATCCCAACTCGCAAAAGTAAGAAGCGCTGCGACCGCTGACCGCGAAACGGCCGCAGCAACCATCGCCACTCAAATCTCCGAAATCGACCGCTTGAAAGCCGAGGTTGGCACACTTACGGATGCAGCCTCGGCTGCCGATGGGGACTTAACTGCCCTCAAAGTGGAACTCGCCGCCGCCCGCGAGAAAAACGAAACGGCGCCGGATCTGGAAGAAAAACTTGCCGCTGCGACCATAAACGCCACCGCGACGAAGCAGCGCCAACTCGAAGCCACCGAGGCATTGGTCGGACTCGAACAACGGCTGGCAGCGAGCGACGAACAAAATAAGACACTCGCTGCCGAATCCGAATCAGCGCGCGCTGAAGTCAAACAACTCACCGAGTCCGCCGAAGCCACGGCTGCGCGCCTCGCTGCTCTTGATTCCGCAAATACGGTCCTTTCTCAACGTCTTCTAGAGACGGAGTCTCGCCTCAAAGACTCTGTAGCCCTCGCGGGTGAACGGGACAAAGCCGCCGAAGAACTCCGAACAGAGATCGAAAGCAACGGAAAGAAGCTTTCGGATATGACGGAGGAACTTGCCGGTGGTCAGGCCCGCATCGCCGATTTGGAAAATCAGCTTGAGGCAACCTCTGCGGCTGCCGCGTCCGCCACGAGCGCGATCGCACAAGAAAATGCACTCCTCCGGGGTATCGTAAACCGCTCCCTCCGCGAGGAACAAAATAGACAGGACGCCCGCCGCCGCATCGAATCCGAACTCACTCGCCTACAAATCCAGTCATCCAAACTGCTCAGTCAGCTCGACGCAATGACCCGCACTCCCACACTGCTCGATGACCGCGAACAGAAGCTTTTTGCCGGTCCTCCACCGGGTGCTGGCGGTGGCGGATCGAACGCAATCGAACTCGTGGCTGAAAAGCCCGCCGCCACGCCCGATGCTGCCGCTGCCTCGCCTTCCACACCAGACCTGCCGCCAGAGTTGCTAACCCGTGCTGCGGAAGCCAACGACCAGTTCCGCAAGGGGAATTACGATGCGGCAATCCGAATTTACGAGTCGATTGCTGCTTCCTCGCCGTCAAGCTACCTCGCTGCTGTAAACCTCGGCGTTGCCCAGCTTCGCGCCGGAGATTACTCCGGGTCTGGGGCCAACCTCGCCAAAGCCCTGAATATCCGCCCTGGTGACGCCTTCGCGCTCACGCATCTTGGAATCGCTTTGTTCCGTGAGGGGAAAATGGAAGCCGCAGCCGCCACCCTTCAGGAAGCCTCAAAATCTGACCCCCGGAATCACCTGGCGCCCTTCTTCCGGGGTTTAGCACTCAGCCGTATCGGTGACCGAATAGGCGCCATGCGCGAGTTGGAGCGCTCGATCACCAACAACCCCGATTACGCCCAGGCTCATTTTAACCTGGCACTCCTCCTGGCAACTGCCGAGCCCAAGGATATTGCCAGCGCCAAGATCCACTACGAAAAGGCCGTGGGGCTCGGTGCCGCGCCTGATCCCGTGCTTGAGGATCTCCTCAAATAGTCAGGCGCGCTCTTGCGGCCGCTCTCTGCGTCGGTGGATCTTCGATGACACACCTGTTCCAGATAACGCATGGTTGCGAGCACACGTCTCTTTCGAAGTTCATTCGATTCGTCTGCAAAACCTGTTAAAATCAACTTCTCCGGGCGTAATGGTATCCTCTGCTGCGACTGGATCGCCCATCTTGCACGGGATACGAATATTCAAAACAAGATCCCGTGGAAATAACATTCAATCCTCGAGAAAGCCCACCGAATCAAGGCTTGCGGTTACCGTTGAAGAACAAAAGCACTCAAGGTGGCCCCTCGATTACACGCAAAATGGCAAAAAGTGCGGCAAACCTGCAGAAACAGCGCGAAAACAATCAAAACGTAGCGGTAAATCAACGTGATAATCAATCTGAGGGCCCGGAAAATGAAAAATCAGAAACTTTTTTTCATTTTCCGAATTACCCTGGAACCCTTATAAATACTGGCTTTGCGCTCTATCTGTGGTGGCTGCTTCAACGAAAGTTGTAAAAGAATTTTAAAAATCTATTGACCCGCAGTGCGATTCTGATACTTATTTACGTCCCGCAAGGCACTGGCTTCCAGACCGCCGAGCGAGGCGAAGTTCTCTCGGGCGGAAGCACCGCTCCGAAGCTTGAAACTCTATCGGGTCCACTGACCCTACGAGACAAGCCTCGGATGCAAAGGCTCCGCTGATGAAGATTGATATTTGATAGTCTGAATCTGGTTTTTGCAATCGCGAAAATTCAGAACGCAAATAGAAACAAGAAGCAAATTCAGTGAAGACTGAATTGTGCGTTCTTCTGTTGATTTTGATAGTTTAATATTTGACGACACATTCCCAACCTCGTCTCACACGAGGTTGGATTATGGATAGTCGGAATTTTCCGAGAAATCGGATACAAATTCTTTACGGAGAGTTTGATTCTGGCTCAGAACGAACGCTGGCGGCGTGGATAAGACATGCAAGTCAAACGGGACTTACGAGTAGTAATACTTTGTAAGTCTAGTGGCACACGGGTGCGTAACACGTGAGTAATCTGCCGAAAAGTGGGGAATAGCTTGCCGAAAGGCAAATTAATACCGCATGTGGCTACCGGGGACATCCTCGGGACGCTAAAGCCGTAAGGCGCTTTTCGATGAGCTCGCGGCCTATCAGCTAGTTGGTGAGGTAATGGCTCACCAAGGCTTTGACGGGTAGCTGGTCTGAGAGGACGACCAGCCACACTGGAACTGAGACACGGTCCAGACACCTACGGGTGGCAGCAGTCGAGAATTTTTCACAATGGGGGAAACCCTGATGGAGCGACGCCGCGTGGAGGATGAAGGCGTTTTCGTCGTAAACTCCTGTCAAACGGGAACAAGAAAGTGATAGTACCGTTAGAGGAAGGGACGGCTAACTCTGTGCCAGCAGCCGCGGTAATACAGAGGTCCCAAGCGTTGTTCGGATTCATTGGGCGTAAAGGGTGCGTAGGTGGCATGGTAAGTTGAAGGTGAAATCTCGGAGCTCAACTCCGAAACTGCCTTCAATACTGCTGAGCTCGAGGACTGTAGAGGAGAATGGAATTCACGGTGTAGCAGTGAAATGCGTAGATATCGTGAGGAAGACCAGTGGCGAAGGCGATTCTCTGGGCAGTTCCTGACACTGAGGCACGAAGGCTAGGGGAGCAAACGGGATTAGATACCCCGGTAGTCCTAGCAGTAAACGGTGCACGTTTGGTGTGGGAGGATTCGACCCCTTCCGTGCCGGAGCTAACGCGTTAAACGTGCCGCCTGGGAAGTACGGTCGCAAGATTAAAACTCAAAGAAATTGACGGGGGCCCGCACAAGCGGTGGAGTATGTGGCTTAATTCGATGCAACGCGAAGAACCTTACCTGGCCTTGACATGTATCGTGAAAATCGGTGAAAGCCGGTGACTGCCCGCAAGGGTGATGGGGATACACAGGTGCTGCATGGCTGTCGTCAGCTCGTGTCGTGAGATGTTGGGTTAAGTCCCGCAACGAGCGCAACCCCTGTGAACTGTTGCCACTCCCGTAAGGGAAGCACTCTGTTCAGACTGCCCTGTGAAACGGGGAGGAAGGTGGGGACGACGTCAAGTCAGTATGGCCCTTACGGCCAGGGCTGCACACGTACTACAATGCCCAGTACAGAATGATCCGAATCCGCAAGGTAGAGGAAATCTCCAAAACTGGGCCCAGTTCGGATTGTAGGCTGCAACTCGCCTACATGAAGCCGGAATCGCTAGTAATGCCGTATCAGCTACGACGGCGTGAATACGTTCCCGGGCCTTGTACACACCGCCCGTCACATCATGGAAGTCGCTTGTAGCCGAAGTGCGTGCGCTAACCGCAAGGAGGCAGCGCCCTACGCTATGAGTGGTAACTGGGATGAAGTCGTAACAAGGTAGCCGTAGGGGAACCTGCGGCTGGATCACCTCCTTTCTAAGGAGACAGCTGAAACCCTCTCACAATTTGTATCGTGATGGTTTCTGCAGGTCGATCGCTAACCCTGTCATCTTCGGATAGCAGACATGCGATAAGTCCCAAAGAGGGAAACCTCCAAGGGCCAAAATCTTGAGGAACGCACAATTCAGTTTTCACGAATCACACTTCTTGTCACTTCGGCCGGGCTACTTTGGCTCCGGACTCGCCGCCCAGCAGCGGTATGCAACCATCAAAAGGGGGTATAGCTCAGTTGGTAGAGCGCCAGCTTTGCAAGCTGGATGTCCGGGGTTCGAACCCCCGTGCCTCCACGGTCGCCCCGCGACCGCGGTGATAGTTTGTTTATTTGAAAGTTGGTGGGAGAGGTATTTCCTCTCAACAGGAAACTCCCAACTATCAGCTAGCAACTGGACTCACACGGGCCTGTAGCTCAGTTGGTTAGAGCATGCGCTTGATAAGCGCAGGGTCACAGGTTCGAGTCCTGTCAGGCCCACCACATAATTATTTGCGTCTTGAATTTTCCCGATTGATCCGAATAGGACTAAAACCTTTCAGACCAATCTGGTCTGCGGTACGACCGCAGACAGGTTCTTTGACATCCGCATATTAGGGTAGAAAAATGCAACTTCAAAATGCTGAGTTTGCGAGTCAGGTGTGCCGCGATCTTTGATCGCAATGCAGCCTGTCAGAAAGATACAATTGAGATTTTAAAAATCTCAGAATAGAATAAGCTACTAAGAGCACATGATGAATGCCTTGGTGCCAACAGGCGATGAAAGACGCGATAAGCTGCGATAAGCTTCGGGGAGCGGCCAATACGCTATGATCCGGAGATCTCTGAATGGGGTAACCCCATCTGGTTAATCCTAGATGACTCCATCCTGAATACATAGGGATGGCAGAGCGATACCCGGTGAAGTGAAACATCTCAGTAACCGGAGGAATATAAAAAGAAATTGATTCCGTAAGTAGTGGCGAGCGAAAGCGGAAAAGCCCAAACCGGGGGACTTGTCCCTCGGGGTTGTAGGAGCCCGTCGTGATAGTTGAACAGTTAGGTGAAGCGTGTGGAAAAACGCTCCATAGAGGGTGACAGACCCGTAACCGAAAACTCGACAACGTCTAGGGAATTCCTGAGTAATGCGACACACGTGAAACTTCGCATGAATCCACGCCGACCACGGCGTAAGGCTAAATACTAGTTGGCGACCGATAGTGAACAAGTACCGCGAGGGAAAGGTGAAAAGAACCGCTGCGAGCGGAGTGAAATAGTACCTGAAATCATGTGCTTACAAGGTGTCAGAGCCCCGCAAGGGGTGATGGCGTGCCTTTTGCTTAATGAGTCTGCGAGTTAGTGTCCGTGGCAAGTCTAAGCACTTCTGGTGCGGAGGCGAAGCGAAAGCGAGTCCGAAATGGGCGCCCAGCTGCTGGCACTAGACCCGAAGCCGAGGCGATCTACCTATGGCCAGGTTGAAGCGTTGGTAACACAACGTGAAGGACCGAACCGGTGAATGTTGAAAAATTCTCGGATGAGCTGTAGGTAGGAGCGAAAGACTAATCAAGCCCGGTGATAGCTGGTTCTCCCCGAAATCTATTTAGGTAGAGCCTCAAGTGCTGACCAACGGAGGTAGAGCACTGGATGAACTAGGGCCCATACCCGGGTACCGAATTCAATCAAACTCCGAATGCCGTTGGGTGTAACTTGGGAGGCAGTCCGTGTGGGATAAGCTGCACGGTCGAGAGGGAAACAACCCAGATCAGCAGCTAAGGTGCCAAAATAACGTTAAGTGGAAAGGAGGTGGAGTTACTTAGACAATGAGGATGTTGGCTTAGAGGCAGCCATCATTTAAACAGTGCGTAATAGCTGACTCATCGAGTGATTCTGCGCCGAAAATGATTGGCGATAAACGTTATACCGAAGCTCTGGATGCGCAATTTATTGTGCGTGGTAGGGGAGCGTTCCCAGGGCATTGAAGCAGGAGGGTAACCAACTGTGGAGTGCTGGGAAGTGAGGATGCAGACATGAGTAGCGATAAGACGGGTTTAATCCCCGTCCGCCGTAAACCCAAGGTTTCCTGGGGAAGGTTCGTCCTCCCAGGGTTAGTCGGGACCTAAGTCGAGGCCGATGGGCGTAGACGATGGAAAGCAGGTTTAATATTCCTGCACCTCCGACATTTAACCCAGATGGACGCAGGCGTGGAAAAGAGCAAGGTGATGAATGTCCTTGTCCCGCAAGGGGACGTGGAGGCTTCGGCCTAAGCGGATTCTTTAAAACGACTGCCAAGAAAAGATCTGGTGTATACTAAGGAGCCCGTACCGTAAACCGACACAGGTGGGTGGGCATAAGTGTGCCAAGGCGCGTGAGTGAAACCTCGTTAAGGAACTCGGCAATCTAGCCCCGTAACTTCGGAAGAAGGGGTGCCCTCGCAAGAGGGTCTCAGTGAAATGGGTCAACCGACTGTTTAACAAAAACACAGCACTCTGCTAAGTCGTAAGACGACGTATAGGGTGTGACACGTGACCAATGCGGAAAGATTAAGGCAAGATGTTAGCCGCAAGGCGAAGCTTTGAACTCAAGTCCCCGTGAATGTCGGCCGTAACTATAACGGTCCTAAGGTAGCGAAATTCCTTGTCGGGTAAGTTCCGACCTGCACGAATCGTGTAACGAGTTGACCGCTGTCTCAACGAGGAGCTCAGCGAAGTTGTAGTGGCGGTGAAGATGCCGCC
>Ga0209390_10004649_pt1 | contig 20388 bp, 19 predicted proteins | sample BON01_FD_187212 | JGI IMG/M metagenome (GOLD analysis project Ga0209390, IMG submission 187212) | Freshwater microbial communities from Lake Bonney liftoff mats and glacier meltwater in Antarctica - BON-01 (SPAdes) (version 2) | ecosystem: Environmental > Aquatic > Freshwater > Ice > Glacier...
AGAAGTAGCGGCTCAGTTTGAAAATCCTGTTTTGTTATTTTCTGGTGGTAAAGACTCGATAACTTTAGTCCGTTTGGCGCAAAAAGCATTTTGGCCGGCAAAAATTCCTTTTCCTTTATTGCATATTGATACGGGGCATAATTTTCCAGAAACGATTGCTTTCAGAGATAAATTGGTAAAAGAATTAGGTTTACAGTTGATTGTGCGAAATGTACAAGATGCTATTGATCAAGGAAAAGTAAAAGAAGAATCAGGAAAATATTCTAGCCGAAATTCTCTCCAAACAACCACTTTATTAGATGCCATCGAGGAATTTAAGTTTGATGCTTGCATTGGCGGCGCACGCAGGGATGAAGAAAAAGCTAGAGCCAAAGAACGAATTTTTTCAGTACGCGATGATTTTGGGCAATGGGACGAAAAAAACCAGCGTCCAGAGCTTTTTGATATGTTAAACGGACAAATAGATTTAGGTCAGAATGTGCGCGTTTTTCCAATTTCAAACTGGACGGAGCTCGATGTTTGGTCGTACATCGAAAAAGAAGACATCGAAATTCCTTCTATTTATTTTGCTCACAAACGCAAAATATTTTTAAGAGACGGATTAATATGGTCACATTCTGATTATGTGTATCAAGAAGATGACGAAGAAGTGTTAGAGCGTATGGTACGTTTTAGAACCGTGGGCGATATGAGTTGTACCGCAGCTGTATTTTCTGACGCCTCAGATATTTCTTCCGTAGTGCAGGAAATAAGAGATTCCACAATCTCCGAACGCGGTGCTAGAATAGACGATAAACGTTCCGAAGCCGCCATGGAAAAAAGAAAACAGCAGGGGTATTTCTAAAACAATTTATAGTTATTAGTTGCTACTTGTTAGTGCTAATGGTAAACAAAAACCAATTTAGAAGAATTTAAATTTAGATAAGGTTTTATGGTAATTAGGATTTAAGAAAGTAATACCATCAACGAACAAATATTAAAATGGAAGTATTAAAAATTGCAACAGCTGGTAGTGTCGATGATGGTAAAAGCACCTTGATTGGTAGAATTCTGTATGATACAAAATCACTTACCAAAGATAAATTAGAAGCCATAGAAAAAACGAGTAAGCAAAAGGGCTATGATTACCTCGATTTTTCTTTGGCTACGGATGGTTTGGTAGCGGAAAGAGAACAAGGAATTACGATTGATGTCGCGCATATTTACTTTTCCACCGCTAAAAAAAGTTATATTATTGCAGATACGCCTGGCCACGTAGAATATACCAGAAATATGGTTACAGGAGCCTCTACTTCTCAAGCAGCAATTATTTTAATTGATGCGCGAAAAGGGGTGATCGAACAGACCAATCGTCATTTTTTCATCAATAATTTACTTAGGGTTAAAGATGTTGTAGTGGCCATCAATAAAATGGATTTGGTGGATTTTTCAGAAGAAAGATACAACGAAATTAAGGCCGACTTTTCACAATTAATGGCTAAAAGAGATTATCAAGATCAGAACATTACTTTTATTCCTGTGAGTGCTTTAAAAGGTGATAATGTGGTTCACAGGTCCAAAAGAACACCATGGTATTCAGGCAAGACTTTATTGGAACATTTAGAAGATTTAGATATGGCGGCGGTTTCTAATTTAGGAACGCCACGTTTCCCTATTCAATATGTCATCCGTCCAAAAACAGAAGATTTTCATGACTTTAGAGGTTTTGCGGGAAAAGTATATGGTGGCGAATTAACTGTTGGTGATGAGGTGGTGGTGTTACCTTCGCAAACAAAATCAAAAATTAAGGAAATTTATTTTTACGATAAAAAACACCATACGGCTTCAAGACGCTCGTCGGTGACCATAACATTAGAAGACGAAATTAATGTAAGTCGTGGAGATATGATCGTAAAAGTTGGCGATTTACCCACGATAGATAAACAATTTACAGCAACTATTTCTTGGATGGATTCGGAGAAATTACAAGCAGGTAATAAATATATCGTACAACATGGCATCAATAAAGTGTTGGCAAAAGTGGAGACTATTCGTCACAAAATACATCCTGATTATTCCGGAATTGACACAAATATTGAGGCTTTGGGGATGAATGATATTGCTGAGGTAAGTTTTAAACTCAACAAACCAATTTTTTTCGATGCGTTTAAAAAACACCGTACCAACGGTTCTTTTATTCTCATCGACACAAAATCAAACAGCACAGTTGGGGCGGGATTTATACTAGCCCCCTAAAAAACCCCCTGGATATGCGCCTGTCGGGTAGGCAGGCCCAAATGGGACTAAAAAATGTCTTGAGTTAATCATCATGACTGATTTTATCGATGTTTAAATGGTTAGGGCAAGAGAGAATATCAAAGTTGAGAAGTAGAAAGTAATTAATACTTATTACCAACTACATAATACTAATAAGATGAAAAGTTTTAGAACAGAAATAGAAAATCCAGTAGTAGAAAAAGATATTATCGATCTATCAAACAAGATTGAAATGTTTCATAATGGTAAAATCGATGAGGAAAAATTCCGTAGTTTACGTTTGGCGCGTGGCGTTTACGGACAACGCCAGCCGGGTGTTCAAATGATTCGTATAAAATTGCCTTATGGTAAGGTTTCTTCGGATCAATTACGCAGAATTTCTGATGTTTCTGAAGAGTATTCCATTGGGCGACTACATATTACCACGCGTCAAGATATTCAAATTCACTTTGTAGATTTGGATAGAACTCCAGAATTATGGGCAGAATTAGAGAAATCTGATGTTACCATTCGTGAAGCTTGTGGAAACACAGTTCGGAATGTAACGGCAAGTGAAACTTCAGGAATAGATGCGGAGGAACCTTTTGATGTTTCGCCTTATGCACAAGCCTTATTTGAATATTTTTTAAGAAACCCGATTAGTCAAGAATTAGGGAGAAAATTTAAAGTTTCTTTTTCATCAAGCGATGCCGATACGGGTCTTTCCTATATGCACGATATGGGCTTTATCCCTAAAATTGAAAATGGAATTCGTGGTTTTAAGGTGATGTTAGGTGGTGGCTTAGGTTCACAACCTCGCCACGCTGATGAGCTCTATACTTTTTTACCTGCGGATAAAATTATTCCTTTAATGGAAGGGGTTGTTCGTGTTTTTGATCGCTACGGAGAACGTAAAAGTAGGGCGAAAGCACGTTTAAAATTTCTATTGAAAGACTTAGGTTTAGACGGATTTAAAAGTTTACTAGAAGAAGAGCAACTATCAGTCCCTATCAAAACTTTACCTATTGATGCGGAGGCTTATCCAAAACCTGAAATCGTTGTGGTTGAAGTGCCAAAAGTAGAAATAAAAGACCAAAAAGCTTTTGAAAATTGGAAATCTTCCAACGTAATTTCTCAAAAACAAAAAGGATATGTTGCCATTGGTATAAAAGTATTATTAGGCGACTTTTATTTAAAAGAAGCTCGTGCTTTGGCAGATTTGGTTGAAAACTACGCTGCGAGTGAAATAAGGTTAAGTCTGCGTCAGAATATTTTGATTCCTTATGTTAAGGAAGCATTGCTTCCTTTTTTCTATACGGAACTCCAAAAAATTGGCTTTGCGGAGATAGGGTACAATAAAGCCATTGATATTACCGCTTGCCCCGGTACAGACACTTGTAATTTAGGAATTGCTAGTAGTACTGGAATTGCAGCAGAGTTAGAGCGCATGATGAAGGAAGAATATCCTGATTATAGCAATAATCCCGACGTCGTCATAAAAATAAGTGGTTGTATGAATGCTTGTGGACAGCACAATATGGCGAATATTGGTTTTCAAGGGATGTCCGTCCGAACCAAAGAAAAATTAGTAGCACCTGCTTTGCAAGTATTATTGGGTGGTGGAAACATAGGGAATGGAGAAGGAAAATTTGCCGATAAAGTAGTCAAAATACCAAGTAAAAGGGGGCCAGAGGCATTGCGAATAATTTTAAATGATTTTGATGCCAATGGAAATGACTTGTCCTACCCCGATTATTATGCGGAAAAAGAACAAATGTATTTCTACAACCTCTTGAAGCACCTCACAGATGTTGACAATTTAACTCAGGATGATTTTATAGATTGGGGCACTTCAGAAGAATATGTTCAAGCCATTGGCGTAGGAGAATGCGCTGGAGTGGTCATCGATTTAATAGCAACCTTATTGTTTGAAAGTGAAGAAAAAATTGCTAACGCAGAAGCCTGTTTAGCAGAAGGCAAGTGGGCAGCAAGTATTTATCATTCTTATTCGGCTATGGTGAACACTGCAAAAGCGATGCTCACCACTGAAAATGTAAAAACAAATACACACATCAGTATTATCAACGATTTTGATGAAAAGTTCGTGGCAACACAAAGAATTGTAGTAGCAAACGGATTTGAAAATCTAGCACTTCAAATCAATAAAAACGAACCAACTGAAGCCTTTTCAAGTCAATATTTAATAGATACCAAAGAATTTTTGAAAAAAGTAAGGGTTTTCAGAAATCAAGAATTAACAGAAGCCTAATAAAAATGAATAAAAATCCATTTATTAACAAAAACATTTTAGGTAATTTTAGTCAAAGCGCCAACTTTGGGGCTTGGGGTGCTGTTTCCCCTTTAGGGGTTAGGGGGCTTCTTTCAGTAATCGGTGCCGGTCCAGGCGACCCTGAACTAATCACCTTAAAAGCCATAAAAGCCTTGCAAACCGCTGATGTAGTATTATATGATGCATTGGTAAATCCTGAGTTATTAAAATATGCGGAAAATGCAGAATTAATTTTTGTGGGTAAGCGAAAAGGCTGTTATGCCTATCAGCAAGAGCAAATCAATGAACTTATTGTGAGCCTAGGAAGAACAAGACACGTAGTACGACTAAAAGGTGGGGATCCGTTTATTTTTGGTCGTGGTGCCGAAGAAATGGAATATGCAGCACAATTTGGTTTGCAAGTGTCTATGATCCCAGGAATTTCATCATCGATTGCAGTACCTGCAAGTCAGAATATTCCAGTAACAAAAAGAGGAGCAGCAGAGAGTTTTTGGGTGATTACAGGGACTACTAAAGAACATCAATTGTCATCTGATGTAGCATTGGCAGCAAAATCTAACGCCACGGTAATTATTTTAATGGGGATGTCTAAATTAATAGCTATTCTTGATTTATTTATCAAAGAAGGCAAATCAGAAACCCCTATAGCCATTATTCAGAATGGAACAACTGAAAATGAAAAAATAGGGCTTGGTACTATTGCAACAATTCAAGAAGAAGTAATAAAACAACGGCTAACAAACCCAGCAATAATAATTATCGGAGAAGTAGTAAAACACAGAGCAGCCTTGGCTACTGCCATAGAAAATTATAATGAGGAAATAGCTATTGCCATTTAGTTTTTTTAGAAATTTTAGACGATTTTACCATTTAGAAATTTATTTTTAAGTGGTCTTAATTAGATTGATATTAATTATAATCTCCTTATAAAGTATTCCCCTCCGCTTGTGCTGAGCATAGTCGAAGTATCGGAGGGGTTATTGGAGCAAATTTAACAAAATGATACAAACAGACATACTAATTATTGGAGCAGGACCAACAGGATTATTTACCGTTTTTGAAGCTGGATTATTAAAATTAAAATGTCATTTAATTGATGCACTTCCTCAGCCAGGCGGACAATGTTCAGAAATTTATCCAAAAAAACCTATTTATGATATTCCGGCTTTTCCAGAAATTTTAGCAGGGACTTTAGTCGATAATTTAATGGAGCAAATTAAGCCATTTGAGGCAGGTTTTACTTTAGGAGAACGCGCAGAAACCTTAGATAAATTAGATGATGGTTCGTTTGTAGTAACCACCAATAAAGGAACGAAACACAATGCTCCAGTGGTTGTTATTGCAGGTGGTTTAGGTTCTTTTGAACCTAGAAAACCACCAATTCCGAATATTCAAGATTATGAAGATAAGGGCGTAAATTATTTCATTAAAGATCCAGAAGTATATCGCAATAAAAAAGTAGTTATTGCTGGTGGTGGAGATTCTGCTCTAGATTGGGCTATTTTTTTAGCCGACGTTGCTGAAGAAGTTTTCTTAGTGCATCGCAGAAACGAATTTAGAGGAGCTTTAGACTCGGTCGAAAAAGCATCAGAATTAGCCAAGCTAGGAAAAATACAGTTATTTACCGAAGCTGAGGTCATAGGAGTTTCCGGAAAAAATCAGCTAGAATCGGTAACTATCAGACACAATGATCCTGAAAAAGGAGAAACTTTTTTAGAACTTGATAATTTTATTCCATTATTCGGACTATCTCCAAAACTAGGTCCAATTGGTGATTGGGGGCTTGAGATTGAAAAAAATGCCATTAAAGTAAATAATGCCAAAGATTATCAGACCAATATCCCTGGAGTTTTCGCTATTGGCGATGTCAATACTTATGAAGGAAAACTAAAGTTGATACTTTCTGGTTTTCACGAAGCAGCGGTGATGTGTCAATTTGCTTATCAGATCATCAATCCGGGTAAGCGTTACGTGATGAAATACACTACCGTAGGTGGTGTAGAGGGTTTTGATGGTAGTAAAAAAGAAGCTAAAAAAGAAGTAGTTCAAAGTATTTATGCCTAATTTTTTTTAAAAAGTCTTTGGACTTTATGTTGGTCTGTAAGCTTGGAAAATCTTACAGACCAATACTGTATTGGTCTCCATGATACTTAAAACTATATATTTCATTGCATTTACCTCTTAGGTTTAAAAAGTATTTTCAGAATAAGCAATTCTCAGGGGGATTATTCCGAGGTCAAATTTCTAATGTTTAAAATATGTTTAAATCTAATGCCAACTGCCATTGCCTACTTCTCATGTTTAAAATTGAATTTATTTCAAATTTAAATTTAGTTCTTAGCAGTTAAATTATCATCAACAAAAGCTCGTTTTATTTGTTTTTGCCAAGCATCTAACGTTACTTTGTAGCCATCTAATTTTAAGAATAAAAACTAATATAAATAAATAGCAGCTGAGTATATTTTAGTAGGTTTAATCAACTAAAATTGCTTTGTTTAACCAAAGATGCAGCATATAAAAGAGGTATTAAAAGAGAGAATTTTAATTCTTGATGGCGCCATGGGAACAATGCTTCAGCGCCATAAGTTTACTGAAGAAGATTTTCGTGGAGAACGCTTTAAAGATTGGGAACATCCTTTACAGGGAAATAATGATCTTTTATCTTTAACCCAGCCAGAAGCCATCGCCGACGTACATCGCCAGTACTTTGCTGCTGGGGCCGATATTGTAGAAACCAATACTTTTTCAGGAACAACAATCGCGATGGCAGACTACTTTTTAGAAGATTATGTCTATGAATTAAATTATGAATCTGCCAAGATTGCAAGAAGGGTAGCAGATCAATTTACAACTGATGAACCCAACAAACCACGTTTTGTTGCTGGTAGTATCGGGCCCACCAACAAAACAGCGAGCATGTCGCCCGACGTTAATGACCCTGGATTTAGAGCAGTTTCTTTTGATGGGCTAAGAGTAGCCTACAAACAACAAGTTGAAGCCTTACTTGACGGTGGGGTTGATTTACTTCTCGTAGAAACTATTTTTGACACCCTTAATGCAAAAGCGGCATTATTTGCTATTGAAGAGGTAAAAGAAGAACGTAATATCGATATTCCAATCATGGTGAGTGGCACGATTACCGATGCTTCGGGCAGGACGTTATCGGGACAAACGGCAGAAGCTTTTTTAATATCCATTTCACATATTCCAGTCTTATCGGTTGGTTTTAATTGTGCTTTAGGTGCAAGTCAGTTAATACCACATTTAGAGGTTTTATCCGCTAAAACAAAATACGCAGTTTCAGCTCATCCCAACGCAGGTTTACCAAATGCTTTTGGAGAATACGACGAAACTCCGGCACAAATGGCCGCTCAAATAAAAGAATACGCAGAAAAAGGCTTAGTAAATATCGTAGGTGGCTGCTGCGGAACAACTCCTGAACATATTAGGGCTATTGCGGAGGTGGTTAAAAAATATGAACCAAGAGGGTTGACAGTTGTTGGTTGATGGTTGTTTAAAAAATTAAATTTTGGATTATAAAGAATTAGACGTTTGGGTACAGGCTAGGAATTTAGTAAAAAACTTTTATGTTTTGACTAAAGTTTTCCCTAAAGAAGAGCAATATGGACTTACATCGCAAATAAGAAGGTATGTTGTTTCAATATCTTCAAATATAGCCGAGGGTTGCGGCAGAAGAACGTCAAATGAAACTATACATTTTTTACATATTAGTAGCGGATCTCTTTATGAACTAGAAACACAATTAATTTTAGCTAGCGATTTAGAGTATATTACATCGAATATCACTATTATTTTGATTGAAGTAGAAAGAGTAAAAAAGTTGTTGAACGGTTTTATTAATTATCAGAAACGAATATGACGAAAAGCGAACAACGAGCAACGAACAACGAACAACGTTATTTAAAACTAAGCGGTCTCGAACCATTAGTACTTTCAGCAAACACCAACTTTGTAAACGTCGGTGAGCGTACTAATGTGGCGGGTTCTAAGAAATTTTTACGATTAATTAAGGAGGAAAATTTTGAAGAAGCTTTAAGTGTTGCTCGTGAACAAGTAGAAGGTGGAGCTCAGATTATCGATATAAATATGGATGACGGACTTATTGATGGTAAAGAATCCATGGTTAAGTTTCTGAATTTAGTGATAGCTGAACCTGATATTTCAAGAGTTCCTATTATGATTGATAGCTCTAAATGGGAAATTATCGAAGCAGGTTTGCAAGTAGTTCAAGGCAAATGTGTGGTGAATTCCATCAGTCTAAAAGAAGGGGAAAAAGAATTTAAACATCACGCCAAGTTAATCAAGCGTTACGGTGCAGCGGTGGTTGTTATGGCATTTGATGAAGTAGGTCAGGCTGATAATTTTGATCGTAGAATCGAAATTGCCAAACGTTCTTATAATATTTTGGTTGATGAAGTCAATTTTGCCCCTGAAGATATAATTTTCGATTTAAATATATTTCCTGTCGCTACAGGCATGGATGAACATAAACTCAACGCTTTAGATTTTATAAAAGCCACCAAATGGGTACGTGAAAACTTACCTTATTCAAATGTCAGCGGAGGGGTAAGTAATGTGTCTTTTAGTTTTAGAGGTAATGATCCAGTGCGCGAAGCGATGCACTCTGTTTTTTTGTATCATGCCATTCAGGCGGGAATGAATATTGGGATTGTAAATCCTAGTTTATTAGGAGTTTATGACGATATTCCTATAGATTTATTAGAACGTGTTGAAGATGTTATCCTAAATAGAAGAGAGGATGCTACGGAGCGCTTGCTCGATTTTGCAGAATCTGTTGTGGGATCAGCTAAAGAAAGCAAGATTGATTTATCTTGGCGTGAAGAACCTTTGCAAAACCGAATTACAAGAGCTCTAGTAAAAGGCATCGACCAATACATTATTGAGGATATAGAAGAAGCGCGAATAAATGCCCATAAACCTATTGAAGTTATCGAAGGAAATTTAATGACTGGCATGAATGTGGTTGGGGATTTGTTCGGAAGTGGAAAAATGTTCCTACCACAAGTCGTAAAATCTGCCAGAGTCATGAAAAAAGCAGTGGCGTATCTTTTACCATACATTGAGGAAGAAAAACTCCTTAACCCCACCGAAGGCGATAAAAAGGGAGTTGGAAAGATTTTAATGGCAACTGTAAAAGGCGACGTCCACGATATTGGTAAAAATATTGTGAGTGTTGTTTTGGCATGTAATAATTATGAGATTATTGATTTAGGTGTTATGGTGCCTCCTGAAAAAATAATTAAAGCTGCCATTGAACACAACGTAGATATTATTGGTTTAAGTGGATTAATTACGCCGTCTTTAGATGAAATGGTGTTTTTGGCAAAAGAAATGGAACGTCAGAATTTTAAAGTCCCTTTACTTATTGGTGGTGCGACAACAAGCAAAGCACATACCGCAGTTAAGATTGATACACAATATAGCAATACGGTAGTGCATGTAAATGATGCTTCAAGAGCTGTTACGGTGGTTGGCGATTTATTAAAAAAGGAAACTTCAAGCGATTACAAGCAAAACATTAAACTCGATTATGAAACCTTTCGAGATAAATTTTTAAGCCGAACTAAGCAAAAAGAATATAAAACGATTTCCGAAGCTCGTGAAAACAAATTTCAAATCGATTGGGAAACGAGTAAAATTTCTATTCCAAATCAATTAGGAATTCAAGTTTTTGAAGATGTTGAATTAGAAAAATTGGAACCTTTTATTGACTGGTCTCCATTTTTCAGAGGATGGGAACTGCACGGTAAATATCCAGATATTCTAACCGATGATGTTGTCGGTGAACAAGCTGTGGAACTTTTTGCAGACGCTCAAAAAATGCTTAAAAAGATTTTTAAAGAAAAAAGATTAACCGCGAAAGCCATTTTCGGGTTGTTTCCAGCAAATTCTGTCGATGAAGATGATATTGAGCTAATAATTTCTCCCCTTATGGGGGAGATGCCCGCAGGGCAGAAGGGGCTTTTCAGAACCCTACGCCAACAATTACAAAGGCGAGAAGGCGTTCCTGATTATGCTTTGGCAGATTTTATAGCACCTAAAAGTTCTGGAATACAAGATTATATCGGCTGTTTTTGTGTTAGCACGGGTTTTGGAGTTGATGAAATGGCAGATGCTTACAAAGACAATTTAGATGACTATAATTCTATTTTAGTAAAGGCTTTAGCCGATCGTTTGGCAGAAGCTTATGCAGAATATTTACATAAAGAAGTACGAACAAAATACTGGGGATATGCCGCTGATGAAGATTTAAGTTCTGAAGACTTAATTAATGAAAATTATAAAGGTATCCGTCCTGCTCCTGGCTATCCTGCTTGTCCGGATCACTTAGAAAAGTTAACGATATGGGAACTCTTGGATGTGGAAAATAAGATAGGTGTAAAACTTACTGAAAGTTTAGCCATGTGGCCAGCATCCTCAGTTTCTGGCTATTATTTTGCAAATCCAGAAGCACGTTATTTTGGCTTAGGAAAAATCAAAGAAGATCAAGTAGCTAATTTTTCATCAAGAAAAGGAATCCATTTAGAAGACGCTACTCGATGGTTGGCAACGATAATAGCTGATGATTAAACTATTTCTAGTTTTGTGAAAATAGGCTAAAAATGAATAAATTTTTTTTTAAACAAGTCTTTTAGTTTCTCAACTATTCTTATTTTTTAATTTTTCAGCGCCCTCCAAAACTATTTGTCTTAGACCTTCTTTGTATAGTATAATTTTGTCTAAAATAAATTTGTCAGACGCTCCAATGATTTGAGCGGCCAAAATACCTGCATTTTTTGCTCCATTTAGCGCAACAGTAGCTACAGGAACTCCACCTGGCATTTGTAAAATAGATAAAATAGAATCCCAACCATCAATAGAGTTGCTGCTTTTTATAGGAACGCCGATTACAGGTAATGGGGTTAAAGAGGCAACCATGCCAGGCAAATGGGCAGCACCACCGGCACCTGCAATAATTACATTGTAGCCTTTTAGATGTGCATTTTTACTAAAATCGAATAATTTTTCTGGGGTTCTGTGTGCAGAAACGATATCTATATCAACTTCTATATCGAAACCTTTTAAAATATCAATGGCTTCTTGCATTATAGGAAGATCACTTGTGCTTCCCATAACTACAGCTACTTTACTCATGTTATCTTTTTAAATTACTAATTATCCAATCTTATATTTGTTCGAAATCTAAAATACCTTGTGACGTATCAATTACAAATTTATATTTGTCATCATCATCTGCATTAATATCAAGTCCATCTTCAAATAGTAAAAGTCGTAAAAAAGCATATACCATTCGTTTCTTAGCATCAATAAAAGGATGATTTATAATAATACTTTGAAAAATAGCAACAGAATTAACAATTGCCGATGGATAGAGGTCTTTTCCGTCAAAAGTTTGAAAATGCCTATTGATCGCTAATAAAAGGGATTTTTCATCTCCAATCCCACTAGGTCCGTCAGAAGATTCCGCTACAATTTGGTTGAGTTTCAAAACCAGCTCTTTTGAAATCATTCAGCAAGCTTTTTGAAAAATGTTTCTTCCTTTATTAAAATATTTTTGACAAATTCAATGCGATTTTCATTTTTTTTGTCAAGTCTTTAACCATAAAAAATAATTCATCCAAGGCATCTTCTGGTAGTTTATCAATTATTTTTTTTGTCTATTTTTCTTTTCTATTACTGTCATAGCAATATGATTTATATCAAAATTACAAAATCTTATTTACTAATCACTTTTATCGTCTCTTTTACTTTTTGGGCAATCACTCTTGCCAAATCTATATCTTTATTGACGATGGTTACATGGCCCATTTTTCGAAAGGGTCGGGTTTGTTTTTTACCGTAGATGTGTGGTGTTACACCTTCAAATTTCAGAATTTCTTCCATATTCTCGTAAATAACATCGCCAGAATAGCCTTCTCTACCAACTAAATTAACCATAATACCTGCAACTTTACTTTGCGTGCTTCCTAAGGGCAAATTTAAAATAGCTCTTATATGGTTTTCAAACTGGTTGGTGTAACTAGCTTCAATGCTGTAGTGACCACTATTGTGTGGCCTTGGAGCTACTTCATTCACTAAAATTTGGTCTTCTTGAGTTTGAAACATTTCTACAGCTAAAATACCAATATGCTTTAGTTTTTTGGAAACTTTTAAGGCGATTTCTGTTGCTTTTTGAGCAACTTTTTCATCAATCCTTGCAGGACAAATAACATATTCTACCTGATTGGCTTCTGTATGAAATTCCATTTCAACGACAGGATAAGTAACGACTTCTCCCTTTTGATTGCGAACCACTATGACTGCCAATTCGTTTTTAAACGGTATCAAATCCTCAGCTATACATTCGCCTTGGGGTAAATTTTCCAAGTCTTGAAAATTGCGCACTATTTTTACACCTTGCCCGTCATAGCCAAATTGTGTAGCTTTCCAAACGAAAGGAAAAGCTATTCCCCCATTAACAATGCTGTCTTTAAGTTCACTTGAATACGCAAAACGTGAAAAATTTGCTGTAGGAATGTCATTATCTACATAAAACAACTTTTGCCTTGCTTTGTTTTGTATCAATCTTAGGGTTTCTGTCGGTGGAAATATTTTTAAACCTTCGCCTTCTAGCTTTTCTAAGGCGTCTAGGTTTACATTTTCAATTTCAATCGTTAAAATATCCACCTTTTTCCCGAAGTTATAGACATCATCAAAATTCATTAAATCACCGATGAGAAATTCATCACAAGCAATTTTGCAAGGTGCATCTTTCGAGGCTTCTAAAACTTTAGTATGAATATCAAATTTTCGGGTTTCATAAAGCAACATTTTTCCCAATTGTCCACCACCTAGTATTCCCAATTTAAAATCAGAAGAAAAATAGTTTGTTGAATTTTGATTTGACATAATTTTGGTTGAATTCTATGATATCTACAAAAATACACCGAATTCTTAAAACCAGCATAGTTACGCTCAAAAAGAGAAATCAAAATGCTATATTTGTGCTTCCTAAAAAAATAGAGGTGATAAAGCTCCACGACAAACATTTTAAACCATTTTTAAGCGAGGAACAGGTTCAGGCTGCTGTTAAAAAAGTAGCTTTGGCGATTGCTGAGGATTATAAAAATGAAACACCCATTTTCGTAGGAGTTTTAAATGGTTCTTTTATGTTTGTAGCAGACTTTTTAAAGCAATACCAGCACCCATGCGAGGTTTCTTTTGTGAAATTAAGTTCGTATAGCGGCTTAACCTCTACCGGAATTGTAGAAACTTTACTCGATGTTCCTGTGAATATAAAAGGCAAATGTGTTATTATTCTTGAAGATATTATTGATACAGGAAGAACTTTAAAAGAATTAGTACACCTTTTTTCGGATACCAATGTTCGAGAATTTAAAATAGCCACTTTATTTTATAAGCCAACAGTATATAACGGAGAATACCATATCGATTATGTTGGGATGGAAATTCCTGATAAATTTATCGTGGGCTACGGACTAGATTATAAAGAATTAGGAAGAAATTTAAATCAAGTGTACCAACTAAACCAAAATACTATGATTAATCTTGTGCTTTTCGGAAAACCAGGTGCTGGCAAGGGCACACAGGCAGAATTTTTAAAATCAGAATATAATTTAAAACATATTTCGACGGGAGATATTTTTCGATACAATATTAAAAATGATACCACATTGGGCAAATTAGCAAAAACCTATATAGATAAAGGTGATTTAGTACCTGATGAAGTAACCATTAAAATGCTAGAGGGTGAAGTAGAACAAAATGCCGGTGCCAATGGTTTTATTTTTGATGGTTTTCCAAGAACAACAGCTCAGGCCGAGGCTTTAGATGCCTTTTTAGACTCAAAAGACATGAAAATAAATGCTACTATTGCGCTTGAGGCCCATGATGAAGTTTTAATTCAACGGGTTTTAGAACGTGGAAAAGAAAGTGGCAGACCAGATGATCAAGACGAAGTTAAAATCAGAAACCGTTTTGAAGAATACAACCAAAAAACAGCTCCTTTAATAAGTTATTACCGAGATAAAAATAAGTTTTATAGCATAAACGGAATAGGAGCAATAAATGAAATTACCTACAGGATCAAGGCAGTGATTGATAAGCTTTAATCTTTAGAATTCTCTAAGGTTTTACTTTGGGTGTAACATTTGGCTAGTAAATGAATCAAGCTCTGGAACCAAGGCAAAAAGTTTAGCCTCTCGGCGCTATCATCGTTTTCGTTGATTGTGGTCAAAATGGAGCGGTCTTCTTTTTAATACCTTCAGAGCACTACGGATAAGTAGCAATTTATACATTTAATATTAATAAATTCAATACATTTAAAACACCATGACAGAAGGTAATTTTGTAGATTATGTAAAAGTACAACTAGAATCGGGCAACGGTGGAAAGGGTTCAGTGCATTTACATCGCGAAAAATTTATCACCAAAGGTGGTCCTGATGGTGGTGATGGTGGTCGAGGTGGTCATGTGATTGTCCGTGGAAATAAAGATTTATGGACCTTATTGAGTTTTAAATTTAGCCGCAGTTTTAGAGCCGGTCATGGCGAACACGGCGCAAAAAGTAGAAGTACGGGTGCTGATGGTGTAGATGTGTATCTAGATGTACCTTTAGGAACTGTCATTAAGGATGCAGACACGGAAGAAGTTATCATGGAAATTACAGAAGAAGGAGAAGAAAGAATTATTCTTCCAGGTGGTTTAGGAGGTCGTGGAAACTGGCATTTTAGAACAGCAACGAACCAAACCCCAAGATATGCACAACCAGGAATTCCTGGTCAGGAACTTTCTATTATTATGGAGCTGAAATTATTGGCAGATGTAGGCTTAGTAGGTTTCCCCAATGCAGGAAAATCTACCTTACTTTCGGTATTAACCACCGCTAAGCCAAAAATTGCAGATTATGAATTTACCACGCTAAAACCAAATTTAGGAATTGTAAAGTATCGAGAGTTTCAGAGTTTTGTCATGGCAGATATCCCTGGAATTATTGAGGGAGCTGCGGAAGGTAAGGGTTTAGGATATTATTTTTTACGACATATAGAGCGTAACTCTACCTTGTTGTTTTTAATCCCTGCGGATAGTAAAGATATTAAAAAGGAATACGAAATTCTCTTAGACGAATTGCGTAGGTACAATCCTGAAATGTTAGATAAGGAACGTTTAGTAGTCATTTCAAAAAGCGATATGCTTGACGCCGAATTACAAGCTGAAATGAAAGCTGAATTAGATTCTGAACTTAAGGGAGTCTCTTTTATGTTTATTTCTTCTGTGGCGCAAATGGGTTTAACAGAACTAAAAGATAAGCTTTGGAAGATGTTGAACGATTAAATGTAGATTTTTTTGACCCTCCGGCTCTTTTTGTTTAATTTTAAAATCACTAAATTCCTAAAAATGAAACAACTAGTTTACATTTTGATTCTAATTTCTTTAGTTTCTTGTGCTGCGGTTCGGGTAAATTATGATTTTGATAAAAAAACAGATTTTTCTAACTACACCACATATAATTATTACCCAGAAATGGAGACGGGCTTGAGTGGGCTAGATGCTAGGCGATTATTGGTCATTATAGACTCTACAATGCTAGCAAAGGGGATTTTATATTCCGAAGAACCTGATTTTTATGTTAATATTCAGACTAATTCGTTCACTAATCCACAAAACAATAATGTGGGCCTTGGATTAGGTGGAGGCGGCGGAAATATGGGTGGCGGCATCTCAATTGGTCTTCCAGTGGGGCAAGCAAAAGTAGAACGGGAAATTAAGTTCGATTTTATAGATAGCGAAAAAGAAGTCTTGTTTTGGCAGGCGGTTAGTGCTAGTCCTTTTAAAGAAAACGTTTCTCCCGATCTACGCGAAAAAAACTTGAGAGCAGTAACTGATAAGGTTTTTGAAAATTATCCTCCGGATATAAAAAAGTAGTTAGCTTAAAGTATTTTAGGTTTAAATTTATAGCTATTTTTATTACTTCCTGTTTACTTTTACCACCTAATTCGCAAAAAAAAAGTTTAAAACTTTTACAAAGTTCATTTTAGGAAGGTCTTTGACAAACTTAGAAGGACAATGTAGCATTCATTTGTCATAACAACTGTTTATGAAATTTTTTTTAGGACGGATCATACTTTAGATTATTATTTTTATATTTTTAAAAATCTGAAAATCTACTAAATCATTCATCGGCAACACTAACTCTAACCCCTTTATTATGACTGCTGAATTCAGGTGTCTACATGCTTTGTATCGTGGTAATACCGTTACTGAAATCGCCCGCGTTATTTACCCATAAATCATATTCAAAACATAGATAACTATAGGTAAGTAATCAAAAAATAAAATGGTATTGGCATCTTTTGTACTTTCATAATAACCTAAATTATCTTGCCATTTTTAGCTTGACATTACATTTACTGGCTCAAAACCAGCGGCACGCATATCTTTCATGTGAATAAATTCCATATCTCGGTCAGCCCGCAATTCAATTCGAACTCGCACCAAATCGCCTACCTCTAGTTTGGTTTTAGGGCTTATTTCAGAAATCTGTTCTCCCGTGTCCGAATTCTTTTTAGGAATAGTTTTTTCATTAGTTTTAAAGGAGTTTCCGCCAAAGTGATCTTATTTAAATCTTCAAAATACTGCCAGGATAATGCACCCCAAGCAAAGCCATTTACTTTTTTTGTGATTTGTACTTCGCCCATTTTTGGCGTTATTTCGTTTTTATTCCAAGAGGTTTTGTAATAGCCAGTGCAGGCTTCCACCTTTACATTTTCTAATTTCGTAGGATTTATTTTTTCTCCACCTACTAAAACTTCAACGGCATCCGTAACCGATAACCAATCACTGCCTGGTAATAATATCGCATAAACAGCTTCGGTCGTCGCTTTTGTTGATTTCCATCGGTTGGTTTGCTTGTTTTTTATCAACCAAATTTTGAAATTATCAATAGTGCTCTTATCATTTTGGATTTCAGAAAAAGCTTCAATCAGTAAACTTTGCGTTTCAATAGGAGCTTCATACCATTACCATGAATTGGTATTTTCTTTCCAATACATACCCAATTCTTCGCTCATAATACTATTTTCATCTAAAGATTTAATAATTGCATTTGCCGTTTTAGTATCATCCATTCGGTGTAAAACTAAGGACAACATCCCTTGGCTATATAAATTTCTGTTCTTCCAGTATTTCTGAGCTTGGCTTTGACAATAGGTGGTAATTTCACCTACTTTTTTAGATGTTTTAATGTTTTTAAAAAAGCTTCGTATGTATAAATAATTGACTTGTGTGTTGCTCAAATGATGGTTATTTAGGTTTTTAGCATACTTTTTCATTTCCTTATACTCGTTTACAAATTCATCATCTAAATACGAAATGGCACTTTCAATCATTAGGCTACGACCACTTTCTGCATTAGTCAATTTGTTTAAGTGTCCTAAATCAGTAACAATATGTCATGTTATGTAGCGGTTTTCTCTGCCGCCAGTAAACCAAGCCCAAACACCTGATGGCATCTGGTTTTGCTGTAACTCGTTTATGGCCTTAGTTTGTTCTGCTTTCATCTTATTTATATTGAAAAGCAAGGCAATACGTTTTTTCTGCTCTGTTTCGGACTGGGCATCACGCAACCAAGGCGTTTCTTGAATTAAGAGTGATTTTAATTCTTTGTTATTTTCAAGATTGCTCAATAGGGCATCAGAATTTGCCCATTGATTAAAAACCTCTTGAATTCTAGGATTGTTATTCGCAATATGTAGGGCCAAACTATTGGCAAAATGCTGCGCGAAGTTTTGTTCATTACGCTCGTAAGGATATTCCATTAAATATGGGAGTGCCTGTACCGCGTACCAAGCTGGGTTAGAGGTGATCTCTAAAGTCAATTTATGATTACTTAGTGCTGAAGAGGTATTTTTCTTCAACTTATCTAAACTAAAAGTTTTAGTTTGATTGCTGCGCACCCACATAGGTAAGGACTCAGTAACCAACATTCTATTGGTCAAAACAGGCAATACATTTTGTTCTCCATCGCTAAAATCCTCTGCTTTGGCCAACACTTTATATTGTACAGCTTGTAAACCTTCAGGAATGTTTAGTGTCCATGAAACTTCCGTGTTTCCAGTAGCATCAACGGTAAATTCTTTCTGCGAGTTATCAGAAATTAGCGTGTTTATTTCTTTATTGGTAAGGGCATCCGTCAAAATTAATTTTGCCTTTCCTTTTAAGACTTTTTCTGTTAAGTTAGCAATTTTAGAACTGATGATAATTTTACCGCCTTCTATTAAAAACCAAGGTACGTTGAGTGTTGCCATCAACTCTTTCTGCGTAAAACTTTCTAAAGTTTTAGTTGCGCTTTGTAAATTTTTGGTATGGGCGACCAATTGTAATTTCCATTTGGACAAGGCTTCTAGTGTGGTAAAATTGAAAGAAATATTTCCTGCTTCATCGGTTTTTAATTGAGGAAAGAAAAAAGCGGTTTCTTGTAGATTTTTACGGATTTGTATGTTGCCGAAATCGGTTTCTTCCTGCTTCTCTTTTAAGACACTACCCTTTTTGCTTTCTGATAATTCCAGAGCTTCTTTAAGTTTCCATCGGTATTCTTCATTTACATTGGGTTGGTATTGGTTGCCTCATTGTTGGTACTCTGAAGCAATTTCATGTTGATAAAGTCCGCAATTAGCGTTATTTTTCAAAGATGCGGCCGAATTTTTCAAAATTTCAACATAATGCAGCTCTTTATTTTCAAAGGTGGCATTTTCTTTTATCAATTGTAAACGTTCAATATTTATAACGGTGTAAGCATCTAAAGAAGCATCATTCGCATAAAACTTTAGTAAATCTTGATACATATGTAAAGCCTTTACTTGTAAAAAAGTTTTGTCTGATGTTTCAATTTTTTTGGCAGTAAATTGCTAGCCTTCACATAACAACTAACGATGTCTATTTCGGATTTATAAGCAGCTAGGGCTGCTATTTTCACTTGTTATGTAAAAATTTAAAGCGGTATGTGCTAATAAATCGTAGATCATCGGGCGAAATTTATACGAGCCTTTTTGTTGTGAAAGAATCAAATCAAATTCGGATACTTTTATTTTTTGTAAAGAGGAACTATTTAGTAAAGACGCATCAAAATGAGTGTTTATTTCGTGAAATAGCGTGGTTAAATCCCAAGTTCTAAAATTGGTACTATCTACTTTTTCAGCGGTTTCTGTTCTGTTGTAAAATTGATATCTGTTTTCCTGAAAATACTGCCAATATAAATTGGCTAAATAGCTTTGCAAAATATTTTTTGTTGGACTTTCTGCTTTTTGAATTTCGATTTTAAAATCGTTGATAATGTTTAGTTGCGCATCTTCCTCAAGTGTCAAGGCATATTTTGAACGGTGTAATAGCGATTTTATAAGCTGTGGTGAAATTTCTCATTTTTAGCTTTTTCAGAAATTATGGCAATGATGTTTAAAGCAGATTTAGGAAGATTTTCCTCATCAAACTGTTGCATCTTTTTTCATAAATCTTTATAGGTTTCTTTGTTTTCTTGGGCGGTCATTACCTGGGCAAATATCAGTATTATAAAGAGCAAAGTCGCTTTTTTCATATCCAATATCTTTAAAATTTAAAACAAATATAAGTTTTAACAAATGTACACACATTGTACATTGAGTAAACTCACGTTTTCCTGCAGTTAAGAAGCTATTAAGATGCCAAATTTTTTATTTTCTTTGTGGAATTAAATTAAAAACTTCTGGTGTTAAAAACCAAAAGAGAGTAAGCAGTGTTTAGCAGCAGCCGGCAGCATTCGTTTTTATTGAACTATTTAATTGATACTG
>Ga0209390_10004652_pt1 | contig 20367 bp, 14 predicted proteins | sample BON01_FD_187212 | JGI IMG/M metagenome (GOLD analysis project Ga0209390, IMG submission 187212) | Freshwater microbial communities from Lake Bonney liftoff mats and glacier meltwater in Antarctica - BON-01 (SPAdes) (version 2) | ecosystem: Environmental > Aquatic > Freshwater > Ice > Glacier...
ACCTCATATCCTACTGAGAGACCATTTACTGAAAGACCAAGTAAAAGTCCAACCTCATATCCTACTGAGAGACCATTTACTGAAAGACCAAGTAAAAGTCCAACCTCATATCCTACTGAGAGACCATTTACTGAAAGACCAAGTAAAAGTCCAACCTCATATCCTACTGAGAGACCATTTACTGAAAGACCAAGTAAAAGTCCAACCTCATATCCTACTGAGAGACCATTTACTGAAAGACCAAGTAAAAGTCCAACCTCATATCCTACTGAGAGACCATCTACTGAAAGACCAAGCAAAAGTCCAACCTCATATCCTACGGAGAGACCATCTACTGAAAGACCCATTACACAAATACCCACTCTTTACCCATCGTTTAAACCATCTACTGGGATACCGACAGTACCTAGCGTAAACCCCACAACGTTTTCACCTACTGATGCATCACGGAAAAGAAACGTGCTGTTTATTATTCTGGATGATTATCGCGAAATTCCAGGTAGTTTCAGCACTCCAAATATTGACAAGTTGAAAAGTGAAGGCGTGGAGTTTTCAAATGCGTTTTCGAATTTCCCCCAATGTGGTCCATCACGATATTCGTTCATGAGCGGTCGATATCCTTTCAATACAGGGTTCGAGTCAGCTGAATTGCTTCCAGTGCTTGAAGAGAGTGTTGACACTTTCGATGGATCGTTATTCTCCAGTGTTGCATTCCTGCCCAAGGTGTTTAAGGACGCTGGGTATCTCGTGGGGTCTACTGGGAAAGTGTTTCATCTTCCACAATCGCCTACAGAATGGTACGATTTCTTAGATGATCGCTGGGACAATGGATCGCCTCAAGGTAAAGTTCCATATGCAGTGTGCAAAACTGGAAACAAGGTATGTGCATGTCACTCTGATACTTGTAGTGATTACCAGACAAAAGAGAATGCTGTGAACTTGGTGCATGAATGGAGCAATCGAAGCGAATCCTGGATTTTGTTTGCAGGATTTGTGAGACCGCATACTGATTTTGAATTTGATGCAGATATAATTAATTTGCAGTCATCGAACGCAACATTTAAAACATACTCAAGATCTTCGTATCCGTCTAGTGGTATTCATGCCATCAGTCAAATTTCATGGGCAGAAATGCCATGGATGCGCGATGTGAGTGAATCCATGCAGAACTATCTAAGGTCTGTTTTCAGTGTAGATGCGTACATAGGCCAAGTGCTTGACGCTCTGAGCGAAACGAATCAGGATGAAGATACGCTGGTAGTTTTAATATCAGATCATGGGATGCATCTAGGAGATTTGTTTCCCCATTTTGGAAAATGGACGTTATTGGATGCATCCCTAAAAGTGCCTTTGGTGTTGCGTATTCCCTATTGGTACCCAGCTACTTTGGCTTCTAGTGTAGAGGATGTTGTGGAGCTGGTGGATATTTTCCCCACATTAATCGAGTTTGCTCAAATAGAGACTAGTGAACCAATAGATGGAGAGTCTCTATTCAGCACCAATCGTCAGAAACATGAAGCTTTTTCATTGATTCAATCTTGTGAAAACAAACTATCTAAAGATACCAGAAGACGAAAGCCATGTTCCACTATCAAAAGAGGAGCTACTGCTGTGAACGCTGTAGGTTTTTCTATTCGAACCAAGCACAAGCGACTAATAGAATGGCGTAAATCGGTTTCCCCTTCAAAAGTTTGTATGCGAATGAAGTCCAAGGTCAAATGCGAAGCCGTAGCTGGCTGTGCGTACAAAGCTGTGCATCGATTAAAGAAGAAGTTTTGTGTTGCAAGTACAAAACCAGATGGCTCTGGAGTGGACTTCAGGGATACAGAATCGTTTATTGCGGCGGAGGAATATGATAGTTTGGGTCGAACGAACTATTTAGATACAAATGAAGATGGAAAGTTCACAACGACCAAGTTTCTGGAGGTCATTCATCGAATATATCCTACGTTAGCACCAAGTGGTTCTCCAAGTGAATCGCCATCAGTGTTTCCAAGTAAATCACCATCGATATCACCAAGTAAATCACCATCAGTATCTCCAAGTGCATCTCCATCAATACCTCCAAGTGCAACTCCATCGACATCACCAAGTGAATCACCATCACTGTCTCCAAGTGAGTCATCATCAATACCATCAGTATTACCAAGTGAATCGCCTTCAATATCTCCGAGTGCAGCTCCATCAGTGTCACCAAGTGGAATTCCATCAATATCTCCAACGACATCACCAAGTAAATCATCATCAGAGTCTCCAAGTAAATCACCATTAGTATCTCCGTCATTTTATCCAAGCGAATCACCATCAATATCATCAAGTGGGTTTCCATGATTATCCCCAAGTGCTTCCACATCAATTGTTTATTGTCGTGTTTATTGTCATGTTAAAGTGAATCCCACATTTAAATGAATAAATGAAAAGAGAGGAGAAATATTATCACCGGTTTAAGATGAAGATTTGCCGAAGAAAATTGAAACTCGCTCTTGTTTCAAAAATCACTTAGGGAGTTTGCTCGGACCCACAAATGAATCTTTGCTTTATCCACTGACCCAAATATTGTTTAAAAACGATAACCAAAATGAATCTTTGTTTAATCTGCTGACTCTTAAATGCATGATTTAATTATTAATTCCGATTCCGATAATTGCAATCTCCTGGGGAAAATGGGTTGCCCTGATTTTAAATTTGGACTTAAACCAAAGGCAGCAAAAGGCTTTTAAAAAAGTAATACGAAAGAAAGTCTGAGGGGGGCTCTTTGTGTGTGAATGTTCAAGGTATGAAAGAGCTAGTCTGCGCTCTTGCTGACCGGCTCCCTGGTTTTCCATGGGACAGAATGCCTGAGCTATATCGCGTAGGCCCCCTTGGTGTCCCACAATCATTCAAGATCCAACATGGTGAGTGGGGACCTCCGTGTATCCGACAGTCTGACATCGATTGGGAGTTGTATTCTGTTGTACTTATCGGCTGTGACGTGCTTCTTTCTATATTGTTCGTAAGTGTTTCTCGGTTTTTTCTGTGCTCATTAACATCTGTATCAGTTTCTTTTGGCGAGGACTATATCTACTGTTCGAATCAAGTGGTTGTCCCCGACTTTCCGCGTGTCACTGGGATATATCTTCGGAAGTATCAGACTAAGTATGACCATTTATTTCTTTAGAGCATTGCCTCAAGCTGCATACACTTATCTTCACGCGTTGAGTTTCTTTCTGCATATTACCATCGGTCTCTCGGCATTGTTATTTGGGGACGGGCCCTGGAAGAATTTGAGGCCAAACGATATCGGAGTCTTCGGCAATCGCCTTAATCCGTTCAAAGCCATCCCTGTTATATTGACAAGCATTCGAACTCGATGGGAATATTTGTGGTGGGGATTTGTCCATAGAGTATCGATGCTACCAGGCATGCGACGTGTACATATTACTTTAGCGCCGGCTATTGATTCAGGTATTGAAAAGATTCACAAATCAATGAAACAAGCGTTTCGAACATTGAGTCCCACTAATAAGAAATCTGGTTCTTTCTTCCAATCCAGCAGACCTAGACGACCAACGCCGTTTCCTAGTGACCTTGTTGCCGACATTGACGAGACTGAGACTCTGGTGCTATTGTCGCCTACTCTCCATGTGCCAACTCCCAGTAAGGTCACTGTAGTAGGCCCAGGGAAGCTCGAGTTGCGTGTTTCGCAATCTAAATGGAATGAATCGGTTTTGTTCTGGGCGAAACCATCCATTGACGCTTACTTTGCAAAAAGCCCTAAGCCTATCAGTCCTGGTAAACCCAGTAGCCCTCAATCTTCTCTACGGTTAAAGAGGATCGACCCCCCATATGTGCTCTCTCTGAGCGAGTCTTCTACAGCAGGTGTTGTATGGGGAGGTGGTTTTGATGATTATGTAACTAATGGGAAAGAAGAGATGAACGATGATGTGGATGAGGAATTCGAAGATGGTGATGTTTCGAGTCCTACTAGAGCAACCATAAATATTAGAGGTGATGGTGTGCTGTTAGGGGTTACACCTGCAGTGCCTATTGTTCGAGATATTGTCTCCGTATCGTGTCAGAACGATTCACTGGACAAGCAGGAAACTAAGGAGTTTGTTGTGGAGCTGCTAGGTAGACGAATGATCTGCACCAGTGGTACGAAAGTGGTTTATACATATGGGGAATACAGGAGGATATTCAGGGAACGGTTACCGTCGCCTGTAAAAGCGACGTTGCTCTGGCTACTCAATAAATTGAATGGAAACATTAAGGAAACAAATCTGCGAGCTCTCAGGTCATCCAGTGAATTCGATTCTTGAAACCAGTATATTATAATTGAAGTTAAACTGTTATTTAATGATAAAATGGAAAATACATTAAAGGAGTTTTTGCACGGTTTCGATGTCTTTGGCCATCCGCTCATGCCTTTCCTTCTCCTCAAGAAATAGTTCAACTTTATTAAGAGTGTACAAATCAGGATTTGAATGTTCAGTCCTGTCCAAATGGTCAAGCATATCTAATGGAACAACAGCGTCTCTCACTGTTTCTTTCAGTCCATCGATTAGTTTGTAGTGAGTCATCAATGATTCGAGATGCATGTGCAATTCAGCATTAGCACTGCCTTTTTCATCGTAATAAAAATTGCCTAGCAGTTGATTCAATGATCCTAATTCACGGAGAGTTGCTTCGATAGCACTTAACAGCGGTTGGGCAGTCATCCTCATAGTATGTGGATAGGTCCCCTCAATCAGTGGATTCCGTGCGGGCTTGTATCTATACTATGGATAATACAGAGGTCAGTAGTTTAGCACTGATGTATCAGATTGTTAATTGTGACAATGTGGTTCAATCCTCTAGCATTGTTGCAGCTTCCTTTTGCGACGATTGGTCTATTGTAGCTGTTGGACGAGGAAGGTCGAATGATTTAGTAATTCACGACAGGTTTGTTTCAAGGAAGCATTGTATGCTTCAGTATGAATCTAGTAGTGCTGTGAAGCTGATCAACTATAGTAGGAAAACGCCCCTCATTGTGAATAGGAAGGTACTACCCGAAGCGGAGGTCATTCTTGCTGTAGATGATTCGTTTGTAATTAAAGGCAAAGGTGATCGGGACCATCTGATTACATTAATATCGAAGCCATCCAGGAAGCGTCATGGAAGTGACATGGGCGCGTACTGTAAAAAGATGAGGTTAGAATTCGACCAGTACAAAAAGCATTGCTCTAAATTATGGGACCAATACGATAAACGGTTGAATTCATTGAAAGGTAAAACCAAAACTATTGAAAACGAGTTTTTAACTGCTCGTCCTCAAGCATTTTACAACCAAGAATTAGTAGCGCATAAAGTTTCGACTGAATCTGTAGACAAGGACGGTGCTATTCTTGCTTTCGAATCATCGGCATACGAAAGTGAGAAAGAATCTAACCAATTAACTTATAGCGTATCCTGTTCCACGCCATATCAAAACCAACTTGAATCAACAACATCGAATAATATTGTAGGTTCAGAAGAAATTCATGACGAGCAAGCTGAAATAGAACTATCAACAGCATCTAGTATTATTGAACTTTCAAGAGAAAAATATGTTTATAACGCAGCTCCATCAAATATTGTAGGTTCAGAAGAAATTCATGACGAGCAAGCTGAAATAGAACAATCAACAGCAACGAGTATTGTTGAAGAAAAAGGTGTTTCTAAAGCAGCTCCACCCAATATTGGAGTGTCAGATGAAAAACCAAATGCATTTCCTGCAGCATCGACTATAGCGGAGCCTTTTTTAGAGAAAGAAAAGCAAATTGAAAGAACTTTGTCTCCAACAGCTAGTTTTGTATCAGGAGCAAAGGAAGCTTGGGCTGAAATTCAACCTGAGATTCTATTGAAGGATGAGGAACCGACTACTGCGCAATTGGAAGCGGAGTATGCAATTGGATCGCGGGTGCTAGGTCGTTTCGAAGGCGGGAGGCACTGGTACGAAGGGATTGTTGCTGCATATCATCCGGACAATACCTTTGATATCCAATACGACGATGGTGATAAAGAAACACATGTATGTAGAATGTACATACTTGAGGACTCCGTATTTGAAGCTAAACTTTGTTCTAGTCGTCGCCGACAGATCACCTCCTGCATCACGCAATTGTATGGGTTATGCCACGTAATGACCCGCGAATGGAAACTGCTAGTTGAAGCCCTTCTTGGACCAAGTTCTGGGTTGGAAGTACTCTCCAACAAGGTTTTGAACCCCACGAAGAAAAACCGTTTCGACTTGCATGTGCTGCTCGAATGGTTACTGTGTAGAAGGCATGTCAAGGTGCCATTGCTGAGTCGTAGCGAAACCTCAGGACAGGCGAGGCGATTGAGAAGCAACGGTCCTGCGAATGTCTTGAAATTCAAAAGGTCGGAATGTTTCACAAAAGATCGATACGACATGGGAAACCTGGATGACAAAATGGTTGAAAGGATGAAAGAATGGCTAGTGGATGAAAAGAGATTGGAAAGAGGAAATTTTAAAATGAATGGAGATGAATTGTCCGAGTTGTTTTTTCGGTCGGTGCTGCAGGTGGTGGTAGCAGTGCTTAATGACCGGACGCTCCGATTGGCCCGTGAGTTTTTGGTTTCCAAGTTTTAAGCCATAATATTCTGTATACTATCTTTAATTAATTATTAATATAAGAAATGTCTTGGATCACAAAGGTATGTTTCATTTATAAATTGATTGATTTACGACAAACTGCATTTTGAATTTGAATCCAAAAGCGAGTTCCGCATTCCCATTTCGTCCAATCGACGTACAATCTCATCGAAGCTAGGTCTGGCTTCCTGGTCTTGATTCCAGGCATCTTCAAGCATCGATCGCATGAGAGGAGGAGTGCTCTTAGACAATACTGGCCTCTCGCCATCCAAGGCTACAGCCCTGACAGCTGCGACAGGATCATTGTGGTTCATGTAAGGTCTACAACCGGTGTACATCCAATAGGCTATAAGAGCGAACGAATACACATCGACTTTCTCATTATACTGCTCGTGTTTGAATACTTCAGGTGCCATAAAACGATAAGACCCCGTCTCCCCAGTCATTGAGAATTTGTCGTTCATCTTTTTGTTCTTTGATGGGATGAACTTGGACAGTCCAAAGTCGGTAACTTTCAAATTTAAATCAGAAGTTAAAAGAATGTTGGAAGGTTTTAGGTCGCGATGCACCACCGGCGGATCACACATATGCAAAAAGTTCATCGCCAAGGCTAGCTCGAAAGTGAACTTGTTCTTCTCCTTCTTACCAAGGGGTTTCCCTTCAGAAGCAAATTTCACCATCCTTTCCTCTAACGTCCCTTGAGCACAAAACTCCATAAGCAGTAAAGGAGGGAACTCTACAAAAGATGCTCCAAGAAACATAACAAGGTTAGGATGTCTTAAACAACTTAACAAGTTGATCTCATTCCCTAAATCTGTCAATGCCTGTGCATTGGAGACCATGTTGGCACATGACTTGACAACTACTTCCAATCCTCGCCATTTTGCTTTGAATAACTCGCCACCAGCACCCCTCGCGAAAGGTTTAGGGGACAGATGAATCTCTTCGAGTTTCAAAGCCCACTTTTCCTTCACACCTTTCTTCTGCAGATTCTTCATCTGGGCATCAGTAACATCTTCCAAGTCATACGCACCGGTGGTTTCACCGCCATGCTCCCGAAGGTATGCGATCGTCTCTTCGAAATCCCCGCGTACCGCGTCATCTAATGGTGTATGTCCCCATCGGTCTCTCGGGTTGATCAGAGCTCCTTTATCCACAAGCAACTTCACCACATCTAATTGATCCTCGCTCGCAGCAATGTGCAAAGCGCTCCTCATGTCATAATCACAGGCATCCATAGTGGTCTTCGAGAGCATCTTCCCAACCATATCGATGTTTCCCACCGCAGCGAACTCCAGCAGGCGATTGACCGGTGAAGCGGGATTCACAATTCTAGGATCACTGGAGGTGGTAGCTGCCGTTTCCAGGTTAATAGACTGCATGCGATTACCTCGTCGAACACCAAGACTCTCGAGGTACTTGATGCAATCAGAGCGTTTCTCCATCTTGGCATCGTCCAATGGAGTTCCCTTCCATCGGTCTTCCGCACCAAGGTCAGCCCCGTGATTATTAAGCAACTGAAGCATCTCAAGATGGCCTTCACTTGCAGCAATATGGGCCGCTATAGCTCAATTCAGATATAAAAAGCACCATGTGTGTACCCAACTTACCTGTGCGCCTGTCATAGTCGGAAGAGCTCGGATCTACACCGCTATCGAGAAGGGCCTTGACTCGATCGATATTGTTAAGACTAACCAGGTACAGTAACTGTGACTCACGCGCATTCAGCCCATTGTCATCTCCCATTGCAGATGGATGGTGTACTAAACGTGTAGTAGAGTTATCCCTACCACCAATACAATTCCTTACGAATCGAATCTAGGATACTATTTGAAATTGAAATTGCAAATAGATTATTATATTCTGGTCATGAGGTCTGAATGTTGATGTCTGTTCACTTTCATACACTCAATGATTGAGGTGGTTCTATCTAGATATTATTTACAATACCGGTAACCAGGCACTTCTATACTTCTCCTTTCGAGATAGAGGACGAGGTCGGAAAACAACTAGAGTTAAAAGCCCGTGATATTCTAACACAAGTGGTTGTTGATGGGGGGACGCATCGCCACACTAAGGTGTGTTCTGCAAGCACATGTGAGGTATGGATGATGCAGGAATGTTTCGAAAGAAAAATTGGGGATGAACGCTAGCTTGCGATATTGCTGAAACAGAGTTTTATTGATAAACTTTTTCCTATATCTCAATTCTTCTTAATTAATTCTACTAAAAAACGAACCTCTAGTGGTTTTAATCCGTTTTATAAATACAACCAAAGTTTCTCAATTTCGAAAAAAACGGAAATATCGGTAGACACTAGAGATACTAGGACGACATAGCAACTACTGATATGGTTTTATTCCGCGCCCGATTTGTTCCAAAAGTCTATTTCGCATATTTCAAACATCAGTTGAATCGTTTAAACTTAATGCATCTGCGAAATACAATTCTTGCGGCACTAGTGGCCTATGTTCTTGCTCACGGTAGCACTCGGTCTCTGGCGACAGAACTCGAGGCATGCAAAAACTGCAATAAGGAGGCATGTCAAATATGCGAATGTCAATCTTGGTTCTTCTTTTGGACAACTTGCTCTCAATCCACAGTTAATAAAAATGATTGCAACGAGCGATTAAACTTGGACAACAATAACTATTTTGGCCAGTGTTCTTCTGGCACTGAAACACCGACACCAAGTCCCACTTCATTCCCAACAACTAAAAGTCCCACATCATTTCCAACCGCAACATCTCAAAGCACCTCTATCTATAAGTCAACTGAACAGTGTTCCTCTTGCTCCAGGAAAAACAAGTGTGCGGTTTGTAAATGTGGCGACAAGACCAGCGATGGCTGCGAGACCACATACGAAAAGAAAAAAAATTGCGAAGATATATTAGAAGAGTCGCTGAGCTATTTTGGCGAATGCACAACTAGTTCTCCTAGTAAAGCTCCAACAAGAAGCATCGATATTCCATGCGGGTGCAAAACTGCAACCATTCATATTCATTGTGATAACAGCCTCAATTTCAATTATCAAGGAACTTCATACAGCGAAGGCAATTGGCAAACATCATTTCACAAAACTCTTGATTTCGATTCTTCGACTGAATTTGAGTTTACATGTAAAGACGATGGAGTCATTGGAGGTTTCGTCGCAACAATGGATATGTGTGGTTATAAAGTTTCGACCTATTCCGATACCGATTTGTCCCAGACGAACAGTTTTCAATTCTATTTAAAAAACGCGTACGTGAACAAAGGTGCTACGGAATATAATGTAGACAACTTTGTATACAAAACATATCAAGGAAGTCCATGGGGAATATCCGATAACATGTTAGAAAGCGATGCTATGATGGTATGGGATGACCAAGTAGACAATACCATGGTGTTTGGATTCAATTTCTTCGATTTTAATTCGCTTTGTGTGTCGGAAGCCCCAAGCTCTTATCCCACATCATCACCGATCTATTCTGAATGTGCAGGAGGTATTCAGTATGTCCCTCATCCGACGGTTTGTAGTCAGTTCTACGAGTGTTCCAACGGCCAACCATTTCTGTTTGATTGTCCATCTGGGTTGTACTTTAACAGCGAGATAAATGTTTGTGACTGGCCTGAAAACGTAGTTTGTGATGGGGATTCATCTTCCCCAACCCTTTCTCCATCCTTATCTCCAAGTAACTCGCCTTCAACTGTGTCCTCAAGTTCTCCGAGTAATTCACCTTCGAGCTCCCCATCCTCATCACCTAGTAGATCACCATCAAGTTTTCCTACAAGTTCGCCAAGTAGCACGCCCTCGAATTATCCAAGTAGCATGCCTTCGAGCTCTCCAAGTAGTTCGCCATCAAGTTCTCCATCCTCTTCTCCTAGTGATTCTCCTTCGAGTTCACCATCCAGTTCTCCAAGCAGCTCACCATCGAGTTCTCCGTCGAGTTCACCTTCAAGTTCTCCAAGTAGATCTCCTTCCAGTTCGCCTTCGAATTCTCCATCGAGTTCACCATCAAGTTCTCCAAGTAGCGTACCATCGAGTTCACCTTCAAGTTCTCCAAGTAGTTCTCCTTCCAGTTCACCTTCGAATTCTCCAAGTAGTTCTCCATCGAGTTCACCATCAAGTTCTCCATCGGGTTCCCCAAGTAACTCACCATCAAGCTCTCCAAGTAGTTCTCCATCGGGTTCCCCAAGTAGCTCACCATCGAGCACTCCAAGTAGTTCTCCAAGTAGTTCTCCATCGAGTTCACCTTCAACTTCTCCAAGTAGCTCTCCTTCGAGTTCCCCATCAAGCACTCCAAGTATTTCGCCATCAGCTTCTCCATCGAGTTCACCGTCGAGTTCTCCAAGTAGCTCTCCTTCGAGTTCTCCAAGTAGTTCTCCATCGAGTTCACCATCGATTTCTCCAAGTAGCTCACCATCGAGTTCTCCTTCAAGTTCTCCAAGTAGCTCTCCTTCGAGTTTGCCTTCGAGTTCTCCATCGAGTTCACCAAGTAGCTCACCATCGAGTTCCCCATCCTCCTCACCGAGTAGCTCTCCTTCGAGTTCTCCATCATCATCCCCAAGTAGCTTGCCATCCTCATCTCCAAGTAGCTCTCCATCAAGTTCACCTTCGAGTTCTCCAAGTAGCTCGCCATCGACTTCACCTTCGAGTTCTCCAAGTAGCTCACCAAGTAGTTCACCATCGAGTTCCCCATCGAGTTCACCTTCCAGTTCTCCAAGTAGTTCACCTTCGAGTTCGCCTTCGAGTTCACCTTCAACTTCCCCAAGTAGTTCACCTTCGAGTTCGCCTTCGAGTTCGCCTTCGAGTTCACCTTCAACTTCTCCAAGTAGCTCGCCATCAAGTTCTCCAAGTAGCTCGCCATCGAGTTCGCCATCGAGTTCTCCATCAAGTTCTCCTTCGAGTTCACCATCGAGTTCTCCAAGCACTTCGCCTTCCTCGTCTCCAAGTAGCTCACCAAGTAGTTCACCTTCGAGTTCTCCAAGCAGCTCTCCATCGAGTTCTCCAAGCAGGTCGCCATCAAGTTCTCCTTCGAGTTCTCCTAGCAGCTCACCATCGTCATCCCCTAGTTCAAACCCAACAGCTTCGCCAACCACAGAAGCACCTTCTTCTTCTCCAACTACTGGAACACCATCATCTTCACCAACAACCTTCGTCCAAGGGCTTGGACCTTTTGGAGGATGCAGTCAAGAACTTCACGTGTATATCGACGTTTCGAATTCGATCAGTTCCTCGAGACGTGAAGCCACAATTAACACCTTTTCTGAACTTCTATCAGGGTGGTATGAAATGGATAGTGCTGGCGATGGCAAAGAAGGTATGGACATTAGAATGTCGGTCACGTTATTTGCTCGTGAATTAACCCCTGTGATAACAATGACAATGCCAGAATCGGTCAACGGAATTGCAATTCTAACAGCAGTGTCGGAAGCAATGAGTCAGGTTCAAGGAAGAGGTACATACTCTTATAAAGTTTTCGAGGATCTCCTTTCTCAGCGTACTTCTCTTTTGGATCGTGGTGTAGGAGACGATGGCAAACATTTAAATATCTTGTTTGTAACTGATGCAGAACCCTACATTTTAGGTGGCAGTCGAATTTGCAAGGAATTAGTAGCAAGCTATGGAGCTCCTTTTACAGGACGTGGTAGACTTACACCTGAAGTTTGTGGAACCCTTCTTCATGAAAAGTTGCTAGACGACTTCCGCGAGGTATTCCCTCAGGCCCGAATCTGGGGATATTCACCAACTCGATTACCCCAATCGTTCGTGCAAAGCACCTTCAACAGCTTGTATTACACTGATGAATCTTCTTCGAGTGCCGATATTGAAGCATGGCAAGTGAACATGAATGACGCCATGTGTAACAATGCTGAGATCACGACGAATGCTCCAACCACCCCTACATCGTCTCCTACTAGTCCTACAAGAGCGCCAACTGACTTCCCAACTAGCAAGCCTTCGACTGGAAGACCTTCAAAATCTCCTACAACTGGAAGACCTAGCACTGCATACCCGACGGTTAAACCAACTACAGGGCGGCCTTCTAAAGCTCCAACAGGTTATCCTACTGGGAGACCATCTACCGGCAGGCCCACAAAATCACGTTGATTCATTTTAAAGTTTATTAAAATTCATGAGACTTTTTACATTGCTTCTTTGAATAAGTTATCTATCAACAAATGGGATGCTGAACTTGTAATAGGATCCCGCTCCTGGAACAAAACTGGAAACTTCTTTTATTTAGTAGTGGACCGAAATCTACTTATAATGAAACGACAAAATGAGGTTCTAAGATATAAACTGAAATTAATTCAATTTCTCTTTCGCATGCAGAACTAAAAATTCACTTCCAAATGTAAATCTTAATTGACAATTCTCAAAATACAATAACAGGGTTTCTGAGTATGGATTTATGTACAGGAAAACATCAATTTGAAAAGATCTACCAGCATAAGAAACTGAAAGCTGCTCGAGCGGTCGCCCATCATCTGTCAATGGGACGCTTTATTTCCTCGAAGGAACTTCTCACAAAAGCATCTGAGCCACTCAGTTAGAAGCGCTCTTCTTTAAATAAATGGTTGGCACGTAAAGAAACTTCTATATCCCGATGGTTCAAACAGGCAAAAGGTAAACTGATGAGTGAATACAATTTCGAAAATAGCTGCGACAGATTGTAGGCTAACCAACATCGATGAAATATTTTTGAATCTATTCAGCGATCAAGATTCGAAAACATCATTTTTAGATTCCTTTCTTCTTATGCTGAATATTAACGTTCCTCTTCATGTTATATTTCGGACTTCACTAACGCGAACGTAGGTTATATACAAAAGACAACGTGTAGTACTCCGCTGTTGCTTCAGTCTCAACGAAAATACTTCTCTTAATATAGAATCTAGGAGCGCTGGTACTACTACTGAAGCGAGTGTTGTGCGAATATTCTAGACTAGTATGTTCATGGCCCAATTAAATAGTTCCCTTAGACCAACGCCTATTTCTACCCTAATATCGTTCAAGTGTTTTGCACTAGTTTACAGCCTGAAAGAAATGGCATCAACTCTAATGAGTGATAAATAGGATCGCTTGTATGCACGGTGAGTTGGCTTATGAGCCCATTCTATATCTCGATTACATTAATTCACGACCTTTTAATACAAAGTCAAATATGTTGGGATCGCCTTTATCAGCAGGCTGAGTTTGGTTTCGTTTTTTAGATATAGCCGTATTGGATGTACAAGTGCTCTTTGTAATGCTAATTCCTGGGAACCAAGTAAGTGAGCAGAATTTGCACACGTAGGAGGTTTCAATTAATGATTTGGCACAGTCGACATGCAGAAATGTCTTGCAGCAATAAGTATACACACCTTCAGAATGAGCCATAGGGCATTCTTTGCATTCAACTTGCGTTAAGACCTTGCTTCGAGGAAGATTTTTGAGGATTAGTTTTTCCAGCGAATCTTCTTGAACTTTGGCTGATGCTGTGAAGGGATCGTCCAATGTTAAAAGCGAATCATAATCTTCCACTCGAAGATCTCTTTCTTGTAGCGCCGTCAAGTACAAATTACATGAGCTTTTGCAAGGTTTGGCAGAATGCCATAGACTGCGATTTGATTCTTTGACTATAAATGGATGACTAGTTTTTGAGAAATGAGAGTTTTTGTTCAAATAACAATCTTCACAAAGATCAATACATTTTGCCACCGGACACACCAAGCATCGGTACCTTCTTCCAGCGATTGGCGTTTTCCGACATTCGTGACACTGAACCTTAAAATGAAGGGAACGTTTTCCCCTAGACAATTCCTCCAAGGCCTTTACCCCCCAATCACATCGACACAGAGGGCATGTAACAGTATTCCCTATTTGAACTTGATGGTCTGCCCATATCTTCATGCATTTTGAATGCATTGAATTTCCACATCCTGATCGGCAATGCGAAGTCCTTTCATTTCCACATTGTAAACTATCCTGACAAATAGGACAGACGTCATCTCCCGAGAATTCTTTCTTTTCGACTACCTTGCAAGTAGATTTTTCAGCAAGTACACAAGGTCTTTTTTTCAAATATTGCCTTTTGGTGACTCTCAATTGCACTTTGCCTCTAAGAATTTGATCCAGCTCTCGTTCGATCAAACACGACTGCCATACAAGCGGATCGTCTTCAGACACTCTCAGAACTTTGAGCAAAACAAATAGGATGTGAACGCATAGATTGCCTCGTTTGCAGGAACATCCATGAGGATTGCCCAAGAAAACTTTAAACTTCGTATCCAAGGCTCCTTTCACCACATAGCTTGTTGGGCCACTCGTTTGGACCAAGTAAAACTTGACATCTCTATCAATAATATTCTTAACATGCTCTTTAACATTTTCGCAACAATGGTTTTCGAAAGGCCTGGCTCGAATCATTTGCGTTGAGTATCTATTTTAAATCAAAATGAATTTGAGCTTTCGCCACAAACGTGATTTGAGTTCAAGTGATCCAACTAATAAAAAAAGTTACCGTTGATCGCAACGGCTATATAATAAATAAATCTATGATGGATGACCAGATAAAGAAGATGAGCCATTTGGGTGCGGCTACCGAGACGGCACAGGTGTTGAAGTCAAAAAAGTTTTGTCACGGAGGTCGTTTCCTCTTTGATAGATTTGGTGTTAAGGAACCGGGGTCCCGTATTAAGCAAATCGGAAGTGCACAGATGATGCACATGCTGACTGAAGCTCGAGTGGTAAGAAATCCCTGCGAAAAGATCCAGATCGTGCAGATACTAGACTCGTTTATGAGTGCAATTATAAGCGGAAAGCCATTGACACGGTCGCGATTGCTGCGTTTCGAGGATTTTATGGATTGTCTAGGCAGGATCGCGTCGCACATGTTTACAGGCGTATCAGCTAACAAACAAGCAGAGCTGTTAATGCTTCAGTTGGATCAAACTACAAATTGTCTTACACATAATGGAGCTATTCTAAAGAAGAAATTATTCCAAGGAACTGAAAAGAACGAAGAGAGAAGAGTAGCTACGAAACCAGGAAACGTTTTCGAAGAAGAAGGAAAAGTTTTGAAAGTAGACAAAAGCCTAGTTTTAGAAGAAAAGAAAAGCAAAGTTTTAGAAGAAGATAAAAGCAAAGTTTTAGAAGAAAGACAAGGAGCTTTTTTACAAAGAGTGGAAACAGATATTCAATATCGCTCTGAGAAATTGGAAAGATTGCGTGAAACTCAAAACCTCCACGTAATGCGACGAAAGAAACATTCCGATTCACAAGTATGGTCTCGGTTGAGCAACTCACGAAACAAGTATTTTGAACGCAACAAAGATAAATTTCAAAAGATGGCAACAACAAATCCTTGCTCTGGACAACAATTATTCAAACCCCGTCGTGTATCTATGGACAAACAAATCTACACGCCATCTATTTCGTGCTTCGACCTACTGTATCAAAAAGCATTGAAATCACGTTCCATGCTCCAGAAAACGGAAATAGAAGAGAAACTTAGCTGGTTCGAGGCATCTTGTGCCTCCAAGATGAATAGTAAGTCCCGAGAATACTTTTCCAGCAGGCTTCGCACAACGTTAAGAGCAGCTCTGTTGCCTCTTGTTGCATCTGATACACCATTGAATACTTTAAAAAAGATTGTTGGAGCACAAGATACTTATCACGATACCACTCTAGCATCCTTCTTGAAAGAATTTCATTTTAACAACGAGGAGGAATTAGAGATATTCATTACTATGGCTGATGGTGATATTCAATCCCCAATTCTGCGACAATTTATTAAATTGTTTTTAGCTCATCAAGCTCATATATCGGGGGTATTGTATCCCTCCAAGCAAGAGAAGCAACCGGAGACCTTATTTCAACCTACAGTGTGCGAGAAGTCCAAGCATATTGATGCTGAGAGATTGAAGAGAACAAATTCCACTTCATCCATGAGAGCTGATGATCTGTTGCAGCGAGTTCAAATTTCTGAAGATAAAAAGAAACTATACCGTGAAGCTGCATTTTTGATACAAGAAAAAGCTGACCATTGCACTTTTACTCCGACGATCAATAAGAACTACAAACCGATTCATCGCACAACGCAACCTAATGCCACCTCAATTAAGGATGCTCTACTAAAGGAGGATGTTTTACAAAAGAAGAATGTTATCCTTAAGAATCCTCCTCAAAAGAAAAAGCAGAATCTTCCTCAAATGAAAAAGGAGAACCCTTCTCAAGAGAGAAAAGACAAAGAGAACTGGAGGATGAGTACACCGAAAGCCAACTTTAAAGATGATATCTACAAGTTAGAATCCAAAACATCTGAATATTCCCAAGATGATTTTGAACTAAGCGAATCTAGTATATCAGACGACGACACAACGGATCTTTTGTTGTACGTGGATATCAATTTACCAAATGGCAATGTTCGACTTCCCATTTATCGTCATGAGAATATTCACAAAATCGCAACAAGATTCGCAGCTTTACAAGGACTCGATTCCCACGCGGAAAAACTTTTGTTACAACGACTGGAAGGACTAGTTGAAATGTATCGATAATATAACCAATGGGATTTCAATTCAGCTTCTTTTGAAACATTCTTTAAATTAATAGTTTTTGTTAACTTGTCTTGAGCAGATTCACCCTCAAGATCTAAATGTATCTAATTCTAAATACGCTTTTTATAATGTTAATAAAAATAAAGACGACGTCATTACTTTCCTTTAAAATTACGCAATCCAGGAAAGTACAAACTATACCAGACTCGGTGTAGAAGGTATCTACCAGACTCGGTGTATAGAACCAACAGTTTTCTAATGTGCTTCAGTTCCAAAAGTGGAGTATTGCAATTCCATGGAGGCGAGGGTTTTCGGCAATCTAGATTCTCTCAATTTTTTATTCCAAGTTCTATCTGGTCGAATGCTCCAAACAACAAGCAATGCTGCCAGGTGTCCGGCAGCCCATGACACTGGCAGCTGATATGCTATTCTCCTAGTGAAGAAGGGCCATACAGCATAAGCCAGAGACACAAGTCCCAGAAACAACCCATTGACTATGAGATACACTTTAGCCACTTTAAAGCGACCCAGTAACTTGAGGATCTTTAATGTAGATCGGTTACTTTCCGGTACAGCTTGGGAAGCTAAATAACTGCTGAGATCCCTGCACATGAGGTTGACAGCATATGGCATGGCTATTGCACCAAACAACATCAAAATCGCACCGGTGCCTCCAAAGTGAATTCTTCCCACCAAAGTAGAAGTAGAAGGATTTACAAAAGTGAGGATTGGTAGAAAAAACAAAGCCGCAGATAATATAGGAATGAGACCTAAAACTCTCCGCACTTTTCGAATTCTAATCACGGTGGAATCTTTATATCCAAAAGAATTTACCTTGGCTTGAAGGTGAGCGAATTTTAAGATGATTTTTGAGTACAAGTAGCTCGAAGTCCAAAATACTGTTCCTCCCACTCCAAATAAAACTGTGGATATCAGGTTTCTCCCAATCACGAAACGAGTGGGATGGACTAATTTAAGACTCCACAATCCTGCGAAACAAATATGAAAAACGAATATTAAAAACGCCATGCGGAATCGGTCGTGAAGAAACATCCCAAGAAAAACACGGCAACGCGACGATTCGTCACTTTGATGAGAATAAAAAAGGTAAAAATTGCGCAAGTCCTTTAAGGTGACAATCACACCAATAACAGAGAATAGCAAGCATATTGACCACAAAACTGTCAATACGATCACTGAAATGCATGTATATTTAGAATCGAATCAACTTGAGCAGTAGCATTACTTACAGTTGACGTCACAGTGCGATCCTACATCGATGACAAAATCTCCAACTGATTCAAACCCGGAGATACAGAAACAGGTGTCATTGATGCACTCCCCGCGACTCGAACAAACTCCTTGAGCGGACCAAATGTCGCACATTTCACAGTCCAAGAGTGCACACTTTAACAAATAGGTTCTACTTATATAAAACACTAGTGTCTAAATGTGCCTCGTTCATATCATTTCAAACAACTCAATAATGATGTATAATGCATCGATTGATTGATAAAGCACAACTGTCGTAAAGACAACTCCCGATGAATACCAACTCCCGATGAATACCAGCACTCGTATACCTTTCTACACCTGCACCGCAGCATGATAACGGCTGCGACTACGGTATTCTCGTTGTTCGGGATTCAAAATTCATGTAACAAGATTAACGAATCGCGACTCAGCTTCGTAATTACATTTCTCCCGTAGTACCATTTCCCATCGATTCACGTTATTATAGGGAGTTTAATACTTGAACTTCTTCAATTTCATTCAAATCAAATTCATTCAAATTGGTCGTTTTGCGGAAGGAACGTAGTTAACGGCAAACTGCCGTCTATAATATTCTAAATAATGTAATATTATCATAACGCGTTAATTTTGACGACCTTCCCGAGGAGCTATTATAAATAAAAATATCACAAGCCCATTTTAATGCATTTATGAATTTATAAAACGAAATCCATTTTTTATTCTTGACTTCAGCTGGCGACAGACGTCCTGAGACTATTGTCTCGCAACGGATATATTTTATTCGATCACCCAGATGCCGATGAGCGAGCGGTAGCTCATTCACTTGTGAAGGAAGGCATGCCTCTGGAGCTTGCTTCGTTGCGTTTGCGAGATCATTCCGGGTTGGTTCTTCGAGCAGTCAGTATTCATGGCATGGCGTTAGAGTTTGCTTCTTTGAGACTTCGAGACTGTGGGTATATTGTATGGACAGCAGTGAATAGCTATGGATGGAGTTTCCAATTTGGATCGGAGAGATTGAGATCCTCTTTTCAAATTGCACTTGCAGCCGTTTCGAATGATCCGTTTTCATTGCAATTCGCCGATAAAAGTCTAAGAGATAATGAAGAAATAGTGGAGACTGCAATTCGAGATACTGACGGTGAGTCGTTTTGTTTTGCTAGTGATGCTCTAAGACATGATAAGAGATTTCTCAAAAGACTAGTCGTTGAAAATCCAGATTTAATGTTGTTCATCCCAGATAAAATCAAGCACGATGAGGGTTTCATAGCTGATTTGATCGCGAGTATTTCCCATACGATTGGTAGACAAAGATTGTTTCCCCTTATTCCTGAGACATTACGAAGCAACTATGAGTTCGTTCGAAAATGTGTCGGGATTGAACCTAGTTTTGTGGCCTTTATATCAGAAGAGTTAAAAGACGACTTAGAATTGTTCTTGTACGCGGTTAAGCTGAGAGGCGATTGCTTCAAGTACTCTTCCATGCGCCTTCGATCTCTTCGGTTAGTTGCGTCGACTGCGTTCAGCCAAAGTGGACTCTCGTATCAGTTTGGAAGCGAAGTTATACGGGACGATCGAAGCTTGCTGATGATGGCGATGGACACATATTGGCCTGCATTTGAATTCGCCAGTGAGAGGTTGAGAAATGATCCTATTGTTCTAAACCATTTAAAGTATCTGAAAATGAAGAGAAAGAACCAGTGTCTAGTATTGGATGAAGAAGATGCAGAAGAAGATGATAACCAAATAGATTCCTCTTGTTATTGTGAAGGCGATGATGTGGACTGGCAGGCTTTAGACGATGATCAAAAATGGTACGAAAATATCATTGACGTTTCCTATCTCGATTTTGAACCTGAAGAGTCAGACTGATTTTCATTTTGTTACCAGGTATATTTTAGAAATTATTTTTCGAGGATGGCAAACAGGTTTTTTTCTTCCTGGGTTTTTATTTTTTTTTTTTTTTTTTTTTTTTT
>Ga0209390_10004654_pt1 | contig 20364 bp, 16 predicted proteins | sample BON01_FD_187212 | JGI IMG/M metagenome (GOLD analysis project Ga0209390, IMG submission 187212) | Freshwater microbial communities from Lake Bonney liftoff mats and glacier meltwater in Antarctica - BON-01 (SPAdes) (version 2) | ecosystem: Environmental > Aquatic > Freshwater > Ice > Glacier...
ACAGAAGGGCCAGCAACAGCGACAACATCCGATCCGGGGGCAGCAACAGCGCCACCATCATCTCCAGAGACAGAAGGGCCAGCAACAGCGACAACATCCGATCCGGGGGCAGCAACAGCGCCACCATCATCTCCAGAGACAGAAGGGACAGCTACAGCGCCACCATCATCTCCAGAGACAGAAGGGACAGCTACAGCGCCACCATCATCTCCAGTGACAGAAGGGTCCGGATCGGATGTTGTCGTTGCTGTCCCTTCTGTCACTGGAGAAGATGGTGGCACTACCAGAACTGAACCTGGAGGTGGACCTGGCGAAGCTGTTTTTTCGAACACGACTGATGCTTCTACATCTACCTCTAACGATGATCATTCCGATCTTCAGAATCGACAAAGTCAGCAACACCCGTCATCGAGTGGTCGTGTTAACAACATCGAACCGTTTGTTGTTGATAAGATCGACCCTGTAATGATATTGCGTTTTAAGCGCGAGTTGGATTCATACTCACCTAATGATATATTGGGACGTATTGCTTCTCGTGCGCTGTATAGGGATACAGGTATAACTGACAAGAGTATTGAAAGTGTTTCGTCCATCTTGAATGAGGCGAAGTTCTCAATTCCGATATCTGAAGGAACCTTTGATGCTTGGACAACCTTCTTGCGTGACATGGGGACACATGAGTTGGGGTACTTTGTAAACTATATTTGGTTCCGGGTGCTGCGACGACTGATGTTATACCGGTTGCGGGCAGCAACTGACAACGGCGATCAAAATATAATCGAAGACACAATCAAAAGTATCACCCTATTCCTAGAACATTTCATAGACAAATTCGACACACTAAAACATTCAATAGACCTCGTCAGTAGCATTGATTGGACTAAAATAAATACGGACGAGGATTTGATCGCTTCCGTTATTGATGAAGGTGACTTGAAAATTCAGAGATATGACGGTGTATTCAAACAATACCAATCTACGCTGGCATCGTCTGTGTTGTATGATAACCTGCGATTGCAACGAACTCAACTTGAGTCAGACATATCATACTTGCTTGGTGGAGAACAAATATCTTTGCATGCATTCCCCCACCATGCTTTTTCTTCCGAGACGTTCAAAGCCCTTGCCATGTCAGTAGAGAATTTTAAGACACTCCCTGAACACGAAAGGTCAGATCGATTTAATGAAATCAAGTACAAATTTCATTACCATTCTCTGCTCGAACTAACCAAGGCTATCACGAGCGTATCCAGTAATATAGAACGCATATTAAGTGTAACCAAAACATTGGGGTATACAGTGATTCCGCTAATTCATAACCTCAAGATGACTGACGATGATATCAGAGATAGAGTAAATGCTATGAATATCAGCGATCCCAATATCATTTTTCTCGAAATTGCAAAAACGTTGCGGCCTTTTGTAGATACACCTTTGGATATTTTTGAAGGATTGAAGAAATACACAGTAAACCCAGACAAATTTGATCAGGTGTACAACATGATTATCAACCTTCGACGTTTCGAGAACATCAGTGGAGGCAAGGATGACAAAACCTTCATTCCGTGGTCTTATGATATGTCCAACAACACTATTGTAGTCGAAGGTGGAAAAGAACGTATTGTGAAGGAACTTGTCAATAAGGTAACTTTTAAAGAACAAGATCCAGGAGGTCCCGAAGTTACTACATCAAAAAATGGATTCGGATTAAGATCCATTGTAAGTATCTCTAAAGACAAAGGTGGATCAGGTGTTGGAGCCGATGGTGGAGCCTATGGATCAGGTGGTGGAGCCGATAGATCAGGTGGTGGAGCCTATGGTGGAGCCGATGGATCAGGTGGTGAAGCCGCTGTAGCCCAAGGAGCCTCTGTAGCCCCTGTAGACTCTGGATCCCCTGGAGACGCTGGAGCCGCTGTAGCCCCTGTAGACTCTGGATCCCCTGGAGACGCTGGAGCCGCTGTAGCCCCTGGAGACTCTGGATCCCCTGGAGCCTCTGTAGCCCCTGTAGACTCTGGAGACTCTGGATCCCCTGGAGACGCTGGAGCCGCTGCAGCCCCTGAAGACTCTGGAGCCACTAAAAAACATGAAGCCCCTGGAACCGATGGAGCCTCCCCTGGAGACAACATAGATGGTGGAGAAAATAAAAACGTAAGAAAAGGTTTGTTCGGAGGCTTCTTTACAAAGAAAAAAGATGAAGGAAAAGAAAAGGATAATAAACAAAAAGAAGAAGATGGAGCCCCCCCTGGTGGAGAAAATAAAAACGTAAGAAAAGGTTTTATCAGAGACTTGTTTACAAAGAAAACAGCTGAAGAAAAAGAAGAAGATAAAAAACAAAAAGAAGAAATGAATAAGAAAAAAAAAGAAGAACGGGATAAGAAAAAAAAAGAAGAAATGGATAAGACAAAAAAAGGAAACAATACAAATACGAAAAGTTTTTTGGGACGATTCAGAAAGGGTCAAAAAGGGAGTGGTCCGTATATTCAAAAAGGTGGTGGTGAAGACTTTTCGAAATTGTTGAAGACCCAACGTGAGAAGGAGCTAAATAAAGTTCGTGACAACTTATCGGTCGCTCGTAAGAAACTTATGCTAAATCTGAAAGAAGTTCGCAAGAATTTGGTAACGATTTCTTACCCTACTATTGGACTTTACTCAAATGTCTTGGAAGATTTTTCTGACTTTCAGCGTATGGTGGAACGCATATTGGACAATTACGTGAGCGTCAATGTTGTGGACGAGGACGATGACGAAGCTGGTCGCTCTGCTTTGAATAGCAAACGTGGGTCGACACGTCTTTCGTCCAAAGGATTCTTGACAATACTGGCGAATCGTGCATCCATCAGTCAGGTTCACATCATTTACATGATCAAGCTTATACGAACAATAACACAGCTTTTGATATTGTACGTCACTGAATACATATTTGCAGAGCACTACATGCGCAAGGTGCATGTGAACACATTGAACGACCCCGATGCCCTAGACGATGTTCCTTTGAAACACCCAGATGCAAGTTTAGTCAGCTTCCTCCTCATTTTCTTGGTACTCGACATTATCATCCAGGTCATCATTCTTGTAGCACTGGTGATTGTCATGTACACATATGCCAAGTCATCAAACACGTTTGTCATTGACAGCGCCTTTATCTCCGACATAATCATAGAATTCGTCATGCAAACGCTCATCTTTACAGTTTTAGGGTTTGTCATTGCTAAAATCATGATGAAAAAGAGGTTCTTCGAGTACCCTACACGAGGGATTGCGGTTTCAAAGGCATATCGGAACATGATGATGTCCATTGCAGTTGTGACAACAGCTATCCCATACACCATGCTATTCAAGTAATGGAAACTGTACACTCTACGGAAGTGAGACGTATCATTGTGTATGTCCACACTTCCACTACAGTCGGCGGAACAGCAAAATGTGCCGTACACGAAGCGTCTTCATTTTGCAAAGCGGATTTGTATTCCGTTGACTGTAATGTTGTCGCACTTCTCTTGTACGTTTTTACGTGCATATTCGTCGCACTCAGCTACCACTCTACATCTTGAGCACGATGGCGCGCAACAAAGACGTGATTGTCTTCATCTCCTGCAACAGTTTGTTATCGTCTCCAACATGAGCGGATGTAACTGCGCTTGTAATCATTCCAACATCGATGCACGAATACTTGGAAGAATGATGGGACATGCTGTCATCATCGTTTTCGTACTTGTTCACGACCACCACCGTGTCGTCGTTCTTCTCTGGGACCACCGTGTCGTCTTTCTTCTCTGGGACCACCGTGTCGTCGTTCTTCTCTGGGACCACCGTGTCGTCGTTCTTCTTTTGAAAGACCTTCTTTGGGGGGGGTGGCGGCGGCATCTTCACGGGTGGTCGAATGGGTGTCACGATGTTCTTTTCGTTGTATGGTGGGATGTTCGATTCGAAGTCCTCCATGTCTTTCATGTTGCGTGGGGTCTCAAACTCGTCGTCATCAAAGTCCGAGATACCCTTGGTGAGCCAGGCGCACGGGTTGGAGATCGGGGGTGCGGCGAAGAAGCCTTGACGCTGCAGTCCTCGGATAACACACACAATGCGTTTGAACACTGTTCGCATCTGGATCTCCGTTCTGCGGATCCACTTGACCTTGAACTTCTCATCGAAAAAGTCGGATGGCCTCAATCCTCGGGTGGCCGCAGGTTCCGTCAGCATATCCAGACGCATGACACTGCTCATGTAGTATCCGTACTCGTCCATGCGTTTACGCCAGATGATACATGCAGAAATGGCCATTGTGAAATTCGATATCGTACAAATCTTGTGATCAAACCGATGTTCGTTTACGACTCAATAAACATAAACTCTTATTCCTTTACACCTTTTTTTTGACAAATCAAATCAATCTGCACAACAGAACAACGCGCTCGCGTCCGCGTACACACGCTTGAGACTTCCCGGACTCGTTCGTGTGATCATTATCACGTCGCTATCCGAGTACCAAACCTGCAGGTGATCCTTTGACACCGGTATATTCATGCATTCAGGAGGTGTCCATTTTACAAGTTGTTTTCGGGTTGACATGAAATGCGTTGATCCGACCGAAAGAAGAAATGGGTAAGATGCGATGATGCACACGTTTCCTGTATGAATGTTTTTTTTATGTTCTTCGTCATCCACAAGGGATGGTCTTGACATGTCGCGTTTTAAAATTACATTATACATTTGTCCTCAACTAATTTTGGAACACTCTGTACACAATTGTTTAAAACATCTGTGTTTTTTTGTATCAGTACGCAAAACAACCAACACGAACAAGCAATGCAATTTATTGCGATCTTTGGGATTATTGTGTTGGTGTGCTTCCTCTTGCTATTGACATTCTATTGCGATATTTTCCCAGGTTAAAATGGGAAGCTGAGTTTCTGTAAATAAAAAAGTTCGTTCAAAAACACCTCATTAAATTGTTCCAAAATCTTAGTAATGTGTGTATCACAATCACAATGATGCAGCCCCACAACAACGCAACATCAAACGTCTTCGACAAAGTCGTCTATAACAAGTCTCTTGAGACCAAGTCTCTCGCCAAGGTTGTGCTTCTCACTAAAGATGAAAGCTTCTTGATAGAGGACTTTATCACGTACTACGGCGAGTTGTTCGGGTACGAAAACGTGATCGTGGTAGACAACGGGAGCACGTGCCAGTCTGTTCTGGATGTGTACGAGTGGTACTCTTCAACCCGCGGTGTCCAGATCAAGCTTGATAAGCGAGACTTCAGCTCTGCCAATGTGTTCATGAGCGAGCACATGCGAGAGGTCGCACCTTCGTGCGAGTGGATCCTCCCTCTAGAGACCGACGAGTTCGTGTTCAGCATGAGTTCCTCAAACGACCCCCTCTTCAGACTGAGGCCGATCGACGTTCGCGCGTACCTGGAGTCTCTCCCGGAAGACGTCTCCATCGTCAACTACGGGTCCGTTCTGGGATCCTCTGTCGACCCAAATGACGATACCTACGACCTATCCCGAGGCATGTACCCGCGCCCTACGACCAACATTACGCGGTTCAAGAACCAGAACTGGGACAAACTCATCGTGCGCGCGTCGGAGTTCCTTTACATGAAGATGTGGTGCCACCAGGCCACAGTGAAAACGGGATGCAAGGTGCGTTCCCATTTCCTAGGACTCCTTCACTTCCACGAGACCGGTTTCCGTCGCAAGGTCGAGAGCGCAGTCCGCGTCCTTCGAACATTCCCGTATATCGTCAACATCCGCGACATCAACGAAGAACAGAGCATCGAGGAAGTGCGTCGCAATCACACCGAGTGCCAGAAGTACATAGAGCTCGGGGTTTTGTGCGGACATAAGATAGAGTACTACGACGTATTCCTCCGTCGCCTTCTTGCTCTTAGGGCGTTCAGAGACGTGCTTGGGCGAAACCCAATTGACCCTGAAGAGTTCAATCAAGTCGCCGACGATCCCGACCCCGAGTCTGCTGTACTACGCAAGAGATTGAACATGAATCCCACCATTAACTCTAACCTTGATAGGGCCATTGTGGATTGGTCGTGGGAAGCACTGCTCTACAACGACTTCCCAAGCAAGCACTCTAGTGCGAGCGAGGGAGGAGGATCCGTATACTACGAAAACTACCAGGTGGCAAACTTCTTCAAAGAAGTAGAGCGAAAGAGAAGTGTTGTTTTTGATCCACAAAGTGAAGCATCATACCAACAATCCTTACCGCCGAGTTTTTACGCGACTTTCGAAGAGGCGATGCGATCTCACAAGTCACTTAAAAGCTCGGTTCACGCCTACGCCCCCCTGTACGCTTTCCTATTTGACCCTTTTCGAGAGAACGACTCCCTTGAAGCGATTCTCGAAATCGGCGTGCAGCAGGCGGGGGCGTTCGCAAATGCATTGTCCTCGTTCTTCCCGGATGCCGCGGTAGTCGGCAGTGTGGGGCCTACCGATCCGCCTATCGAAGAGAGTCCCGACAACTCCATGATAACGTATGTGCATGGCGATGGATCTTCGAACGAGTTCGCGCGGCAATTGGACCTGCAATTTGACCTAATCGTGCACACCACCTCTGCGTCCAAGGTGGGTGCGCTGCAAGCGTTCGCTCCGTATCTGAAACCTGGGGGGCTCTTCGTGATAGAGTCCGTGATTGTCGGATCCGCCCACCAGGATATTCCGTCTCTCGTGTCCGAGATGAATGCAATCGCTACCGCGAGTGGTCTCGAGACCTACAAGTGGTATGACCTTAGAAACGTAAAGGGGGTGCCGGAGGATGTCGTTGCGGTCTTCCAACGCCCATTGTTGCCATGAAATGGGCGTTACTGCCTCCCGGCCGATTTTTTTAAATTTCTAATCAGGATTTAGAGCCTCCTGAACGACTCTCTAGCTTGAGACATCAGCACAAAGGAATCACAAATCCGCTCCATACCATGTTTCGCAACCAGTCAAAATCGGCCGGGAGGCAGGAACGCCCATTATGATGCATTCAAGAAATTTCTTACAATTTTGGATATCCGGATCAAGAAATTACAACAACCTGAAGATGCCCCTGTATTTTAAAAATATCATACAGTATATTTAATAAAACAAAAACTGTAAACAGATGCCTCCCAAAGCGTCTCGAATCCGATCCTCATACTCCAGCGCCGCCCCATCTTCACCCTCTTCTTGTTCCAATGGAGATGGGCAGCGTATCATTATGTTTGTCATGATCTCCATCGCAGCCATCCTCTTCCTCTTAGTGCTTATGTCCATGGTCAGGACCCAGCGAGACGCCATGGAATACGTGGTGGAGAGCAGCAATGAAGAGGGATTTGAGGGGAAGGAGGATAGTGGCACAAAGGCGTCCAGTGGCGCTATCAAGGATCCCATTAAGAAGAAGCCGATCGCCGCAACACTTATCTACCTCCATATGGACGGGTGCGGATGGTGCGAGCGATTTATGCCGGTGTGGGAAGAAATGAAAACCAAGCACGGAAAGGGCTTGACCATGCGCAAGTACGAACGCGGCGACCCCGCTGCTAAGAAGTACCTCAATCATGCAACCGGATTCCCCACGATACTACTCGATAAAGCTGGAGATGTGAAGAAGTTCTCCGGAGAGCGCACTGTAGAGGGTATGGAAGACTTCCTGAAGACCCAAGGTGTGATTCTAGTAGCATCAAAGGAGGGTTTTGTTGAGAATATGGAGGACGAAGCAGCCGCTATCAGGAAGAAGTTTTCAATGCTCAAGAACCACGTAATGAACTCAGTTATAACATCCAAGAATTGAGCAGATTCACCATGTCAACGTGCCCCATCCGCAATGCGATTCGCAGCGGGCAGTTATTTAACACCTTGGGATCGGCTCCATATTTGAGTAGCAGCTTAGCGAGCTCGACGTCGCCATTTTGTGCCGCCCATTGAAGAGGGCTGTCTCGATCGACGTGTGCGCTGACGCCTTTATCTAGCAAGAACTCTGCTATCTTGAAGTGACCATTCTGGCATGCTAGCAGTAATGCCACCCCTCCTATGCGACCGATGACGTCCATATTGTCCATGGAGGACGACGACGACCGGATGATTGTGCAGAAGAGTTCTATGTCGCCCGCCTCTACAGACGCCAGCATCATTGAGTCATCTTCCCCCCTGACAGTGTTTCCTTCTCCATTGTGTCTGGTATGGTGCGGTACAGCGTCTTGCATCAGCACAGCCGCTTGAAGCTGGTTCGAGAGTTGCTGTTGTTGCTCTTGTTTCGCGTGGAACGTCGAGATTTCCGACTCTAGGGTGAGTATGCGACATTGTAACAACGTGTTCTCGGAGTAGAGTGCAGATATCGTCTCCTGCTGTTGCTTCACCGTGATAGTGAGACATTCGGAGTAGACGTTCGGGTCATTCATAGAAATATCTTCAGCTGTGTCGCAATGCTTAATATCGATTTCGTCCCCTGCTGAACTAGTAGTCCCTTGGCTGTTGCTGAAGGTAAAGATATCATTGTCGTATTCGACGCCACTTACAGGGATGTACTTGTGCATTTGTACACTTACAGGGGTGTACTTTTGCATTTCAGTTTTTTGTATGACTTTGTGTCTTTACACTCATACACGATTCCGTCGTTTTTTATCCTTACAGTCAACGGAATACTTAAATGAAACCGCTTCGTGTACGGCACACATTGCGGTACTCCGTATGTTTCATTTTACTTCTCCGCCGACTGTAGAGCTGCATTGCGTTTCTCTTGCATTGTTGTTTTTGATGTTGTCTGCGTTTGCAGAGCAGTGTAGGTCTCCTGTGTACGTGGCAGGGATGGTCGCGTCCGAAATGGTAGTGAGCAGTCCTGGTTGTCGCATCCAGATCTTTATGATACAGAATGATCGCTTGGGGCTGATGGATATGCCGTTGACTGAGTTCGCTAGCGACGCGTCCTTCAAAAACGTCTCGCCTAGCACACTACACATGATGTCCTCCCAATCCTGGGTCACGCCGTCCTTCAGGATTTTCATCGACACCGTGGTTCCGCCGATGTTTAGTGGATCGTCCCAACACGGGAACACGTGTTCGCGCATCACAAAGAACATGCCGTTCTGTACGTCCTCACGCATGATGTCGATGTACGCGAGGACCTCCTCAGCGGTGCTTATGTTCCCCAACCGGACGTAGCTATCGTACGTCCAGTCATGGTCTTGCGGGTTGTGGAAGTATACCGTCCATATATCATTCAGGAACAATGGAGAAGCCTCCTCCCTAGAAGCTTGGTCCACTGGGTAACCGCCTTGATTATTCATATTGCAATACTCATTTTATTGAGTGATTCAGTCTTTACACTCTTCTCTTCTGGGACCCCCAAAAATACAATGTAAGGAATTTGCAATAATTAATAAAAAGTAATTACAGAGAATGTCAACCTTGCCCGGAGAAGATTTCGACCGCTCCTTGTGGTGCACGATCGTTTCGTACTGCAGCCAGGAGCGTGAGTACATCGAGTCCTTGTTGGTGAATGCGGTCAAATACAGCGATTTTGTAGTGGTAAGCATTGGGGAGCGTTTGTACTCTGGACAGCTTGAGTCTGTTGATGAGCTCTCCTACATTGCAAAAGTGTGTGCGCGTGTGGGTGCCTCCAGCGGGAAGTCTGTGCTTACTGTAAAGTACCCTGTGTCCGACGCCGACCTCCTGAACCCGTATGTATTGCATAACCTGGCTAGGCAGACGGCTTTCCACGAGGCGCGCTCTTACACGGGGTACCGGCCGTTTTGGGCATTCCTCTTGGACGCGGACGAGGTTCCCGACGGCGACGCCTTGCGAGCATGGTCGAGCACCCATCGCGATAAGATCGAACATGACGGGTCCAATGTGATGTACAAGATGGGGAACTATTGGGCGTTCATGCACCCGTGTCTGGTCTCTATGCTGCTCCAGGACTCTATTGTTTTGGTGCATTCGAATGTGCTAGGATCGCCCCGCGCACTGACGCACAAGAGGGAGCGCGATGGCATCGCGGATGTCATACGGTCTAGTGGTGGGGGGGTGGTAGTGCGTCACAACGTGCTTTCGGACGGGATCAAAGGTGGTCCTCTTCCATCAACACTCTCATCTTGTAACGGACAGGCCATGTTTTGGCATTACTCGTGGGTGCGTACGTCCAACGCATTTTCTAGTATCGGTGGTCTGCGCGATGGCCTTCTCGGAAAGGTGAGAAACTGGGGACACTCCGTAGATCGTGACTGGGTGGCCGATATAAACAATGCGTTCGACGAAGTTGAAAGGACCGGTAAGTGGCCCGGCACAGACTTTGTGCACGGTATCGCACTCACCCCGACAACGACACTCAAGCCTCCATTCGAGATTAAATCAAACACGCCGCATCATCTCCATCTTGACATACCATCATCTCCCGTTGCTATTGATGATGTGAAACATGCAGATGTGGGCCTCCGACGTGTTGTTCACGTGTACCAGCGTCACTGCTCATGCTCACCCAGCTCTGTGCACAAGAGGCGCCCGGACTATTTCGACCGTCGCGGCATATTCGCATCACTCCTTCGTGACGTGAGTCGCGACGCTCGCGTTGCATCTTTCGTGATCGCGTACGACGACACAACTGGATCGCTTGCATCGCACTTCGTTTCTGACATCTTGAAGGATCATGATTATGACAAAGGCAAGGTGTCCACATCGGTCGCGCGTGGGGGGGACGACGCCTCGGCGTTGCGCAACTTGTTCGCTTTGATCGAGAGGCACGTGAAGGAGGGTCGAGTATTACCGAACGATGTCGTATACTTGCTCGAGGACGACTACGCGCATCGAGAGGGATGGGTAGGCGCGCTCCTCGAAGGATTCGACGTGCTCGGTGACACGCCGGGCTACGTCACATTGTACGATCACCCCGACAAGTACAATTTGCCGATGTACCGAGATCTTCAAAGCTGTGTGTTACACAGTAAGTCGTTGCACTGGCGTACGACCCCCTCGACAACGAATACGTTCGCTTGTCTCGCGGGCACGTTGATGAGTCACTTGCCTCTGCAACTGCGCTTCTGTTCTCTCCCGGGTCCCGCTGACGATCACGGAAAGTTCTTGGCGCTCATGAAAGAGAAGCATGCGCCTCTCATCTCGGCGATCCCTGCTTTCGCTACGCACGTGGAGAGCAATATGTTGTCCCCAACGGTTTCCGAGACTGCGTGGGAATCCTTCTGCGGGTTCAAAATTAAGTAGAAAGCCGTCACGTTGCCAAAAAGCAAGGTTCGATTATAATGTTTCCATGTATATTTGAGAACAAGGAATGTGTGACACGGGCTACGTGATTCGCGACCATTTGCCTGCGATATTGCAAGCTATTGCGGTAGACCTTACTAAGATCAACATTGAGCTCCCATTGCAACTCACTCGTTGTTATTGCACTGCTTTGATGATGACACATCTGCTTGTTGCGCGTGTTCAGGATACACTGAACAATTGCAACCATGTGAAGTCCAAGAGATTGAGTGAGCAAGACCGTGATAGTTCGCGCAAAGTGGTTTCTAGTTTTTACGACGCTATGTTTACCTCTTCGGACGATCATTGCATGTTTTATGTACTTATGACGCAGTACAGTAAGAAGAAAAATAATGCAGCGAATGATAACAACAAGGACCATGAAGAATATTACTTCCCTGGTCACGTTTTTGTGATAGAGCGTGTGGATAGGGACCGTTTCAACATGTACCAATCTTTTATAGGGGAGTATGACTTGAACGGGTACATAGAAAAGGCTAGCGCCATCTCCGTCGGGCGTACCAGGATGATGAAGTGGGTTAGGGGAATGGTCGACATGATGGGTGTGGGCAAAAAGTGGGACGCTTCAGTCCAAGAATTCTGGAGCGACATGACTTTGACCGACGACTACGTCAACATGGAGAATATGCATATAGACGGCAACATTCATTTTTGTTACACTTCATATCCAATAAAGGACTGCAGAGTTGCACTTGCAAACTTTGTGACTCGACATTTGCATGCATTGCGTAATGAGAGCGACATTGATGTCACGTATGGCATTCACCCATCAATCCACAATGAGTACACCCCCTTGACAATTCGAGCCATGACAGCATCGCTGAAGGTGGTGGAAAAAAGACTTATTTGAAAGATTTAATTGTTATACAAATGTACACACACACAACGCACACGAATGTCACGTCTAAGTACCAAGAAAGAGAGCTTTTGTATGTACGATTCCCAGGGAGATTATATGTGCAACAGATCCTCACGTCAGGAAATGTATGACCCTCGCAAGGACAGTGGGCTATTGTACAACCTTCCTTGTGTTTCTGGACAAACCCATGGTGGTCCTATGCAGAATAATTGCCAGAGCCAGGGTAAAATGAAGGGTAATTTTGGCTCCGGGCGAATGCCTCTTGGGGAGATGTTCACCGTCCGATCTTCTCAGTGGCGTGAGCAGACGAGGAGGGGGAACGAGTGAGCCCTTTTCCGATTAGCTTGTTGTCTAGGATGAAATCAACGGTCGCCTTTGCAAAGCACATGACGGCCCTCAGGTTCTTCCCGTTCACGTTCACGGATCCAGTGTTGAAAACGATCGCCTTAGAATCGTAAATTTCGTCGTCGTCCTCCGTTAAGATCACTTCACCTGACATGATCAGACCGGCGTACTTCCCAGAGTTCGCATAATCCCGCCTCATATTCTGAGAAATGTTGATCGTATGCACATCTGTGGGGCTTAAGTTGCAGCCGAAAGCGTATTCCGGACGAGTCTTGGAGTTGATGCACCTCGATAGCCGCAGAAGGTTCAGCTTTGAAAGCAAGGGCAGCTCCATTTTCAACGACGTGTGGATGTTGCCTATGTTCACTCCCTTGATCTTGACAATACCATGGTTCGCATCCTCAGCAAGGTACTGCGAGATTCCCCATATGTAGTACATGACGGCAATGCACTCGTCAGCAGTGCACAGTCCGGTCACGTGCGTCATGCCGTTGGAGAACAACTTGATACTCCAGGTCGATTTCTTGACCTTCTTCACCTTAGTTGGAGTATTAGCGGTCTTCACTCTCTTTGGAGTCTTGACAGGGGGTGGTGGTGGGAGGAAGGGTAGAGGCTTCCTCACTTGTATCTGGTGACCGCCGTTGAACTTCTTATCACACATCGTAGGGATGGAACCCACCGTGTCCATGCTGAATTTCAAGAAAGACTCCTCGTCCGATACTGTAATGCACAACCGATTTGACAACTGGACCATCATGACGATGTTCCCAATGTGCTGCCCGATTTTATTGGCATCGTGTATAACTTCGTCGTACTCTTTCCTGAAATTCGTAATGTAATCCACAACATTCTCCTCCATCCACTCCGTCGGCGGGATGTCACGTACGGTCATGACGAAGTTGCAAGTATCGGTAGACGAAGAACACGCATCATGCTCCACAGACATGTCATCATGCATCGTCTTAGTAGGACCCGCCGCCTCATGCTCCACTGACACGTCATCATGCATTGTCTTAGTAGAACCCGCCGCCTCATGCTCCACTGACACGTCATCATGCATCGTCTTAGTAGGACCCGCCACCTCACCGGGACTCGCCTCATTCACTAGCTGCTCAAGCACCTCCAGTGCGGGTTCTACATTGTGGGGCGATTCATTGGTGCGTTGAAGCCTCTCATTCTGTGCAGCTACATAGATCGGGGCCTCACTCTTAGATGATGACGCAATGAGATTTCCGTTAATCTTCCCATGATTGGTGGAACGATTTGGAGTATGATGTGCCACGCCGAACTTGAACTTCTTGACGAACGACTGTGGTTGTTGTTGGTGATGGTCGTTTCGACGATCGTTAATCCGATCCCGAAACGATTGCAATTTGGAAACCGGGTTCATGTTCGCAGTTACAAAACAAGCATAAAGAAATCAGTAAAATAGAAGGGATAGGATGCGCTTCTGCTTCACTATTATATAAGGTTTCTAATTTTCTAATTAGGGTAGGGTTTTGACACCGCCCCCCAGGTATCAGTGGAAGTGGAGTACGTACGTGTCATAGATGGCTACCTCAACCGCTATTGTAACAGCCCTTGCGGCTGGTGTGGTTCGACCAGAATCTTCTTGGCCATTGGGAAGAACTAAGTCTATGCCGCCTACGAGCGAGAACCTTCGTGTGTCGACTATCACAGCACAGGGTTTGTTGGGCGATGGGCTGTCTGTGAATTTCAAAGCATTGTACGAGAACCTTCATCTCTCTACGGAACCTGCTCATTTGACATTCCAGATGATCAAGTACAAGGATTCATTTGGGGCCTGTGTGCAAAGAGGAGTGCACCCAAAGCGTCGCTCGCGCGTGAATGGAAAGAAGGGCAAGGCAGAAGTGCTCCGCAACCAGATCACCATCGTCCAGTGGCTTTTTGATCCCACCCTGTCATTGTTGCACCACGTGTCCATCAAGGTGTTCACGAACGGGCGAGTGCATATCGCAGGACTTCGGGATCCCGCGTTGGGTCCTGTCGTCATCTGTTCCATCGTCCGTTCAATTGAGCTCTGCTCGGCGGCTGAATCGATCGTCACGCCTGTCAAATGCTTGTTCACCTCCGAGGATGACATAGTGTCCCGCTTCTCCATCATCATGATCAACAGCGATTTCAAAGTACCCTTCTTCATAAAATGCTCTCGTCTCTCGGTGGTAGCCAGGAGACACGTCGGTCTGCGTTGCCATTATGAGCAGGACAACAGCGCAGGTGTCAAGATCGTCTATCATTGCGCTCCTCCATGCGGAGCTCCCTCAAAGGACGTCACCATCATTGTTTGTCGCACAGGCAGTGTCATCATCACTGGAGCGAACAACATGGCCCAGGTGCCGATCGCGCACCAGTTCATACGAGACTTCCTGTTCGAGAACATATCCGAAATCGAACTGTTGACCGTAGTGTAAAGAATACGGGGATCACCTTATTGATGCGGGGGGGGAGAGAAGCCTTCTTGATACTATTCAGTATGTCCTCAAAGTGTATAACGCATCCAGAACGCACTGGCCATGCTTGCCGAGCGCTATCGGAATGGTTCGTGTTTTCTGACGCCTTCTCGGCGAGGGGAGGACCCTGCACGCACACGTTGCTTACGGGTGGACGTTTTTTCATCCCTCGTGCAAAGACTAACGCGTTCTTGGACCTCTACGCGTCGGTGGTTGTCTCTGGTAGCCCGTCGAAGGAGCTGTTTTTCGTCGAACGCACCGGGCGCCTAGAGTACCGCATGTTCGCCGACCTCGACATCAAAACACTCGACTCAGAGACGGTTGCTGACGACGAGGCGCTTCTGGAGCGAATGCTATCGGTTATAAGCTCCGGATCTCCTCTATGCACGACCGTGTGCGTGTTGCGCCGCCTGGAACGTCATGGTGGCAAGATGGGGTTCCACATCATATGGTCGGACCTGTATGTCGACGACAAGGAGGCCGCGCGCTTGGCCAACGAATGGATGCTTAATCTCGCGCCACGCGACAGAGCCACCATGGACACGAGCGTGTACCGAAACGGTAGTCTTCGAATGCCATGGTCGGCCAAGGTCACCCGCGGAGATGGAGATGATACTGCCGCAAGGGGGATATACGTCCCATGGCGGCTCTTTGAAGTTCACGGCGACGGGATGTCCCCGATAGTCATTGACGAGTTCACCCCCCCTGTGCCGGCGGAGTTCGAATACGTGCGCAAGTGGCTGAGTATGAGTGTGTTGTACCCCCGTCGCTTCGATACGGGCCAAACGACTCTGAATCGTTCTCATTCCAAGTCAAAGTCAAAGTCAAAGTCCAATGCAACTAGCAAGCGGATGTACCCTGAAAAACCCAAAGTTGTATCTTTGGTGTCTCCTGATCTTGAGGTGGTGGTTCCTTGTGGCGATGATGAGTCGAAGTACAACACTGTTTTTGGAAGGTTCCTGACTAACCTCATGTACGAGTACAGTTCTTGTCGAGGCGTCAGCTTGGCGGTGGACGTGCGTGGCGTTGTTGTTTCTACCAACAACGACTACTTGTTGATAAAGACAGCATCTCGCTTTTGCTTGCGTCTTCAACGTTCTCATCGTAGCAACCACATGTACTTTGTGTTGCGTAGACGGTCTCCATCTACCGTATCGTGTGTGCAGCATTGTCACTCGTGTCGAGGAGGGGGGGGGAACGGTGGTGGTGTGAGTCTCGGTGAAGTTGGGTCAGAGGATGTGTGCGACGCGGATGCTTGGGGCTTCATTTGCAGGAGCGTACCAAACGTTCCTACTTCGTGCATTTGCACAATGATGATGTCATCATTGCGTTTGTAGAACGACGACTCAACAACGACAGTTGTTCTCAAATAAAGTGGGACACACCTTATAATCAATCATCCAGACTGCATATCGTTGCTTTTGGGAAACGTAGGGGGTGCAGCAAGTTGAAGAAGTTCTCGAAAATATTCCGTGTCGCCTCTTTGGTAAACCGTTCAACCGTCTGAGTGTGTCTCCCCAAATAAGTATCAGGTGTTGGTTGTTCTGTTCGTGTGAAAATAAATTGTAAAACTTATTTAAACAAACATACATGGCAGCATTTTCGATTCGAGAGGCATCATCTATTCCTGGAGAAAACTTTTTTTTGAATGCGAACCAGTCTGATATTATCATGGCTGCCAGTGACTCCTCTAGTCGTATCCTCATGGGCAACTGGTCGAACCATCTTCCGACCATGGAGTTGTACTCTAACGTGGCCAACGTCAACGGTAACATTCTAGCGACGCACTTAAGCACGAACACAATGAATTGCACATCATTCGACATCTACATGCCGTCCGCTGGCGTTGGAGAGTACTCCAACTACACTATGCCTGGTACTATCGCTGACGCTTACTATGCCAGCAACATTCTCAGTGGAAACGCCACAATCCCGTCCATTCATATATTGTCCAACGTCACTGTGGGTGCCGACTGGGAGACATGGGATCCTGTGTATCCCGTTCATGTCGAGTCACAGGTCAACGGCATTTCTATTTTCGCGCGTTACGAGCTCGCGCAAGTCTCCGACATGCGCGTAAAGACCAATCTCGAAGTGATCGGGGACGCTTTGGCGAAGGTCAAGAGCATATCCGGTTATACTTTCGACCGCACAGACAGCGTGATCAGCATGCGCCAGTGCGGACTGATTGCACAGGAGCTGCAGGCGGTTCTCCCTGAAGCCGTGCACGAGCACCCTGTGACGGGTATGCTCACTGTAGCTTACGGCAACGTCGTGTCCATCCTAGTGAACGCCATCAAAGAATTGAGCGACAAGGTGGACGCACTGGGATCTTAAATATTTGAACATCAACACCAACTTTTGCGTTTCAACTTATTTGAAAACAACTGTATAAGGAAACGGGACGTATGGTTACCAATTGATTCTGTAACACAAAGTAATATGCCTCCTCGCAACCGCCGCAGTAACAATATTGCATCACAAGTTGCCAATGTGCAAATGGCTAGGGCAAAGGTCGACCAGGCAAAGGCCGACCAAGCAAAGGCCGAATCATCGAAAGTCGTGAATGAATCAAGCGGTTTAGTATCCACAACAGATAAGGACTACTTGGAACAGGACGAGAGTATCCGTGGGCAACGATTCGCTTGCATCTCGTTCGTTTCTCCAGAGGATGTGTTGGTGCAGAAGGAGACGTTCGTCCTAAGCCGCTTTCTGAGTGACTTGTGCAAAGACGTGGACATCATGCTGACAAACGTCACGACCCTACATGGTGGGGGGCAAGATTCTCTCGAAGAGAGCGTCCGCTTGATACGTGAGCGCTATGCATACATGTGGTCAGAAAGTAGTATGCAGGATGAGTTGAATGCGTACCGTCTATCTCGAGAGTCCACCCTTGACCAAGAGTTTCGTGAGACGACGGGGGACTTGTCGAAGACGAGTATCCGCGGTTTCAAGATCCGAGGCGTATACGGAAGTCTTGACGAGGCGAAGAACAGAGCCAAGGTCATAAGCCGCACCGACAACAAGTTCAACGTGTACATCGCCGAGGTCGGGTGCTGGTGCCCGTGGAGTCCTAACCCCGACGATATCACCGATTGCGAGTATTCCGAAACCCAGCTGAACACGTTGATGAAGAATTACTACAAGCAGCAGGAGACGCGTACCGAGATGTACGATGCAAGGAAATCAGGACTCATCGAACGCATTCAGGACCAACGCGATACTTGGCTCGATAAACAAACAGAGACACCCAATGAATCAACAAACTCCTGTGGAGGAGCACCAGATCCTCAGGGAGGAGCACCAGATGTTGAGGGAGGATCATTGGTTGATGTCGATTTCCCCCCAGTACCTGGAGTGGAAGATGCGATTAAAATATAGGAGTAGTCAATGGTAAGTACATCCGCCTTCGCACGTAAACCACCTCATCAAAATGTCCGTGAATCCTGAAAACGTTCAGAATCTCGTTTATTTCTACCAGTGGTTGCTAGCCCTTGTCCGGTACGATGACCTGAACAAACTCGTGACATCCGCGAACACGCGCCACGCCCCATTGTTTGCGATTGTGGCGTTCACAGACTTTCGCACGTGTCTGGAGAGGGCCGAAACCTACCTGGAGAACGTTTCCACAGGAATATCATCGTTCCAACATGGAGGTGGCACTTCCGATAAAAAAAAGAAGGAGAAGCGTGGTAATAAGAATACCAATAAAGTTAACAAGAAATCAGTGTCCTATTCGGATAAGAAAGATTCGAAAAAAGATAAAGATACTTGCGACCTGATATCCATTTCTTACAAGGGACAAAGCGATAGCGTGGAAGCATACCGCAAGTTGACCCATGTGATTCCTTGGTACGAGTATTGTCTGTATGTGTTCCGTCACGAGCGCATGATTAGCGAGTGTCGGGCGAAAGGGGTTAAAATCAGCGCCCCCAATCTGGACATTTCGACGATCGACAAGGTGATCATTGTGTTCAACAAGATGAAGACGAACCTTTCGACGCTCTACACTGAGCGGTACACACTAGCAACAAAAATCAACTTTGCATCTCTGGGCGTTAACGAGTCTAACGGGGAAAGGTCATTCGCTATGGCGGCCGTACCAGGCTTTTTCATTGTTTCTACTCCTTCTCCCATGTTTGTGAAAGTTGAGTCGATCAATGAGCCTACTTTCCGCAAAGCATTCTTGGAACGATCACTTGAGTACGCCCAACGCATCCCACTGGACCGCTTCCTCATACTCTACAACGGGTTCTTCTCGACCATCCTATACAACACCATCGCCCAAAATATGGATGCTTTCCACATGGTCCTTGATACTGAGACAGGTAACGTCAAGTTCACACTTTTGACCTACACTCTCGAAACGGATATGTTCGTCCTCTCCAATGCGAAAGACTTTTCCATTAGCTTCAGGATCAATTCCGAACAAGGCGGGCTTCCAATGCCCATAATCTTTGGCGTCAACACATCGTACCAACACTACAATATTGATAATATTAATCAAAGAGACAATAACAAAAGTAACTCGACTATCGTCACGATATTCGACGACGTAACGATGGACACTTCAAAACTCATATCATCTTGGGTCGAGACAGACGCAATGAAGCTTTGGTTTAATCACTCTGTCATCGGCAACAAGGCGCTTTAACATTTCATGTAATTCAACGACTGTAAAAAATATAAATTAAACGGTTAAAACATCCGGGGGTCCGCGAACATGTAGTAAGAAAAACGATGATGGGTAAACTCCCTCGAGGCTGCTGTCCTTTACGAATCTTCTTCTCTACATTTTGAGAGTTATTTTAAGTGTCCTCATGTGCAGACACCTATTTTTCAGTATGTTTGATTGTGAAAGATTCTCTACATTTTGAGAGTTATTTTGAGTGTCCTCATGTGCAGACACCTATTTTTCAGTATGTTTGTTTGTTAAAGATTCTCTACATTTTGAGAGTTATTTTGAGTGTCCTCATGTGCAGACACCTATTTTTCAGTATGTTTGTTTGTTAAAGATTCTCTACATTTTGAGAGTTATTTTGAGTGTCCTCATGTGCAGACACCTATTTTTCAGTATGTTTGTTTGTTAAAGATTCTCTACATTTTGAGAGTTATTTTGAGTGTCCTCATGTGCAGACACCTATTTTTCAGTATGTTTGTTTGTTAAAGATTCTCTACATTTTGAGAGTTATTTTGAGTGTCCTCATGTGCAGACACCTATTTTTCAGTATGTTTGTTTGTTAAAGATTCTCTACATTTTGAGAGTTATTTTGAGTGTCCTCATGTGCAGACACCTATTTTTCAGTATGTTTGTTTGTGAAAGATTCTCTACATTTTGAGAGTTATTTTGAGTGTCCTCATGTGCAGACACCTATTTTTCAGTATGTTTGTTTGTTAAAGATTCTCTACATTTTGAGAGTTATTTTGAGTGTCCTCATGTGCAGAC
>Ga0209390_10004655_pt1 | contig 20360 bp, 12 predicted proteins | sample BON01_FD_187212 | JGI IMG/M metagenome (GOLD analysis project Ga0209390, IMG submission 187212) | Freshwater microbial communities from Lake Bonney liftoff mats and glacier meltwater in Antarctica - BON-01 (SPAdes) (version 2) | ecosystem: Environmental > Aquatic > Freshwater > Ice > Glacier...
GGGGGGGGGGGGGGGGGGGGGGCGGGATCGCGCAACAGGCGTCTCTCACTATCTCTCTCGGGGAGGAGGGGCGGTGGGGCGCGCACTATCAAGGCCAGACAAGGGTCGGCGTTTCCTCAAGGGGTTTCTCTCTCCCTCGCTCTATCTCGCTCTCGTTGTTTCCGGGTGTCCCTCGGCTCGCAGGGGGCGCCCCGCGGCGTTTCCGGGGGGGGGGTGTTATGGAAGGGAGGGCGCGGCGGCCACGCCCGGCGCTTTTCTCCGGCCGGCCAGTCCTCCAGGGGCCCCCGGCGCGCCGATGAAAGGCCTGCCCATGCCCTCTCGCGCGCGCGCGTGACGCCGGTCGTGCTCGGACGCGGGCGGCTCGGCTGCTTGGACGCGGCACCCCGGGAGTGCCGCCTCCAAGGCAGCGGCGGCCCAACCGTGGGCTTCGACGGCGTTCACGCGCGCGCTCGCGAAAGGTACGCGTCCGCCGGTCACCGGCGCGCCGGGGGGGGCCTACAGAGCCCGTGGCGGCCAGGGCGCGCGTCGTTCGTCGTTCGTTGTTGTTTTTGCCTCTCTTGGCGCGCCCCGCCAGTTCTCCAGGGGGCCTCCGGCGCGCCGACGGACGCGGCCTGCCCAGTGCCCCCTCGCGCGCGCGCGTGACGCCGCCGGTCGTAACCCCGGACGCTGGGCAGCCCGCCGCCGCTTGGATGGCGGCGCTCGGGGTGCCCAGAACCAGTTGCAGCACCACGCGCGCGTGCAAGAGGACCGGGCAGGCCGTTTATCGGCGCGCCGGGCGCTCTGAAAAAGTCCGTGGCGGGCGGCCAGGGGCGCGCTGTCGCGCGTCGTTCGTTTCGTTTTTGCCTTTCTTGGCGGGGGAGATCCTTCTTGTTTCAGAAGGACGGGGGCGGCCAAAGCAGGACACGAGGGGGTGCGCTCGGGTGCGTCGCGTGTGCGGTTTGCGGGTAGCAAGGGGAGAGGGGGCGGCGGGGGGGAAAGGGCGGGGCAAAAGGAACGGGCGCGCAATGTCGCGCCGTTTTTGAAAAGACCCTCGCGTCTCTTTTTTTTTTTCTCGCTCGCAGGGGGGGCGAGGGTTCCCCCCCCGCTCGCAAAGGGGCGCGATGCGCGGGGGGGGGGGGCGCCCTTCCGTCGGTACAATGGGCATGGATCGGAGGGGGGGGGGGCCAAGGGGCAGGGGCGGGCCAGAACAAAAAAGGACAAGAAGACGGCGGGATCAGGGGGACAGGGGGAGCGAAGCCGAGGTGGGGGTGGGGGCGGGGCGCCGCTACCGGGCAGAGGCGACGGCGGCGGCGGTTTGGCCGGCGGCCGCGGCCGAGGCCGCAGGCACGCGTGCCGCGGCCCCTCCAATCTCCTTGCGCAGCATCGCCAGCTTGTCCGGCCGCAGCGACGCCGTGAACGCGGCCGCGGGCCGCCCGGCCTCCCAGTCGCCCGGCGCGTACAGCATGAACCAGGGCAGGCGGTCGACGCCGAGGGCGGAGCGCGCCCAGGCGCCGAGGTCCGAGTCGCCGCCGCCGCCGTTGCCGCTGCCGCCGTTGCCGTTGCCGCCGCTCTCCTGGTCGCCCCCGGCCGGCGCCGTGCCGTTGACCTTGACGAAGGTCACCGCGTCCGCGTGCGCCTCGGCGATCTGCCGCAGCTTGGGCGCCAGCGTGCGGCACGCGTAGCACCCCTCGGAGAAGACGCACAGGACGGCGAGCCTCCCCGCCGCGGCCGCGCGCTCGACGGCGGCGGCCACCTCGAGCGGCGTCGAGCAGAGCACCATGTTCGGCGGGCCGGCGACCTGCCACCAGCGCACGCCCGCGTCCTCGAGGGCGCGCATGCGGGCGCGCTCGGCGGCCTCGGCGTCGAGCTCGGCGCGCCTGTTGTTGTGGATTTTCGGTCGCGGGACTTGTTTGTGGATTGGTGTTGGTGAGTTTTGGTTGTTTCGTGCCGGCGGCGGCGGCATCGGTTGGCGCGCGACGAGGACGAGGACGGGCGGCTGGCGGCGGCGCGGACGGACACGACAACGCGCCCCAATTGCCCGCCCGCCGCGGCCCCGTCGCGGGATCGGGCGGCCGGGCGAGCACGTGCTGGGCCTGGGGAGGGTCCTGCGATCGGCGCGGGAGCAGGGGTGGGGGGTACAAGGCGGAGGGCTGGCGCGTTTGGGGATGCGAGGAAAAGAGGATTTTTCTCTCATCTCTTCTCTGCATTTTCTCCGCTCTCTTCGCGGCCTCCTCCTCCCTCTCCTCTCTTTGCGCAACGATCCCCGAACGCGCAAGCGCGCGCGCGCGCGCCGCTCGGACTAACCTGGACTGGCTGGCCGCCGCCATGCGGGCCTGGAGCTCCGCGGAGCTCCGAACGGCGCTGTTTTGGGCGGGCAGCCGCTGCTGCTCGGGGCGGGCAGCCGCTGCTGCTCCGTCTGCTGCTGTCAGTCTGCCCTCGGGAGAGCGCGACAGCAGCGCAACGCCACCGTCCTCTCCGCCTCCCGAGGACCCGACGCGCCCGGCGCGCACGGGCCGGCGCGTCGTCAAGGTCGCGGCGGGCGACGCGATGTCGGCCGCCCGGCACGACGAGCGCGCATGGCGGAGGAGCGCCATCCTCGGCGATGAAAAGCGAGCGTTTTCTGAGGGTTGTTCTCCGTGAGTCGTGGGGGAAGAGGGGATGCAACTTGGTGGAGGGCGACCAACTGGGGGGGGGCGTTTGGTGCGTCGGTGGGGCGGTGCCCACGCCGGTGGTCGTGTGTGTCGGGAATTTGCGGGTATGAAGCCCTGGCACAGGCACAGGGACGGCGACAAGGGCGTGCCGCGTCGTCGCGACGACGGGTTCCGTTAGGTGGCGTGCCGGTAGCCGCCGCGAGACGGCGTGCTCGCCTTTTTTCAGTCCGTCAAACAAGGGATGGATCCTCGCTCTCCCTGAGACCACACGCACGCATATATCCCCGCGCACCCGCAGTACCCCCCTAGCACCCCTCAAACAACATCGACCGCTTCTCGCACATTGCTCCTCCCCGTCTTGGACGGCCGCAATCGCCGACTCTCTCTCTCTCCCTCTCTCTCGCGCGCGCCCGCCACAAAGCCCCACAGCCTCGCCGATCCAGGACGATGGTCAAGCCGCAGGCGCAGCGGCCCGGCAGCGGCGGGAAGAAGAAGCGCGTGCGCGAGGCCGACGACGACGCGCTCGACGAGCTGCGCGGCGGCGGCGGCGGCGGCGGCGGCGGCGCGTTTGCCCTGCTAGAGGACGACGGCCCGGCGGCGGGCGGCGGGCGCAAGGCGGGCGGGGACCCCCTGGGCGGCAGCCGCGCGCGCGGCCGGGGCAGCGACTACGGGATCGTCGGCGACGACGAGGAGGACCAGCAAGCGGAGGAGCAGGAGGAGACGGCCGAGGAGAAGCGCCTGCGGCTGGGTGAGTTTTTCCGTTTTGTTTCGGCGTGGTTTGGCTTTGGCGGCGCCGCCTGTCTCTCTTGTCCGCTGCTCTCACGCCGCCGCCGCCCCCTCGCGAAAACAAAAACAAAAAAACAAAAAACAGCCCGCGACTACCTGGCCCAGATCCGCGCGATCGAGCGCGCCGACGCCGCCGAGGGTGACACCGACGACGACGACGACGGCGGCCGCGGCGGCGACCCGGCCGCGCGCCTGCGCGACGCCGCCGCCGACGCCGCGGGCCGCCTCCACCGCCGGCTGGCCGGCCGCCTGCGCGTGCCGCCGCCGCCCGCCGACGCCGACGCCGGCGCCGGCGCCGACGCCGCCGGCCCCCAGCAGCGACAAGGCGCGGCGGCGCGCTTCGGCAGCACGGGCCGCCTCGCGCGCGCCCACCGCCTCTCCGCCACGGCCGTCGCCCTGACCTCGGACGACCGCACCGCCTTCACCGTCTCCAAGGACGGCACCATCTACCGCTGGGACGTCGAGACGCTCACGCGCGTGCAGCTGCTGCGGCCCGGCGCCGGCCGCGCGCGCGCCAAGGCGGCGCCCGGCGCGCGCTCGGCGCCCGGCGCCGACCGCTCGGGCGCGCCCGAGTGGGTGCGCCCGGCGGCCCGCCTCTCGGGCGGGGACGCGGCCCTCTTCGCGGCCGCGGTGTCTTCGGACGGGCGCTTCCTGGCGGTGGGCGGCGGGTCCAAGGACGTGCACGTGTTCGACGTTGGCAGCGGCGCTGCGCCCTCTGCGGCCGGCGGCGGGTCGGCCGGCAACGGCGGCGGCGGCGGCGCCTCCCTCCTAGCCCCGCCGTCGGCGCGCGCGCCCGCCGCGGCCGGCAGCCATCTCTTCACCTTTCCCGGCCACAAGGACGCGGTCACGGGTCTCTGCTTCCGCGAGGGGTCGCACGACCTCTACTCTTGCGCGCTCGACCGGACCGTGAAGCTCTGGTCGGCCGCGGAAGGGGCCTACGTCGACACCCTCTTCGGCCACCAGGCGCCCTGCTCGTCCGTCTCCGCTTCTCGCGCCGAGCGCTGCGTCACGGCGGGGGCCGACCGCACGTGCCGCGTCTGGAAGATCCCCGAGGAGTCGCAGCTCGTGTTCCGCGCGCCGGGTGCGGGCTCGGCGTGCGTCGAGGCCGTGGCGCACGTCTCGGGGACAGAGTGGGTCAGCGGCGGCGCCGACGGGACCGTCGCGCTGTGGAGCCAGACGAAGAAGCGGCCCGTGCACGTGGTGCGCGGGGCGCACGGGCCGGCGGCACCCGGCCCGGAGACGGCTGTCGCGGTGCCGGGGGGCGGCGCGGCGGGGGAGGCGAGGTACGGCGACCCGGCGTACGCGCGCGCGCTCGACGCGGCGGCGGGCCGGGGCGGGGGGCGCGGCGGCGGCGGCGGCGGCGGGCGCTCGGGCGGCGGCGGCGGCGGCTGGGCGGACGTCGGATCCGAGGCGCGCCGGTGGGTGCAGTCGGTCGCCGCCGCCCGCGGCAGCGACCTGGCGGCGAGCGGGGCGGGCGACGGCCTGATCAAGCTGTGGCGCGTGGTCGGGGCCGGCGCGGGCGCGGCGAGCGGCGGCGCCGCCGGCGCGACGGCGCTCGAGCCCGCAGGCGCGCTGCCGGCGCCGGGCTTTGCTAACGGGCTCGCGCTGGCGCGCTCAGGGCGCTTCCTGCTGGCGGCGATGGGCACCGAGCCGCGGCTGGGGCGGTGGGCGCGGTGGCCGGCGGGCTCGGGGGCGACCAACGGCTTGCTGAGGCACACGTTGGAACTGGCGGATGATTAGAAAACAATGGCAATCCTTGATGTTTGTCGTCAGCCAGCGTTGTTTTCGAGACTAAGGGCCCTCCCCTCGCCGCGACGGGAGCGCCGCCGACGACCGACGATCAAAGAGCGCACACAAGAGGCGCGCCTGCCGTGCTCCCCTCGGACGCCCTCCGCGATCCATTCTCATTCGATCCATCCTCGTCCGTGCGTCACCCCCCTCTCGGCAGCGGCAGCCTTGCGTGCACACACACAGCGGCAAGCGCGCGCAAACAAACAAAACTCCCCCCTCTCCGGCCTCCCGTCCTTCTTCTCTCCCCCCTTGGTTGCCCCCGGGAAGCGCGCGCGAGATCCCGGAGGCCGCGCGCATAGAAGATCCAGTGGGTCGACCACCCTCCGCCGTCGCCCATTGGCCGCGGGTCGTGGTCGCCCGCGTCAGAAAGCTCGGGCGCGTTCCCAAGGATCCTTGCACCCCGCCCGCCCGTTCTTTGGAGATGCAGCGCCTCAACCACCCGCAGCGCCAGCGCGGGTCGGCGGCGGCGGGCGCAAGAACCGGCGGCACCTTGTCGGCGCGCCTGGCCGGCCGCGCGGGCCTCGTGCGCGCCGTGGCGCCCCCGACCACCACCGACCGCGCCGCCGGAGTGGCCGAGGCGCCCGCCGCCCGCGTCGCCGCCGCGCCCGCCGCGCCCGCCGCCCGCGTCGCCGTCGCGCCCGCTCCCCCTCTGCCGCCGTCGCCGGCGCCGCCGCCGACGCCGCCGACCGCCGTGCCTGCCCGCGCCCCGACGACGACGACGACCGCCGACGCGCCCGCCAACCAGTCGGTCCGCGAGGGGTCCCACGAGCACCCCCTCGTGAGCCTCCAGGCGGGGAAAGCAGATCCCCAGCAGCCCCCGCTCGCCCAGCTGCTGCTGCCGCTCGCCGCCGGCGCCGCCGTCGACGTCGCCGTTGCCGGCTGCGGCCCTGCGGGCCTGTATTTGGCCGCGCAGCTCGCGCAGCGCGGCCTCTCCGTAGGCTTGGTTGGTCCGGACGCCCCCTTTGTCAACAACTACGGCGTGTGGCTCGACGAGTTCGAGGCGCTCGGCCTCGAGCACACGGTCGAGCGCGCCTACGGCGACGCCGTCTGCTTCTTCGGCGAGGGCCACGAGGTGCGCATCGGACGCGCGTACGGGCGGGTCGGGCGGCGCGCCCTGCGCGCGCACCTGGCGGCCTTGTGCGCCGAGGCCGGGGTGCGGTACATGGCGGGCGAGGTCGAGTCGGCCGACGTGGACGCGCGCACGGGCGCGACGACGGACGTGGTCGTGCGGCGGCCACCGGCGGCGGCGGCGGCGGCGGCGGCGGCGGCGGCATCCGCGGCGGCGGCGGCAGCGCGGAGCGCCCCCGCCGGCGCGCCCAACGGCGCCGCCACCGACGCCGCGCCTCACTCCCCCCGCCCTCCCGCCGCCTCCTCGCCGGCGGCGGCCACCGCCCTGCTGTCCGCCCGCCTCGTCGTGCTCGCCTCGGGCGCCGCCGCGGGACGCCTGCTCAAGTACGAGACCGGAGCGCCGCGCTGCGCGGCGCAGACGGCCTACGGGATCGAGGCGGACGTCGAGGGCTACGGCGGCGCTTACGACGGCGACAGCATGCTGTTCATGGACTACCGCCGGCACCACACGGGCATGTGGGACGGCGGGGCGCGGAGGCTGGCCGCGGCGCGGGGGGGCGGCGGCGGCGGCGGCGGCAAAAGGGCGGGCGGCGGTAGCGGCCGCAGGGGCTCGGCGGCGGGGGCGGGGGCGGCGGCGGCCGGGCAGCAGCAGCTGCCGCCGATGTCGCACCCAAACGCGGCCGACGGCATGTGGGACGCCGACGGAGAGGTGCCGTCGTTCCTGTACGCGATGCCCCTGGACGACGACCCCGCAAAGGCGGCGCCGGGGAGCAGCGGCAACGGCAGCAGCAGCAGCAGCAACGGCAACGGCAGCAGCAGCGGCAACGGCAGCAGCAGCAGCGGGAGCGCCGCCCCAGCCCGCTCCCCCACCACGCGCCGCGTCTTCCTCGAGGAGACCTGCCTCGTCGCCAAGCCCGCCCTCCCCTTTGCGGTGCTCAAGCGCCGCCTGCAGCGCCGCCTCGGCGCCATGGGCGTGCGGGTCGTGCGCGTGCACGAGGAGGAGTGGAGCTACATCCCCGTGGGGGGTCCCTTGCCGCGCGGGGACCAGCCGCTCGTCGCGTTCGGCGCCGCGGCCAACCTGGTGCACCCGGCGACGGGGTTTAGCGTGTCGCGCTCGCTGCGGGAGGCGCCCGCGATGGCGGACGCGGTGGCAGAGGCTCTGGGGGCGGAGAAGGACGGCGGGGGAGAAGGGGGGAGGGGGGGGAGGGACGGCGCGGTCGGGCGCGCGGCGCGGCGCGTGTGGGCCGCGCTGTGGCCGGCCGAGCGCCGCCGGCAGGCGGCCTTCCACCTGTTCGGCATGGAGCTGCTCGCGCGCCTCGACCTGCCCGCCACCAACGCCTTCTTCCGCACCTTCTTCGCCCTGCCCGCCAAGTACTGGCGCGGATTTTTGGCGTCGCGCCTGTCTAGTGGAGACTTGGTGGCTTTTGCCGGGATCACGTTTTTGCTGGCGCCGCTGGGCATCAAGGCGCGCCTTGTGTCGCACCTGCTGACGGACCCGGCGGGCTGGTACCTGGCGGGTAGGTACTTGGGCGGCTCGCCCGGCGCGGAGGAGGAGGAGGGGGACGACGGGGGGGACGGGGGGAGGCGGTGACACTCGGAAGGGAGAGGGGGGACGAGGCGGACGAGGCGGGAGGACGCCCCCCCGCCTTCCCCCCCCTCCTTCAATGCGGGATACAAGGACGATTTTTTCGAAAACTGCAACGCTTTTCAAATCACGCGGATCTACGGCCACGAACTCGGCAAAGCGGCACGAGCAAGATCAGTCTCTGCTCGGCACGAGCAAGATCAGTCTCTGCTCCCCACCACGAAGCCCCCCGAAAGCGGGCTCACCGCACCTCGCGCGCCAGCCGCGCGGCCGCCGCGCGGCAGTCGTAGCGCGTGTGCTTTAGAAACCCGGCCGGCCGGAAGACGCGCTCGATCACGGCGTCGCGCAGCGCCACCACAGGCGGGTAGGGCAGCTGCAGGGCGAATCCCACGGCGGCGGCGCGCAGGGTCAGCGGGAGGGTGCGCGCGAGGCGCTCGCGCTCGTAGAGGCGCAGGGCCCGAGCCACGACGTCACCTTTTTGCGCCCCCGCCGCCGCGGCCGCCGACGCCGACGCCGACGCCGACACCGCCGCCGACGCCGCCGGCGCCGGCCCTGACGCCTTGTCTCTTGCTGTTTCCTCTTGCTCGTCCTCGATCTGGAACGCGCGCGCCAGGGCCGCCGCGAGGACCGGGGCGTCCTCCAGGGCCGTGCACCCGCCCTGGCCCAGGTTGGGCGACATGGGGTGCTGCGCGTCGCCGACCAGCGTCACGCGCCCGCGGCCGACGCCGCGCCCGCCGTCCGCGCCGTCGTCCGCGTCGCCCCCCGCCCCCCCTCCTCCTCCCGAGGCCCAGGGGAGCGTCCACCGGTCCGCGATGCGCGCCCGCGACAGCCCTTCCAAGGGCGTGGCCTCGACCAGCGCGCGCATCCCGCCCCACCCCCACCCGTCCAGCGCCGCGAGCGCCTGCGCCCGCAGCGCCGCCTGGTCGCCGCGCGCCGGCGGCGCCTCGGCTTCCGGCGCGTTTTTTGTAATGAACCAATACGTCTCTCCTCTGCCAAGAGGGTAGACGCCCGCGCGCACGCCCGCGCCCAGGGCCAGGCGCACGGGGGGGATGTCCGTGTCCGAAGCGCCGCCGCTCCCCTGCTGACCGGTGGCGGCGATGCCGCGCCACGCGACGTAGCCGTTGTAGCGCGGCGGGGGCAGCGCCAAATAGTCTGCAGCGACGCCGCTGCGCGCCGAGTCGGCGCCGACGACGCAGCGGGCGGTGATTAACTCGTCCTCCTGCTCCTCCTCCCGCCTTCCGGCGCCGCCGCCGCCGCCGCTTCCGCTTCCCGCCGCCAACGCGCCTCGGTCGCCCGGCGGCGGCGGCGACGTCGGCACCAGGCGCACCCGGGGCAGCGCCGCCGTTGTCGTCGTCCCCGCCGCCCCCGCAGCCCCCGCGCCGCCCGCCCCCGCACCACCCGCCGCCACCACCTCGCCGCGCACGCCGTACCGCACGGTGCCCTCCGGCAGCGCCCCGAGCAGCGCCGCCAGCAGCTCGGCACGCCGCACCCCGCGGAACTCGTCCAGGGACGCGGCGCCCCCCCCCCCTGCGGCGGCGGCGGCGGGAGCGTCGCCCGGCGCGAGCGTGGCCTCGCGGACCGTGAAGCGCCGGAGCACGCGGCCGCTGGCCGAGGCAAACTCGATCTCGCGGAGTGGCGGGCCGGCGGCGGCGCGCACCTGGGCGGCGACGGCCGGGCCGAGGGCGTCGAGCGCGCGCCAGGCGTTGGCCCAGAGCGAGAGTCCGCCGCCCTCGGCGCGCGGGCCCGGGGCGGACTCGAGCACGAGCACGTCCTCGACGCCGCTGCGGCGCAGGGCCACCGCCGCCGACAGGCCGGCGAGGCCGCCGCCGACGATCACGACGGGCGGGCGGCGGCGGCTTGGCGCGCCGGGCGCCCCGTCGGCGTAGGCGGTGTCGGCGGCGCTGGCGGCGGCGGCTTTGGGTGGTCGGTCCCTGCTGCTGCTGCTGCTGCAGTGAAAGAGCACCGGGCGCGCTGCCGGAGTGATCGAGCGTCCCCTGGAGGGCGCGCCTCCTCTCCGCGCGCGCGCGGCAGGCCAGCCTCCTGCTCCTGCTCCGGCGTGGTGGATCATAACTGACGAGTGAGTGGTGGGAATGAGAGCGCTAGTTCATAGGACAAACAGCGGACAGGGGCGATCGATGAGGTAGGTCGCGCGACGGTCAATGATGAAAGTGGACGGAGTGAACCGATTGAGTCGAGGTGGCCATGGGCGATGAGCGATGGGAGCTCCTTCCCCCCCAAAAAAGAACGCGCGGCGCTCGGCGCTCCAGTCGGCCGCCGCCCGTTGCCGCCCGCGCCACCTGCCGCCCGCACCCAACCACACGCGCCCCCCTCACACAACCCGCCCCATTGCCTCTATCTTACAGTCAAAAAGCCCATCCTCGCCCGCATCTCGAGCGACATCATCCGCAAGTGACACAACGCAGCGCATCGAAAAAAAAGTCCGAAAAATTCTTTCTCCGCACACAGCAGATCCCTCCCTCTTCACACGCGCCGGCAGGCGCCCCACCGGACAAGCAACGATGCAATCTCTCCGGGTGCCCGGCGCCGCCACCGCGCGCGCCGCGTCCCACGCGCGCGCCGCCCCCATCTCGTTGTCGTCGGCGTCGGCGAGCCGCCGCCGGGACCGCCTCGCGCCGCCCGCCCGTTTCAACGCAGGCGGCAAGGGCGACGGCAAGGGCGACGGCGGCGGCAGCAACAACAACCCCGGCGACAGCAACGCCGGCCCCGTCCCGACCGTGGCCCTCCGCCTCGGCGCCTCCGCCGACGCCGCCACCCTCAGCATGCCCTTACCGCCCTCGGCCGCCCGCCGCCTCGAGGGCGAGCTGCGCGCGCTGCACGCGACGCTGCGCGCCAAGCAGGAGGCCGTCGAGAGCGGCGAGCGTCCCAAGCGCTGGCCCGTCATGGAGTTTGCCTTCCCCTCGGCGGACGCAGGGGGAGACGCGGGGGGCGAGTCGGCGGCGGTGGGCGGGGCCCTGGCCCTGCAGCTGTACTGCAACCCGAACGCGTACAGCTCGGCGTTCGACGCAAAGGTGCTCGTTCGGATCGAGTGCGTCGGAAGCGGGGCGGCGGGTTTGGCGGCGGCCGGTTTGGCGGCGGCGCCGCCGCCGCCGGTGCGCATGACGGGGGAGGCGCGCCTGACGGACCTGCAGGGGACGCTCGAGGTGTACTGGGACGAGCAAAAGCAGCAGCAGCAGCAGAAATAGCGACCGGGGGGTTGCTTTGCATCTCCCGCTGAGCTCCTCCCGTTGCTGCTGCTGCTGTGGCTGCCGGCACTCCCGCGGGTGGGGGGGGGGGGGGGGGGGGGGGGGGGGCCGAAAAAAAGGCACAGAGAGCGTCATCGCCGCATACCAGCGACTGCATCATTGGCTCTCTCTTCCCTTTTTGTGATAGCAGCCTTGCCTTCGAGCCACGTGCAATCTTAGAGTCTCCCGCATGATCCCCGCCGCCCGGTCGCTGCGACGCGTCTCGCAGTGCGCGCGTCGCCCGCGCGCGGTCGTCGTCGCGCTCCACGCCTCGATCACCACGCAAGCCCCTCCCGCGACGATGGTTGTGGCGGGGCCTCCTCCGCCGAGAGCCGTGGCTTCGGTGTGGCTCGGCGGGTCGCCCGGCGAGCCCGTGGCCGAGGACGCCGCTACTGTCGACTCGATGGCGTGGATCGAGAGCCTGCCCAGAGGTGCGCGCTTGGTCGTCGTCTGGCGGCGGCGGCGGCGGCAGCAGGGGTTCAACGCGCTCGCCCGCCCGCTTGCTCGCTCTCACGATCGTCTCCCTCTCGTCGCCACGAACCCCCCCACACACAAAACAACCGACAGGCGCCTACACGACGGCGCGCACGGTCGACGGCGGGCGGCGCGTGTTCCGCCTGGCCATGCACGTGCAGCGGCTGTCCGAGTCGGGGCGCGCCATGGCCGAGGCAGAGGCAAAGGCGGCGGCAGGGGAGGCCGGGGCCGGAGCCGCCGCCGCCGCCGCCTCCGCCGCCGCCGCCGCGGAAGCCCTCATCCCCCCTCCGGCGGCCCTGCGCGCGGCCGCCGAGCTCGTCATGGCGCGCGCGGCTCGGAGCATCCTGCGGCAGAAGAAGGACGACGAGGAGGTCAAACTGACCCTGCTGCTCAACTGGCCCGCGCCGCCGGCAGGGACGACGGCGGCGGCGGCGGCGGCGGCCCCCGCAGCCGGCGGCAGCGCCCCCGCCCCCCCCGCCGCCGGCCGCCTTCGGCTCCTCTGCCACGCCCAGGCGCTGCCCGCCGCCCCGCGTCCGGCCGCCGTCGTGCGCGCCGTGGCCTGCGGCACGCCGCGCGCCAACGCGCGGGCCAAGGACAGCGCGTGGGTGCGCGAACGCCGCGCGGCCGTCGAGCTCGCCAAGCGGGCGGCGGCGGCGCTGGACGCATCAACAGCAGCCAACGCCGGCGACGCCAACGCCAACGCCGCCGCCGCCGCCGCCCCAGCGCCGTCAATCCCCGTCGAGGAGACCCTCCTGGTCGGCCCCGACGGCGCCCTCGAGGAGGGCGCCTCGTCCAATTTCTTCGTCCTGACCCGCGACGGCGCGCTGCAGACGGCCGGCGAGGACAGCGTGCTGCCTGGAACCGTCCGCGCCGTCGCCTTGGACGTCGCGCGGCGGGGCGTCGCAGAGGGCTGGCCGGGTTGGCCGGTCTCGCGCGTCGAGGAAGGGGCGGCGCCCCGCCTCGGGGACGCGTCGGCATGGCGCGCGTGCTTCGTCAGCTCGACGTCGCGGCAGCTGCTGCGCGTGGACGAGGTGCTCGACGCGACGGGGGCCGCGGCCGCCGAGGCGGCGGGCTTGCCCGTCCCCGCGCCGGCCGTGGCGTTCTCCGTCCGCGGCGCGGCGGCGCGGCCGGACGAGGGGGTGGCGTCGCTGGTCGCGGCCGTGCGGGACGCCATCCTGGCCGACAGCGAGCCCTTGCCGCTCGACGGCGCGGAAGAATGAACACTCGAGGATGAAGACAAATCGAGACGCACATAGAATTATTGAGCTGTTGAAGATTTCGATCATCGTTTATGACAGCGCCGCCGCCGCCGCCACCGTGAAATCGAGCAGGCACATCATCGGAGCGCCGCCGCCGCCGCCGCCGCCGTCGTCCCCTCGTCGCTCCCGCCCGGGCGGCGCCGCCGCCGCCAGCGCCACCAGGCGCCGCTGCTGCTGCCGCTGCCTCTGCCGCGCCGCCGCGCCGCCGCCGCCGCCGCCCGGGGGCAGCACGATCGCCACGTCAAAGGGCCAGCCGCCGCAGCGCCGCCCGGCCGCCGCCGTCTCGGCATCGCCCTCGCCCTCGGGCGCCTCGCGCCCCGGCGGAGCCCCTCGCGGCGCCAGAGCGGCGGCGGGGGGGAGCACAAGGCGCCACGTGGCCACGCGCTCAAAGACGGCGCGGGGGGCGTTGGCCGCGAGCGTGAGGCGATAGGCGCGCAGCGCCACGACCTGCAGCTGCTGCTCGAGCCGCCCCTCCTCTTCCTCAGCCTGCTGCTCCCGCCGCGGCTGCCGCGGGTCCTCCTCTCCGTCGTCGCCGTCCTCCTCGCCCCCGCCCGCAGACGCCCACGCCGGCGCCGCCGCCGACGCCGACAGCACCGCGCAGGCGGCGCGGCGCGCGGCCCCGGACCCCGCCCGCACGGCGTGCAGGGCAAGCAGCGCCGCGGCCACGTGCGAGGGCGCGTCGCCCGGCCACGGCACGACCACCACAGAGGCGGCGGCGGCGGCAGAGGCGGCGCCGCCGCCGGCCCGACGCCGCGCCTGCGACGACGCCAGCGCCGAGGCCACCTCCGCCGCCCACCCCTGCAGCCTGCCCGCGAAGGCCGAGCCCGCGGGCAAGACGTGCTTCGGCGCCAGCCAGCGCAGCGGCGAAGGTGGGGTCCCAAGGCCCGGCGCGGCGGGAGGCGCGGCGGGGAGCGACAGCGTCCGAAACTCGGGGGCGGGGGGCGGCGCCGACGCGCCGGCGAGCGGGCGGAAGCAAAAGGGCGCGCGCATGCGCGCCAGGGCCAGCGCCGCGGCCGACGACGCGGCGGCGGCAGAGGCGGCGGCGGCGGCGGCGGCGGCGACGTCCACCGCAGGCCGCCCTTTTGCATCGTCTCCCTCCCGCGGTTGTTTTGGGCAAGGAGCCGCAACTGCCGCCGCCGCCGCTGATGCCGCCGCCGCCGCCGGCCCTGCACCCACCGACCCCGCTGCCTCTCCTTTGCCGCCGCCGCCGCTTCCCTGCCTCTCCTCTGCCTCCTCCTCCAGCGGCCTGTAGAACGCCGCCTGGAGCCACCGCCGCTGCATCACTGCGCCCGAGGCGCGGTTGACGACGGTGCGCGTGACAATCTCGACGCCGCACGCGGCCACCTCGCGCTGCGCGCCGACGCCGCCGCCGCTGCCGCCCTCGCCGCCCTCGTCGCCGCGGGGGGCCACGCGCAGACCCGCGCACCGCGCCATCTCGACGAGCTCCTCGGGCTCAAAGTAGTAGGCGCACGTGCCGTCGCCGCGCACGTACAGCCGGCCGCCCAGGCGCTGCTCGCCGCCGTTACCCGCCGCTGCTGCCGTGGCCGCCACAGCAGGTGCCGCCGCCGCCGTCGACGTCGCCGCCCCGCCCGGTCGCCGCAAGCGCCCCTCGCCGTCCCCCGTTTCCGCCGCCACCGCGCCGCCGCCCCCCTCGGCCCACCCCCCGGACAGCCGCGACTGCGCCAGGTCCCCCGACGCGTAGTCCCGCAGCAGCAGGCGGCCCGTCCCCGGGCGGAGCGCGTGCGCTACGTTGCGCAGCGCGCGCACGCCTCGCGGCGGGTCGAGCGCCGACAGCACAAAGACGAGCGTGGCGTAGTCGCAGCCGCCCGCCGGCGCCCGCCCCGGGCCCACCAAGGGGTTGCCGTCGCCGTCGCCGTCGCTCTCCCGGCCGTCGCTCTCCCGGCCGTCGCTCTCCCGGCCGCCGCCCCCGGCCACGTCGGCGACCCAGAGCGTCAGTGCGCCCCTGCGCGTGGCGGCCCGGCCGACGGCGCTCCGGCGGACGAGGTCGACGCCCGCGGGGGAGAAGTCACACGCGTACGCGCACACCGCGCCCGGCAGCGGATGGGCCTCGAGCAGGGGGAGGATGGCGTTCCCCGCGCCGCAGCCGGCCTCGAGAAGGGTGAGCGGGCCGGGCGGCGCCAGGGCGGGGGGCGAGGGCGCGGCGGCGGCGGCGGCGGCCGCGGCGGCGGCCAGCGCGGCGGCCGCGCGGGCGTCGGCGGCCGCGAGCGCGCGGCCCAGGTCGGGCCACTCGCGCTCGAGATAGTGGCGGTCCCGGAAGAACGAGGCGGCATTGCGGCGGTAGAAGGCGTCCCACAGCTTTGCGGCCGCAGGGCCCGCGACAAAGACGGCTGTTTGTTTTGTTTTGTGTTTCGTCGAAGCGGGCGCGCGCGTGAGACGACGTCGGCGACGGCGGCGACGGGACGATGCAAATCCCTTTTTGTCTCGCCGTTTCCCAATCACACACAAGCCCCCGAACTCGCGCCCTACTCACCCGCATGGTCCGCCAGCGACACCGGCTCGTCGTGGGGCGAACGGTAGATCAGCGCGCTCGGCGCGAGCTGCGGCGCGCCGCCCTCCTCCTCCGGATCCTCCTCCTCTGGGAGTCGACTCATCGCGCGGGTCTCGCTCCCTCCCCGTGGAGAACAGTGGCGCCGCCTACTACTTGATCGAGACCGTCAATCGGGTTGCGTTGAACTAGACCATCATAGGTCGTCTTACTGCAAGAGGAGGATGAACTGCGAGCCCCCGCAAGTCTGATCGGCGCCGCGGCGCGACGACGGGCGCCTGTTCGACGGGCGCCGTCGCCCGCCCGCCCTCCCTTTTGCGTTCACGCGGCCTTTTGCGCCGGCTCCGGCACCCCCGCCATCAAAAAGCGCCGCACCACCCCGGGGATGGCCGGCATCCGGTCCGAGTACCCCATCCCGCCCAGCACCAGCGCGTACAGCACGTGCAGCAGGAAGCAGTAGCAGCAGCCGTTAACAGCCAGCAGCGCCAGGATCATCGAGGCGACGGCGGGCTGGCTCGGCGCCCCTGACGCGCCAACTGCGGCCGACATCTGGTCCAGGAGGGCGTGCACGTTGGCCAGCAGGACCGCAAACAGGTTCTCGTTCAGGGTCGCGGACGAGAGCGCGATGTAGGCCAGCTGACCCGCGACGCGCACGAGGGCGCCGGCCGGCACGGCGACGGCCCACGGCACGCCCGCGCGCCACATGGCGCCCAGGCTGGCGGCCAGGAGGCCGTGGTACAGGCAGTAGGCCACCGCGCGCAGGGGGCCCAGGAGCACGACGATCAGGGACGCCGAGGCCGCGCACGTGCGCCAGCCGGCCAGGGGGCCCGAGCGCACAGCCGCCAGAACCACCGGCAGCGGCAAGACGTAACCTAAGGAGCCTTCTAATTTTAGCAACGTGGACAGCAGGTACGCGAGGCCCGTGACGGCCGCGAGCATGGCCGTCTCGACGAGGGCGCGCGTCTCGGCCAGCGGATAGGGCGGGCTGCCGGAGAAGCGCGCGGCGGCGGCGAGGTCGGCCGGGGTGAGCGCGGCGCCGGCGGCGGCGGCCGAGGCAGGGCCGTCGGCGTTGTCGTCTGCGGGGGAGTCTCCTTGGGCTGCTGCTGCTTTTGGTGGGGCGAAATTAGGTCGCCGCCTCGCGGTGGTCAGGGGACCCTGCTGCCCGCGGTGGTCGGGGCGCCGCGTCGTCGGCGCTCTTGCTGCTCCTGCTGCTGCTGCTGCTGGTAGTGGGTGCGGGCGGCGAGCGGCGGCGGCGGCCGACGCCGACGCCACGAGCGCCGACGTCGCCGCCGCCGGGGGCTGCGCGCGCCGCATCAGCATGGTCGCTGCTTGCCCGTCCTCCTTGTCCTCCTCTGACTTGGGCGACGGGGTCTGGTCCTGTATCAGCTCGCCGCGGCCGGGCGGTGCTGCTCGCGCGTGAAGAGGCGGGGTGACGATGACCGACCGTCCGACGATCCACCCTTCGTTTGGGACTCTTAAGGGCGGGGGGGGAGCAACGCTTCTCTTCAATGGAGGGCGCCGTCTCAGTGCTGTCAATCCTCACAAACACATGAACAAGACGAGATCACAAACAAACAAGGAAGCAAGGTGGCTCGGGCGCCCGTGCTGAGCACGCTCAACCGGCGACTTGTTGAACATTGTCTTCTGGTCGCCGACGGTGGGCGGCCGACCGGCGCCGTCGGCACAGGGCGAAGGCGATCCGAAAACCATGGCCGCCCATGGCAGGGCCTTTTTCGTGACCGGCGCGACGGACGGCATCGGCCTGCACACCGCGCGCCGCCTCGCCGCCAGCGAAAGCCGCGCCGCCTTGATTCTGCACGGCCGCGACCCGGCCCGCCTCGAGCGCGCCGCCGAGCTCGTCTCGGCCGCCGCCGCCGCCGCCTCTTCGCCCCAAATCTCGATCCTCACCCACGCCTGCGACCTCGCCTCGGGCGATTTGGCCGGCCTGGGCGCCGCCGTCGCCAAGGAGGCCCTGGCTCTGGGCCTCCCGCTCACGGTCGTGCACAACGCGGGCGTCTACGCGCCGCGGCGGGAGATGATTGCGGCGCGCAGCGGCGGCGGCGGCGAGAGCAACGGCGGCGGCGCCTCTTCCCTTCGCTCCTTTGAGCGCACGTGGGCGACCAACGTGCTCGCGCCTTTTGCGCTGCAGCACGCGCTCTTGAAAGGGCTCGGGTGGCGGCGGAGTCGCGCGGATACGAGCAGCGGCGGCGGTGGCCGCACGCCGCTCCTGCCGCCCCCGTCAACACCCAGCGGCGGCGGCGGCGGCGGCGTCGTCAATGGCGTCGTCGGCCCCAGAACCACCCCCACACATCTGCTGGAGCGCGTTGTCGTCACGTCGTCCCTGTCGGCCCAGCCCGGCTCGCTCGACTTCGCCAACCTGCAGGGCGAGCGGGCCTACTCGCCGCACGGCGCGTACGGCCTGTCGAAAGCCTGCAACCAGGCCTTCGCGGCGCGGCTGGCGCTGCTGCTCGGGGGCGGCGGCATCGGCGACGAAACCGACGGGCCCCCCGCCTGCGCCGTCTACTCGCTGGATCCGGGCACGGTGGACACCAAGATGCTGCGCGCGGGCTGGGAGGGGTACCCGGGCGTCGACGTGTCCGAGGCGGACGACACCTTTTGGCTGGCAACGGCGCCGGGCGAGCGCCTGGCGGCGAGCGGTGGTTACTTTGTCGGCAGGCGGCGCGCGCGGCTGGTGGCGGCGGCCGCGGACGGTGAGGTGTCGGACCGGCTGTGGGCGCTGTGGCGGGAGCAGACGGGCTGCGACGAGCTGTTTTAGAAGGCTTTGTGCGGCGGGCGGCAAGAGAGCGCCGATCGCGACGGCAGCGGGCGATGACCCGGCGGCATGCTGCATTCTCTCTCTCAAAAACCAGTCGTCGTCTCTCTCATCACCACAATCACTGCACCTAGTACATACACGCCTCTCGACCATCCGCGCATAGCGTCAACACGGCGCGCGCGGCGCAGCGCGCGTGCCAAAGAGAAGGAACGCAACACACGAAACCAAAAAAACAAAATGGCGCTCTCTTCCCTGCTGGCGGTCGCCCCTGTGCTGCTGATCGAGGAATCGTGGGTGCAGTGCGACAACCCGGACTGCAAGAAGTGGCGCAAGCTGCCCTCCGGGTCCCAGGCGCCGGCGGAGGACGCCCCTTGGTGAGTGCAGTTTTTAGGGCGAGAGCGGTTTCTCTCTCTCTCCCGCGCGCAAGGCTCACGACACCAACTAAATGCCATCTCACAGGTTCTGCAACCTCAACCCGGACCTGCTGCACAACCGCTGCGACGCCCCGGAGGAGGTGAGAATGAGGATGCGGCTGCGTTGCCGGCGCCGACGCCGACGCCACGCCGACGACGGCCGGCGACTGAAGGCAACGACATTGGACGGATCGTTCAAACAAACGAGGGTCAGTTGAAACAGGGGCCCCCCCTGTTTCACTCACTCTAACTCCAACCCACACCAAAATCAAACCCCACAAACAGCCATCCGACGATGTCACCACGGCGGCCGCGCTCGCGGCGGCGTCTGCTGCCGCCGCGGGCATGCCGGTCCCGATGCCGCCGGGCGGGGGCGCGGGCAAGGGCAAGCGCGCCGCGCTGCTGGCGGCGGGCGGGGGCAAGATGACCAAGAAGCAGCGCCGCCTGGCCGAGGCGGCGGCCGCGGCCTCGGGCTATGCTCTCGGCGCGGGAGGAGGCTACGGCGGCGGCCCGGGCGGCAGCGCCGCGCCTGGGCGCCCGGGCGGCCCCGGCGGCGCCCCTGCGCTGTCCGGGCGCGGGCCCCCGCCCTACTTTGCCAGCCCTGACGTCGAGATCGCGCACCTGCAGGCTGCCTTCCAGCGCCTGATCGACCAGGGCGGCGTGTGGTCCCCCCTGCACGACCTCGACCTCAGCGGCGCGGCGCAACCCGGCGGCGAGGCGGCGGCGGCGGCGGCGGCGGCGGCGGCCTCCGCCGCGGCGGCAAGCCCCACCCCTTACCAGCTGCGCCAGCAGGCCCTCGTGCAGGAGGGGCTCCGGCCCCTGGCCGCCGCCTCCTTCGCCATGCCCGCGTGGCTGTGGAACGGGCTTTATTTCTACGCCCCCGACGCCGCCGCCGCCGCCTCGCGGGCGGCAGACCTGGTGAGCGCGGCCTGCTCGCCCGAGCTGGCCGGGGCGCTGGCGGCGCAGGCGGCGGAGGCGGAGGCGGGGAGGGGGCGGCGGGCGCGGGAGGAGGAGGGGGCGAGGGGGCGCAAGCGCGGGCGGGCGGAAGAGGAGGAGGAGGAGGGCGAGGAGGAGGGGCAGGGGTCGGCGGCGGCGGCCAAAGCAGCAGCAGCAGCAGCAGACGCAGCAGCGGCAGCAGCAGCAGCAGAAGCAGACGCAGCAGCAGCAGCAGCCCTTAACGGACCACCCCCCAAGGATTCTGCTGCTGCAGCTGCTGCCGAGGAGGGGGCGCCGCCACCGCCTGCCGCCGACGGCGCCGGCGCTGCCGCCGTCTCGGCCAGCGGCCGCGCCCTGCGCCGCAGCAGCGCCGGCGTCGCGGCGGCCGTCGCGGCGCTGACGGCCCCGGAGCCCCGGGCCCCGGGCGCCGCGGCGGACGCCAAGCGCAAGGGAGGTGGTGCCGACGCGTCTGGGCTGCCTCCGTCGGGCAAGGGCGGCAAGGGCGGGGGCGGCAGCGGCGGCAAGAACGCGGCGGCGGCGGCGGCGGCGGCGGCGGCGGCGGCGGCGCGCGACGCTCCCGGGCCCGGGGCGCCCCCCGCCCCCCCCGCGGGCGAGGACATCCTGGCCCGCGCCGTGGTGGCCGCGCGCCTCGCCCTGGTCGTCGCCGCCGTCATGGCGCTGCACAACGCGGCCTTCCACCGCAAGCGGCGCGACGTCGAGCTCGCGGCGGCGGCCGCGCGCGCTCGGCTGGCGGCGGCGGCGGCGGCGGCGGGCGGCGGCGGCGGCAGGGGCGGCGGCGGCGGCGGCTACGGGTCCTGGTCGACGGGCGGGCGCGGGCGCGGCGGGCGCGGCGGGCGCGGCGGAGGAGGCGGCGGCTCGACGCCCGGCAGCACG
>Ga0209390_10004658_pt1 | contig 20349 bp, 18 predicted proteins | sample BON01_FD_187212 | JGI IMG/M metagenome (GOLD analysis project Ga0209390, IMG submission 187212) | Freshwater microbial communities from Lake Bonney liftoff mats and glacier meltwater in Antarctica - BON-01 (SPAdes) (version 2) | ecosystem: Environmental > Aquatic > Freshwater > Ice > Glacier...
TTGTCTTGGGTACCGAGACAAAGCGTTTTCCTTGATTTTGCTTGTCTTACCATATACAATATTGACACAAGCCCTGAATTGTTTGTTTGTCTCACCATATATGAAAATGCTGAGACATTATCTCATGTATGACCACCGCGATTCCAGGTATGTGCTTGGAAGTCCGCTGCGGCACGCAAATGGTCGCCGCCCGCTGATTTCAGATGGCATGATCGACTTTCTGCGTCCAGAGCCCATCATTCTACAACAAGGCATACCTACCGTCATAGACTGGTCGAATACTGAGCATATTGGCACTCCAGTGTACATTGCCAACCAGCCAAACACCAAAACACCATGCTCGCCGTTTTTTGCCGCGTTTGTTACTGTGGATGCCACCACACACACCACAACGGTCCTGGTTCCGCAGTCATACGCTGATTTCCGCACATTACGGCTTTTCTTCTATTATGCCCACGAGAGTGTGACCAAACCAGTGCCAATGATTCCGTTGGATCTGCCCGAGGCAGGCGATTACCGCCTGCGCAACGACCTGTTTTGCGTGCTCGAAAAACGGCACGAGAATGTGGACAGCCTGTGTGAGTGCAGCACCAAAAACGGGCATGTCGATCCGTGGGGCGTGGCACTCTTGGCAACACTCACACCTGTGGTGTCGTCGCGCATTGTTTCAGAGACAGTACTGCCGCAACAATACACCCACATACTGCGAACCATGCGTGGTGAAACTATTCGTCCTAATGACCACATATTTGCAGAGCGCCTGCGGCCTGCCATACAAGTTCCGTTTTTCCAAGCTGATATTGAGATGGGAGGTGAGGTTTTACACGCTACCAGCACGCGCCCCGTGGTTGTGAACCGTTTCGGCGAGCTGAGCAACGTGGGCGTGCTGTACAAAGATGTGTCGTATATAGAAGATCCGTTCTTGTGTGCTGGTGACGACGCTCCTTCTACCTGCAACGTGCACCAAGTGGCCAGCACGTCAAGTGAAGGGCCTGTTACGTTATTGCACACCGCACGCACAGCAGCACGGAATTGATGGCGGGCTATTGAACTACAAACACAAGAGAATGATTTCGGAGCTGGTGGGGCAGGGTTTGTGCAGCGCCTACTGCCTTGTGAGGAGTGGAATGACAACATTTCCATCCACCTGACGCCACACATTGGCATCAACGTGCGGTATCCCAGCGATTCTGCGCGTGTTTTCCAGCACGACCAGCGCCCTACCATGTACCACAATTACCACGTTGGCATTCCCGTGCACATGGCAGTTTTTCTTGCTTCAAAAAAACTCGGCATTTCGCTCAACAGCACCGACTGGGACTGGATTCGATGCGGGTCTATGACCCAGACGTCAATTCCGTATCTGTCCAAGCATTTCAGCACCTCTCTCGCGCTGGCAGCGCGTTACACACACGGTCCCAACAGACTGATGCACGCCGAAGACACCACTGTAGTGCTGGCACAGACCCCGGCGCTTGGCGACGTTTTCTAAACCGCATTTGCCAGCAACAATCTGTGGGTGTCACAAGGCGGCTTTCTGCCGGACCCGCCCGTGTGCTGGCTGTTTTCTGGCATGAGCGCTGACGCTGTGTCTGCGCAAGCCCCTCTGGGTGGCAATGTGGCCACACACTCCAACAACAAAGCATGCAAACTTGGCGAACTAGTGTTGGCCGCCGAATCCGGCTACGTGCCGTGCGATCTGTCCAAAAACCTCAACACCGAGCAGATTTTCCCGTGCATGTATACGCTTGGTGACATCATGGGGCAATATGACGTGACAGACGCCAATCTGGAGCTGCCAGACAATTTCAGGTCCATCTACCAGGTTGCACCCGAGAGCCCCCCCAGCACCATCACAAACCAGCGTGGTGCTGATATCTTTACACAAAAGGTTGCTTATGGCAGTAGAAAAGATTCTGCCAGTCACGGAGGGTCTTTGTACGTGTGCCACCCTCAGTACAACAACCTGCCATACCTGACCGAAAACGACATAATCGTAGAGCGGCCAAACATTGCCTGTGCGATTCCACAACACGGCGTGCCCTCGGCACTCATTCGCGACTGCGTGTGTGGAATCCTTGCCAAGACATATAGTATGGGCGACAGGCAGGAGCACGTTGTGAAAATCATCAGAATCATCCCTGAGATCAAGGACGGTCACAGCACGTTGGCGTTGCCACTGCACTGCTTTGTCACAGAACTAGGCGACGACGCCCTGCGTACTGGCGATGTCTTGTCCATCGGCACAATGACAGAATCGGCGACAAAAACGCTGCCTACCGTGTATTTTGCCTCGGATCCAAGCGCCGCAGCCATGCATGCCACCACCCCGTCCCTCCCAGGGCAGTACTACATCTGTGGCGCACAGGCTGATCCCGACAACGTGCTCTCTGTGAACAAGAAGAATCCACACATTCTTGATGGAATTGTTGTACCGCTTGGACAGACCTGGAATCCCGACAGGGCTGCAGACGACTGCTGCAACTATGTGCGTCCACATGCCCGCGTCATTGCACTGCACGGCACAAACGCGAGCGAGGCACGCCTTGCGTTTATCGAGGGTGACAGCGCGTCTGCCACTGGCGGAGGTATGATTTCGGAGTTGTGGCCTTCCCTCCCGGCTGCATGCAAATTTGTGCACAGTGACGCCCCACACGACTTTCCCGTGCAAAACGACGCCAACGAGTATCCGTGCACTCTGATGCCCGTCGCACCAGCCGGGGCCACTCAATTGGTCCAGGTTTTCCACAAGGTGTATTCAAAGACTCGCGGGTGGATGCTGGTGCTGGTTTCTACACAATCACGCGCGTGCACCACCGTCAGCAACACACTGTGTGCGGTCGACACCACAGATTCCACCAGCGCAGCGTACGACTGGCAGATAGAACATGTGCGTGCGGTGTCTCGTGTGCAGGACGCCGTCAACAACTACAACATTCCAAACGACGCTCACATGTGGCAGATGGGAGACCTCCTGTTTGGGGGCGCCAGGGGGGTGGGCAAATGCGCGCAACGGTGTCCTTCTTCCGGTGAATACAACAACATTCAGGGCACAATCAAGTGGAAGCCACGGGTGCCGTATGCTCCGGGCAATGGCCTCCCTTTCTGGCTCTACACTGTCTTCTCAGTGGGCGAATCGCTGGCATGCAAATTTTACAACTGTGACGAATCTGCGTTCTTAGAAGAGCATGCCGCACAGTATGCCGACGACATTCCGAACCCCGATGGCCATCACCCCATCACGTTTTTCGAAGGCACCAGCATAACCGCGTTTGTGCCACTGAGGTCTCTGCCTGGTGCTGGCGACTCCAAGACCCGGGCCCACACAAGAATGCACACCGAGCATGGCCGCAAATCGCATGTGCGCACCTATGGCACGCCCGTCGCCATTACAGGACAGCATAGCGATGCATTCTCGGCAAAAAAACACGCTTATGCACAAACACATCGCCCCCCGGCTCAGGCACCCACTGCGGCATCGCGTTTTCTGCTCTCCGTGGGTTCTTCCGTGTCGCCTGATAGCGAGCAAGTCAGTGTTCAGAATCGCACGCAAAACAGTGCCATGACGCGGAAAATCACTTCCATCGACAACAATGAGAAAGTTACTGCTGTGGTGTGCCCCTCCGACACAGGGCCCGGGATCTCGTGCCACATGCTCGTCGTACAGAAAGAGGTCAACATCGACACGTTTTGCCTCCAGGAGACTCGCTTCATGTGGGACGAAGCCAGCCTGATCCGGACGCAACTGCTGAGTGCCTCGTCCGCGGCTACTTCCGACATCATTATCACGTCCATTGCGCGCGCGCAGTTCCACAGCAAATGCGCGTACTCTGCCACACGCTGACTCTTGCAAACAGAAACAGTGCATGTCACATGTGTGATGATCGTGTCTGGGTTGTCGTTTATTGATAGCGATGCGCTCATGTCCAGTGGGTTTTCCGGGCTGCGGCGCTTGACCACGTCACACCAATCCAAACTCAGCATCTGTTTTGCCTCGGAGCGCTACACGATACCACATGACAGCGTATGCATGCAGTTGTACGCGCTTCTTGGTACAACATTCCACACTGGCAATACGCTGGTGCCACCGTCGACGGCCCCGCAATTTGTATATCCACATACCACTCCGCACGGGGCTTACGTCGACGGTGCTAACAGCACAACGCCAGCTCCAAGCACACAAAACATAAACAGCGGTGTTGCAGCCCCACTTATTGCCATTCTAGCGGGCGTCTGTGGTTTTCTTGCAATCGTTTTTTCGTTTTGCATATACCGATACCAATGTGGACACAATACAGACGCCTTGGTCTATGTTGGAGTGACACAGACTGATCCTGGCATATTCTTTATTCACGGACAACTCGTATATTACCCCTACCACTGAAAACACGCTGCCCTCGCCACGGTGGTGTTGAATGGCAAAAGGATGCATTTTTATTGAATAAAACGTCTATTTAGCACTTTTTTGCCGCAGCACAGTGCCATTTTTGTGTGTGGGTGTCGATACCAATGTGGACACAATACAGACGCCTTGGTCTATGTTGGAGTGACACAGACTGATCCTGGCATATTCTTTCATCACAGACAACTCGTATATTACCCCTACCACTGAAAACACGATGCCCTCGCCACGTTGGTGTTGAATGGCAAAAGGGCGCCTTTTTATTGAATAAACGTCTATTTAAGCACTGTTTCTGCGACACGGTGCCATTTTTGTGTGTGGGTGGCGGTAGGCCATGTGTATACTCGTGGTTGCGCTGCTGTGACAGGAAGAGCATTGCGCATTGCAGGCTCGTTTTGTCACAGACCTTGGCAAAAAAACGCGCGGCAGCCGCCTTGTCACACAGGCACAACTGGGTGTCGCCATCGCAGCACTGGAATATGCCAGGAGGTAGCAGCAGCGTTTGCAGCTTCGCGAGGCGTTTGCTGGCGTTGTAGTTGTGCCAGCGGCGAGCCAGTTTGTCAAACACAGCATCGTCTGCGTGCCCCTTTTTCAAGTATAGGCGCAGTTTCTGGCGATCCAGCTTGCATATATTCACCATAAACTTGTTTTTGCGCGCATGCCGCGATGTCTTGGCAGTGGTGTGGCTGCTGTTGGTTTTCGCAACGTTGCTATTTTTTTTGCTGGTTTCTTTGCCGACTTCAAGAGCCTGGATGCGGCCGTCGACGGCGTGCGGGACCTGTCCCATGTCGGCGTCTTCTTTGATTGCAGTAAAAGCATAGGCGGTGTTGAGAACATGGGCCATCTGCGCGTGTTTGGGCTGCTGTAACACGGTGGATACAGCGCACGTGCCAGCAGCGTGTGTCCCCTGTCTCTGTTCTGCAGATTTGTCGAGCTTCGAGGCTTTTTTGAGGCTGCTGCCTGTTTTCTGAGACTTTGCCTTTTTCGAGGAGCAGGCGCTGAAAATGGACGCAATCCTCGAGGGTGCGGTCGGCAGCACATCTAGTTGTGCAGAAGTGCTTGGCGTTTCGGCAGGCTTGACCTGACAACACAACATGCCATTATCTTCTATCGCGTCTGCCTTGAGCATCTCACGTACAAAATCTTCACCAAAATCATCCATCGTCGAGGAGCTTGCACGACGTCGGCGGAACACCCACCAGCAATCTGCGCACTTTTTGCCACTCTTGCTTCACGCCGCCCATTTTCACACGGCGATCTTTGCTAAACACCACCCCAATGGGTCTGAAGCATGCCATTGCAGCGCCCCCCTGCATACTCACACAAACATCAAAACGAGAGCGCACATATATGTGTACATAGAGTTGCCCAAAATAGCACAACCGTCGTCTCAGCATGCCCCGCCGTACATTACCACAGCATGCCCCGTATTTAGCAGAATCTGCCATAGGACGCCTTTTGTGAGCGTTTATGCTCTCGTATTCATATATAAGGGGTGGTGGCGTGAAAATTGCAGACTTTTTTTACAGAACATGTCTGCAGTACGTGGCGTGTCCAAGCAGCAGGCGATTGCAGACCACGAAAACCTGGTGGCACTGTACCACGAAAACAACAGTGTGCCGCGGCATGCTGGCAGCGTTCGCATTGTAACCAGCGCCGTTGCCAGAAACAGTAATATCACGACGTTTTTGGGGATGTCCAACAAAGATTCACTTGAATACCGCCAAAACCAACGGGCACTCGACAACGAACACAATAATGTGCAAACGGGTGGCATCCGCATTCTAACAAGTGTTGCTAGCATACCCACGAGGAGCCCCGTTGTCATGGCCATTCCTGCAGGAGAACCAGGGGTGACGATCAGCAACGCCCGCCGCGTTGTATTGGGTGTGTGCACGCGCAAAGATGCCCCGGGACCACACATTTTCATGCTGCAACACGACACTGTTTCCAGAAACTTTGAGCTGCCAACGGATGCTGTGTTTCTCCAAATCCAGACTGCTGATGTTAGTGGGTACTGTGCTGCCTCAGGCGACAATCCCTGTGATTTTCTGGGGTTCTGGACAAAAGCATGCATGAGTGACCTCCGCAACACAGGTCGTTGTGATTTTATGCACACGACAGTAGAGTATGGCAGCCCGGTGCAAGGTCTGTGCAGTTGTATGGTGATGGTGATTCCACGCGAGCTGGGGTTGTCTCCAAAGGTCACCATGAATTTCTGCTCAAGCAACCACCACATTCTGAACCTGCAGAATATCAGTGTGGTGGTGAAAAGCGCTGGCGGTGCCGAGCAACGCGTTACGTGGGATGGTCGTGGCATTGGAGGTTCAGCAGACTGTAATATTGACCAAGACAACATAAGGACCACATTTTTTTTGTTTCGACACGAAGCGTCCAACACGCTGGTGACAATGCAAGAAAACAACAATGCACGGCACCTCTCACTCTCGTTCAGGCTAAACGACGAGGAGTGCGACCAGAGTCATGTGAAAACGAGCGCATGCGTATGGCAAGTGTGGCTCGACGTGAATCGTGCCAAAGTTTGCATCATGGAGATACATGTGAGGATGGAAGCGTGAGCCGGATGCATGAGAGTTGATTTTTATTGTAATCGCATAAAAAACTATGTTTCGCGAAAAAAACACGCAGCATGTGATCGAGTGTGAAAGGCGTGCCGGGAATCGAACCCGGCCAAATGTTGCAAATGTGCCACAACGCCCTGTGTTTTTATAAGTGTTTTTCTTCACTGGGTGTTCCCAAAGCTACGTTGTTAACGTGTTTGAGCGCGTCGTGCCACCAGCACTCTAGGCCTGCTCGCCACGGATGCGGCGGGCGAGCTGGATGTCCTTGGGCATGATGGTAACACGCTTGGCGTGGATGGCGCAGAGGTTGGTGTCCTCGAAGAGCGAGACGAGGTAGGCCTCCGAGGCCTCCTGCAAAGCCATAATAGCATGGCTCTGGAAGCGGACATTGGTGAGGAACTCCCTGGCGACCTCCTTCACAAGCCTCTGGAAGGGAAGCTTGCGGATGCAAAGCTCGGTCGACCTCTGGTACTTGCGGATCTCACGAAGAGCCTTGGTGCCAGGACGGAAGCGGTGAGGCTTCTTGAGGCCACCAGGCCCCACACGGCCAGCAGCAGCTTTGGCCAGCTGCTTGCGAGGAGCTGAGCCTGTGTGCTTGCGGGCGGTCTGCTTGACACGGGCCATTGGTTACGCGAAACGGAGTTACTGTGGAATTGACGGGACTCAATGTGACACGGTAAAAACGTGTGCTTTTTGCTTAGTACGTTTCTGATACACTTGTGAAAATGCTCTGATCTGTTCTGTAGGACACTGCTGCCAAACACGCCTGCTTATATACCTTCGCAAGACCAAACCGTTTCCGAAAACGCACGCGTTGCAATATATGGTGTGACAGTGGGGTTTTTGCACGTTTGTGCGCGTATGGGCCGTGGTCTTACCCGAAGTATTTCCGGGCCCATTCTGCGCACGAAAACTGCATTTATGGGGCATCATTGCCATTTTGGGAAGCAACAACAACCGGCTATATAATGGCGGCCACGCCTGTCAAAAAACAATCACCAATGGACATGGAAAGCTTCGAGTGCCCTTGTTGCCAGCCCTTTGGCAACTCGGACGACGAAGACATTTTTGTTTTCGAGAGTGATGATGAGTGTCGACTCCGACAAGAAGAAGAGAGTCTGGCACAATACCAGACCCTCTTGAACAAGAGGACCCTTCAGCAAAAGAACATACAGATGGACATTGACAGGACAGCAACGTACATCAAGGAGACAGCGCACAAGATTGCTCTCTTGCGTGCAACCGTAGAGTTGCAGCACGCCACCCCCGGTCGCAAATAGTGTTTTCGATTCAACACACACACACCCCTACCCGACTCTTTGCGTTTCGTAATAAATTTTAAGACATCCGACTCGTATGCTGCTCGATGCCACCCCACACAAAAACCCTGTAATAAAGTGTGGTGTGCCAGCTGTATAGGCCCCAGTGATGCGACGAAAAAAGACACAGTTTATACTGATTTTGTGTATATAAGAAAAACGACGGGTTGCCAGACAGACATAATGCAAGCATCCTGGAAAATGCGCAATGCTTTACGCTTGACGGCAAGTTTCGAGGAAATTAGTTGGAACCAAGTATATCACTACAATAGGGGCGACATTGTATATTTTACAGGAAACTCTGAAACAGACAAGAGTGGGAACAAATTCATGGATGTTTGTTTTTGGGAGGAACATCGCAAAAATCCATCTGACATTCCGGCACAGTTCTGGGTCTTAGCAAAGTGGCTGGAACGCGCATATGACGTGCCAGATAGAGAAGTTTGCAGGCCCGATTTCAATTTCAACCCAAACGTACGCCATTCATTGTGCAAAAATGGCAAAGGCACACATAGTGCAAGTAGTGTGTAGCATATTGATGCATGGTCTTTCACATGTATCTAGTCGACCGTACCATCGTATTGTATAGCAAACAGCACCATGCAAAGCAAAAATCAACGCCACAGGACAGCACGCACAAAGGCAGGCGTCACGTGCTGTGTACTGGTGATATATTGCACTGGAAAAATAAAGACACGTGTTTATGTTTGTAGGGTCAAGCGGGTTCTTTTATTAGCAGTCTCATTAAAGGACAAGTGTTTGGAAACTATGGTCTACTGCTACTACAGGCATGGATGACCATTAAGAAACGCCAGCATTCAGAAACATATGCTAGCATGTCTGATGTGTATGTTTGCTGCGAGATTGTCGGCATAGGTTTTCGAAAACAGTCTATTCAAAATGAGGACGTTATGGCGAAGACGCCTTGATGTTGTTGCCAACGACCCGGGCAGGCATTTCGATCAACTCGCGTGCCACGCAGAATGCTTCATTGCCAGCGAGCTCCTCCACCACACATAGTTCGTATTTGCACGAGTACATGGCACACTTGGCCCAAAAGTGGCGGGCTACGCCCTTGTGGTTAATGAAAAAGCCGATCTCACTGGTTTCGCCCTCCTTTTCCAACACCACCCTCGCATTGACAAACTTGCCGCACAGCTGGTTGAGGCACTTGGAATACTGTCCGTCGTTGCTGCCCTTGGGAAACTCGAAGAGCCTGTTCTTGTGCTTGCCGCTGATAATGACCGCGGGCACAGGCTGTTTCTCGGTGCATTTGCTGAAGAAAAAGAGCAGGTGTGCGTTGACATAGAGACGGTGCTCGTTGGCACACTGTATGCCTCCTGTCTTGAGATACTCATCAACGACAGTGGTCATTTCGTTTTCGAGATCCTCGACGGTGCCCGGCAGCTTGTCGCCCACAGTAATGCCCCCGAGAATCCTCTTGAGCTTCTGCTGCGTCTGTGTAGTGACGGCATTTTTGCGAGACAAGATCTTGTCTGCCACGGGCACCTCAATCAGCGTCGTCTGCTTACCCCCGCGGCACGCCATCTTCTTGACCAGGTTGGCAATCTTCATCATGTTGTCAATGTCCTCATCGTAGTCGAGGTGTGCCAGGTAAATGTTGTTGGTGTTGGCAAGGCCTTTGAGGAAACTCTTGACGGTTTCGCCAAGCGCAAGCATGACCAGAGTGATGCGCTTGAACTTGAAATAATCCACCAGCGCACGGTAGTGCCGTGCCGCCTCGACTTCTCCCAAACAGGCCGGCGTGAAATCCAGCTCGAGACTGTGCACAATATTTTGCTCAGAGTCGCGCCCAATGGGCAGCGTGCCCACCTTCATGTTCTCGCAACCGTCGCCAACCACGTACACGGTCTTGCCCGTGTTTCCTCCGTCATCGCTCATAATTTCTTCAATCGCCTGCACCATGGCTGTGTTGCCGTCGGGTTCGGGCACGGCAAAATTCTTGTCGACATTTGTGCCTTCCAGGATCGAGGCGACCGCCATGGCAAGCGCTTTTTTGTGTTCTGACATGGAGAACGAGTAGTCCACCATCAAGATGGATGGAGTGATGCCCAGGGGCGCAGGCTCGTTGGTTGACCATACCTCTTGGTATGTATGGTTGAAGGCGTATATCTTCTCGATAAAGACCACAGCCTCACTGGAGGTGGGCATCTCTCCTTGTAATTATGTCTACCTGACATGTCCGCCTTAAATGAACCATGTGTCAATGCCCCGAAATAGACACACTTTTTGCGCGCGAACTGCTCAGCCATAAGCATTTGTTCACACTGGGCAGGGTGCTGGCTGCCTGTTTGAAATAGACCGACACCCTGACCAGAGCAGCGATTCCATTATTACTTTTTCCATAGTATAGTTTCTTGTCCGATTGAATTGTTTCTACGTGTCCACGGAAACCAAGTACCGTCCAATCGAGATGTACCATACACAAAACGTCGGGAAACTGCCTCTCGCTGTTCAAAACACCGAAAAAATGTATTGGCTCAGTGTGACACAAACAGGACCAGGAATGTTTAAAACAACCAGGTTTATTGAAGATGTTGGTAGGGTATATCGAGTGCTAGTAAATATCGCACCTCTGTCCGCGGTGTCTGGTGATACACATACTGTGGTTGTAAGAGCGCATTCGTAGGCATTGGGGCATGGGTATGCTGGTCGCTCGGACTGTGCTCCGCACAGCAATGACACTGTAATGGCATGACACAGAATAAAACACAAACTGCGATTGAGGAAAGCAGGATTAGGCCAAACACAAGCCAAGCGATCCACGACAGCTGCAAAATGTTGTTTTGCATAGACGTATGCGGAACGGATGTATTAAGGCCGTCTGCAATTTTTGTCGGCATATTGACCATGGATTAACAGTATGACGGACCCCTGTTCAGCCAGCAGACTGCGGGCTTGCCACCGAGTGGCCTTCATGTCAGTTCGCTGCGGATCGTATATTTTGAAGACACTGCTTGCAATGAAGGCCGCGTTGGCAGTGACAAATGTGATATTTGACGTGTCGAGCCAGACTTCTATGGAGAAATGCTCAGACGGGGCATGCACTTGTGGGGTTGGTGTGCGGATTTCTAGTATATTCACAATGACTGTGTTCACCTCAACAAACGTCCTGAAGGGCCTAGAATTGCTCTGCTTGCTTCTCCGCTGGGCCAGGCTTGCACCAGATAATGCCACCGTTGTGAATTGCGACACCAACGTGACGGCTGGAACAGGCATGTCGATACACACGGACGCATTGTGCTGTGCAGACAGCCCAGAGAATTTGCCGGGCGCACATGCTACACACTGCTGCTGCACCGATGGTGCGCGTGGGAATATGAGGGCTGGCATCACTTTGAAGTTGACTGCGCTCAATGCATTGGTGTTTCTGTCTACCCGGCAGCAATTTGGGTCGTCCATGTAAACCAAAATGGCCTTGCCAGAAAACACAGGCAGAACCTCAAAGGTAATTGAAGCAGTAGCAGTGTCTCTGGTGTATTCGATTGTTTGTCCGTCACACTCGAGGCGTGTTATGATGCTGTTTGTGCCCGGGCTTTGGTCCCACGAGGTGCCACTGGTGCCGATTTTGAGCGTCAATACAGTTCCGATTTCAACAACCGACTCCAGTCGATACTGCTCACGAAAGATGTCATCGGGGGTTGCAGCGGAGGCCACAAAGTACAGCCGCCTGTAGTTCAGGACTTGTGTAAATTCGTCAAAATCTGTGTGAAATATACTCGAAACGAACATGGTCTTGGAGCTGGCCATAACTGGGGCAGGAAACGAAACTTCTGCGTAATGCGTGTTTATCCCACACATTATGCAGGATATCTTGAAGACCCCATTGCTGTCACGATACGTGTCTGTGGAGCCTGACTTCTGCGAGATAACAGGACAGTCCCTGTTTCCAGCGACATATTGCATTACTTCGGGCGAATTCCCATAGTCGAAGTTATACCAAATAAAGTTGATATTGTAGTGGTTGTCATCTGCACCCCCAGTTTTTGCGATCCCAGTGTACACCAAAACATCATCCACCGTGTGACTGACAAATGCAAGACCACTCGCAAGCTGCATGGCATACGCATTCGCTTGCAAGAGTGTACATGGCACGTTGTCCTCGTTTGTACATGTGCTGTTGAATGCAAGATACCCTGCTGTGGCGTTTAATCCCGAGATGACGCGAGATGCATATCCTGTGGCAGGCGCAGGAATCGTTCGATATTCTGTCGTCTTCATCATGGCTGCAGCAGAGCCCATCACAGACATAATTAAATTCCACCAATTGTATATATTTGCATCGACATTTGGAAGATATCCAAAGACGTGTTTGGAATTTATACAGCCTTCTATATCAATACGCACCATGCAGAATGCACCAGCATAGTTGCATTCTACAACACGCACGCTGCTCGGTATACCTGGTGCCTTGATCATTAACCCAAAGTCCGTGGAGTCAGGCATGGAAAACTGCGAGATGTCTGCCTCGTTGTCTGCCACGTTGCAGGACACAATCGCAAGACCCTGATTTTCGGTAAGAAAAGACACATGCCGCTGCCACATATTCCCTGTCTCGCTTCTCTCAGTATCGGTTCCATACACCAGACGCTCGTATGTCGTCTGTGAATTATGAATCATAAAGTCCAACACAATATTCTTCACTATACATGGCACGGGATTGGACAGTGACAATGGAATGGTATGAGGTATGTCCAACTGAACTATATTCGCCATGTTCGTCGGAACTCGTAAGTTCTCCTCAATTCTTCTGTTCCCAGCCAGGACGCTGGTGACGTCGGCACACGCAGATGTGTCAACAAGGACCGGCCGGAACATGGGTTTGTCGCCAGATGCACGTGAAATGAGTGCCAACAGCAACAACAATGCCAGTGCACCGAGTCGATTTTGACAACAAAGACCACATGCTCCTGGAGCTTGCATGCTGTAACGCCACCACTCTCAACACAATCGCTGTTGTCATTTGACTTATATAGGGACATCCTTGCAGTATACATGTATATTTTGACAAGCACACAAGTGGTCAATGGGGGTTTGTAGCAGTATTTGACACCGCTCGATGCACACAGAAAAATGCAGCGGGGCTTTGATGGGTGTACAGCAAGACAACACGAGAGTCTGCAACCAGACCACGAGGTGTATTAAAACAACAGGACAAGCAGGAAACGTGTGCTATTTGGCGTGTATCAGTTTTTATTCTTGGAAATCAGTGGATTACATTTGTTCTCGCAAATCCTGCCATCGTTGACGACAAGAAGACGAAAACTGGGCATGGGATAAATGTGTTCGTCTGTGTATTATGTAACGCGAAACATGTTTCTGTGCGTGTGTGTCTATAGGATCCAGATGCTTGTGGGCTGGGCAGCGTCTGGGGTTTGTATGATACAGGTGGTTTCAAAATAGGTCAATAGAGGCGAACATCCCACGAGAAAACAAGCAATTCGTGCATTCCGAGAGTGCCTCTATCAGGAAAAAGTGTTGATGATAACTGAGTCGGGTACGGGGATTTTATCTATGTAATAGTGAACGTGCAAGTGTAACAGTTCCGCCAGCTTGAGGGTTTTCTTAGGGCTCAATCGTAGTGCAACCAATTTTCTCGCACACTGAGGCTCCCAGACATTCTGGCGCCAGTACGCTCCGAACTGCGAATTTTGCATCTGTTCCCATGTCACTGTGGTTTTCAGGCCCATCCTGTCCAGAATGGACATGGCTTCGTCATTCCCAATCTCGAGTTCTAGCATGAGCTTTTCCTGAAAAGTCACTGGGTTCTGGCGTTGATTTTTTTTCTGTAGTTGTTTTTGCTTTTTTGCCCTTGTTTTGGCTGTTTGCAGGCGTTTGTAGTGTGAAAAATCTGCCGACGGCAGGCACGGAAATTCGCAACGAGTGCACTTTGCATTGCATTGGAGGTAGTCCGCCCATCCGTTTTCACGGTGGAATGCGTCCAGCTGCACGCGCATTTCATGGGGAAACTCGTATGCTTCTCCCCCGAGGAAGAAACGCAGCAATTTCTCCACATTTTTGGCGTAAATCCGCAATGGCAGCGTTTGGCCATTTCTGTTATAAATAGTTGACACCAGTGTTGTCCTGTATTTGTCTTGATTTGGAATGCCTGTTGTTCTCCTCCACTCGCAACGTGCCTGCCTGACAGAAATCTATCCTTTTTGTCGTATACTCAATACCCATCACGTCCAAAACATACTGCCCCGTTGCTATGTCGACTTCGCCGATTTCCATGACTTTTTCCAGCAAGAGCTGGTTAGGATTGGATGCAGACATGACGAGCTACTAGTTTTTTCCAACGTGGCAAAGATCAAGTGGCCAGTCGTAGCCATGTTTATATATATCTTCACGGCTTGATAGGTGTACAGCAAGACAACACGAGAGTCTGCAACCAGATAAAAACAACAGGACAAACAGGAAACGTGTGCTATTTGGCGTGTATCAGCTTTTATTCTTGGAAATCAGTGGATTACATTTGTTCTCGAAAATCCTGCCATCGTTGACGACAACAAGACGAAAACTGGGCATGGGATAAATGTGTTCGTTTTACAGAATTACAATACTATGTGGGGTACGGTGCAAGATTATGCAGAGCATGCACCCCCCACGTATGTGTATGTGAGTTTTCGAGGCAATACAAGCGTTGCCGACGAGATGTGTGGGGCGTGGTTTAACCTCAAGCACCTGGACGCCCAGAGGCTGCGGCACCAGCTGGAGACGTACCTGTCGTATCCATGGCGTACGGCTCGTTTTTTCGTGCAAGAGCGAGTGGGTGTAACTTTCGCGTCAATACAGAATGGGCAAAGCAAGTTGATCATCGAGACCGGCAGTGCGTTGCGCAATTTTCGAGAAGCCATTGCGTTTTTTTGCAGGGGAGCAGCGCGAATACACCACGAAAACATATCACACAACGATTTGCACAGTGGCAATCTGACGATTACGCAGACGGCGGACGGCGAGTCGTTTGCGGTCAAAATGATTGACTTTGACCGCATGGAGCAACACGCAGAAAACGCCAAGTCACTCCGATTTCGCAAAGATCTTTTCTGCATTGTGAGTGGGCTGTATACTCTAGTGGAGAAAACGCAATGTTCGAGTTCACACCCATGCGTTCAGCGCAATTGTGCCAATGAGGTGGAAGCCCTGTCGGACTTGTTGTATAAATTGGAGAATACTATTCAGGATATGTCTTCAACATGCTCAAACAGCACAACCGCTGATTTTCTGATAAAAGTAGCGACAGAGGCAGTGTCCACATTTTTGTGGTCTTGTGTTGGTATTTGAAGCATTCCACATTCATGTATTCGAACAGCACTATATCCACAAACTTTCCAGCAATGCTCCCACACTTGGCAAGTCATAAACATAAGGCCAGGTCGACTTGATGATAAAGTGTTTTCTATAAAATTCCAAGGGTAAATCTGCATTGCAATCTCTGATTCGCATTAATTTCATCTGTTTTGTGCGACACAACGAGGCCAGTGTGTTGGCTCCTGCGAGCAACTCAATAAGTCTCAGGCAGGTGCTTTCTTGACATTTTCTGCGTTGACATAACAATAATTCCAAGGCAATGCGCACCGGAGTGCGGTTGTCATTGTCTGTCTTCAGCAAAACTTCTGCAGAAATACACAAGAGCGATTCCACCAGCGGCAGAAGTGGGTGTAAGTGAATTGCTTTGGCCAGCAACGAATGCATTGGCGTGTATCCGCCAATGATTTGCATGAGCATTGCTGGTGGGTATTTTCTCATGAGGAACAATATGACTGAAGGAGGGTGATTTTTTGCGATCGCGAAATGAAGCGGGGTATAGCCTGCCTTGTTTTTTATGCCGAAAACCTGCTCAATTGGCATCTTTTGCAACATCGTGCGCTTACCATATATTTCCGTAGGCGAACATGCATTGATGAGCATCTGTACAATCTTTTTGTTTGATCCTATGTCGAGGGCCATGTGTAGTGGAGTATTTCCTTTATGGTCCTGTATCAACAGGGCCAATTCTCCCGCATTTACCATATACTTCAGTGTCGACGACCCATTTTTTGCCCGCGGACTTGGTACGACATAAGAGTCGCTGTCGGAATCCTTGTTTGTCTCGCGTTTCGATTGTAGTTCGTCCTGTTCCAGTTCTGCTGTTTTTTGGTGTAAAATAGCAATGTGCAGCGGGGTGCACAAAAATTCGTCCACACACAACAGCATGTCCTCCGCGTCATACGCTTCATATATGCATTGCATTATGTGCAGGCTTGCTCCAAACTCTGCTGCAGTCTGAATAGGGAGGTGACACATGCTGGGGGCAATTTTGTGCCAGGGCAGTTCCGGATACCTGTAGTACTGCTTTGATAGATTTTTCTTGTGTTTGATTCGACACGGCGCTATCAAGAGGCCAATGTCAAAATGAAGCAGACACTGGATCACGCGGAGTGGGGCATGGTGTTTCAGAGCAATTGCCAACACGAGCAACCACTCCATGACCTCAGGATCAACTCCGTGTATCAAGGCAGTGTGTAACAAGGTATTGCCTTCATGTCCTTGTAAATCGAACTTCATCTGTGGATATATGAAGGGTGCAATCTGCTGCATTGTGGGATATATCAGGTGCTTTCGACCCAAGAACATGTCCAGCGCAGAATTTTTGAATTCGTCCCTAGCTTTCAAAATTTCCACATTGTTGTTGATAAGTTTCATGAAAATCGCGGCTTGTGTTGTTACGCGCGTAGCGAGGTGTAGAGGAAATTGCTTGAAATCGTTGTGCATGGTGAGTACAGTGCTATCCTGAGCTAGCACATCCAAACATCTGTCTTGATCATGCCCATTTGCAAGTTCTTTCCATTCCGCCCAGGTTTCATTCAAAAACTGCTGCAGTGGTGTGTTTTTGTTTGTGTCTTGGGTTCTCAAAACAGCCATGCTCCGCGTGCCAACCAACACACGGAAATACTGTGGAAGGAACATGTGAAAATTCATACACATTCGCAAGGGTGTCCTGCCAGTACGATCTTTCATGGTCAATACTTTTTCGTCTTTGTCAATCAGGACCTGTAAAATTTGGACGAAACGTGGTATGAAATTACATTTGCTCCATTTTTGTGTGGTGTTTATGTACTCCAATGCGATGTGAATTGGAATCTCATTGTTTTCGTCTTTTTTTGTTTTTGCGTCTGGCCTTTGTTTTGCCAAAAACTCCACAACTGGCGTGTAATTGGCATTGGCATTTTGCATGGAGCACACCGCCAAATGCAGAGCTGTGCGATCGTGTGCATCCGTCCATGTGAGCATGCTTGGATTTATATTCACAAGGAACATGATGATTTCCAGACTCAATGTTTGGAAGATTGCTATGTGTAAAGGAATGAGATTTGGCTTATATTTTTCGTTTTTGGGAAGTTTGCTGAGGTCTATGAGATCTGTGTTATCCTTGTCCACCAACAGTTTGATCACGTCGAGGTCTCTGTTGTAACGGAGAGCTATGCTCAAGGGCAACATGCCAGAGGAGTTTCGATGTGCCAACACAAGCTTGTCGCTGTCTATTAATAAGTCGAGTGTGGCATAGTCACATGTTGCATGCAGCCTGTGAACCAACGGTGTGTTGTCATTGCATTGAATCAATAGTATGTCCCTATTTTTCTCCACCATATACAACCAAACATTGTACGTGCATTTCTGCTTGATTGCCTCGCAGAGCGGGGTCATGTCATTTTTGTTGGAAAATGTCAATGCATCGGGGAAACGCTCCACGAGTTCAATAATAGTCCGCTCGCTCAAATGCTGTTCTATTGCGAAAAACAACGCTCGCCCGCTCATTATGTCTTGCTCGTGCATTGCCGACGCCAGAGTTGTAAAGTTGCAAGGTGATTGACTGTTGGCATGCAAACAGCGTGCCATTACAATATTGTAATTCACTTGTGCGTTTGTCAACACTGGGTATGACTCTGGCAAAAGGTGGACCGATTCTGCTGGCCGGGGGTTTAAGAAGCTTTGAATATGGGTGAGTGCGTTCACATCCAGATCTTGCAGCATGATGCCAGCTTGCATTGTTTTTGACACACAGACATGTAGATGTTTATATATGAGAACTTTACTGACATTCTTGAAAAAGGGACCTAACGTTTGGGGTGTAATACAGTGTGTTAATTGCTGATTTGCCTATGACATTACGCATAACATACACGGTGTGAATCTGCTGCCATTGGTTTGTATGCTTTGACTGCCGCGGGGAAGGGAGAGAGGCCAGTTGCGCGAAATCTTGTAATAAAACACAAAAAGGGTAGTGTGTATTCTTGTAGCATGTGTTTGCTCATGGCATCGGGTTGCAAATTAGCGAATTTATTCTGCACTATTGACATATCCGTGCGTTTCGATCATTGGCACATTACAGTCACACGCAATATCACAAGCATATAGTGTGTAGTCGATGCCGTCATATTGTGGGACATACGGCAGCCTCCGATACAACTCCACGATGCTTGTGGTCTCTTGTGTTTTTTGATCTATCTCGTGTAGCAACTCTCTTGTATTGGCCACCGTGTCCACCAACGCGTCCGCGTAAAAATTCATGTGGAAAGTGTCGCGGCTAATTTTCTTCAAGAAATCGTTCGTTTCGTGGCGTTTACCCACTTCGTGTAGGAGCGCCCGTATAGTAAGAGAATCTGAGATGCGGAGGATACCGGCATCGCACGAGCAACACACGCAGTTGATGTTGCTACACTTGCCAACGCTGTCACGTTCCTCCAATGTGGTATACTCAATACCCATCACGTCCAAAACATACTACCCCGTTGCTATGTCAACTTCGCCGATTTCCATGACTTTTTCCAACAAGAGCTGGTTAGGATTGGATGCAGACATGACGAGCTACTAGTTTTTTCTAACGTGGCAAAGATCAAATCGTAGCCGTGTTTATATATATCTTCACGGCCCATGCAAAATCTTTGCACACCAGCCGCAGTATATGTGCTTGCATCTCGTCCTACAATACGCGGCATACCAACGCCATTTACGAGAGGGGTGTGGCAGATTAGTTCGGTTTCAGTGGTTTTGTCCAAGTTTTTTTTTAACTCATAGGACCTAGATCCTACACAATTTCACAGGATGGGGTCGAAACCCAAGTGAGGTCCACGTGGTACTAAATTAGAATGTGTTTATTTCTTTTCGTACGTCGAATCTTCTCGACGCTCCCGTGCTTCGACACACCTAGTGTTGCCCCAAGAAAACACCAGGTCACCTCCACACCTCCACACCAATGCAATTCTCGTGCGAGGCCCGGCAGGGACAAGGACGACGGAGAATAGCCCCGGTTGTCGCACGAGCATGCGATGCAAACCTGCGTTCATGGCAGCCTGTTCCATGGTGCCCATGGACGTGGATGGTACCCCTCGTGATTCATCTGATTTGTCACGCCGATGCGCCGTGTGGGCTCGCCCCAATGGATGAGCTGCTCGGCGGTGGCTTGCCCTGTCGCACCCTTTCTCAGGTGTCTCTTTGTCTGGGCTTCAAGTGCACATAAACGGCTGCTCGTCGAGACGTCCGGCAATTGCATTTACGTAATCGATGCGGGAGGCCTGCCGTGTGTAGGGAGCCTTGAGCTTGGCCTCGCACGGTATTGCATGTCTACCCTTGTCTATTTGTGTATACATACATGTGACTGATTGATTGAGGTTGCTGTTATTGCTTCGTGAGAACTGTTCTAGCAGTTTTGCTGGAATCTATTTGCTGGGATACAACATGACGTACACATGTATTTACATAGATTGCAACTCCTGGTATCACTGTTATCACTATATACAGATCAATGTATGAACAGTTGAATTTGAGCGCACACCAAAACTTTATACATGTATATATGTATGTATATATATATATATACAAATATGTATGTATATATACATATATATACATATAAATAAGAAATATATGTACAAATAGAAATATACATATACAAATATGTATGTGAATATAAATACATGTGTGCACGTATAGATGTATATATATACATATTGTATATATATGCATATATATAAATATATATGTA
>Ga0209390_10004663_pt1 | contig 20328 bp, 18 predicted proteins | sample BON01_FD_187212 | JGI IMG/M metagenome (GOLD analysis project Ga0209390, IMG submission 187212) | Freshwater microbial communities from Lake Bonney liftoff mats and glacier meltwater in Antarctica - BON-01 (SPAdes) (version 2) | ecosystem: Environmental > Aquatic > Freshwater > Ice > Glacier...
TGGGACTTTGTACAGCACATAGCGTCCCAGTGGTTGCGAGCGTGGTGCTCGGCGCGCAAGATCCAGCGCATGTACCGCAAGTACATCGAGCACAAAAAGATCCAGCGCCAAAAGCGCCTCCTCATCACAATACCCAGGATCGTGTCATTGCTCAAGGATTGCAAGGGTCGCGAATAAGTAATTATTCGAGAAAAACTGTTTTTTTTTTACCTTCTACGAGTTTAACACGGCAACAACATCAGACCGATTGATTCAATGACAGAAGTTCATAAGTTCCCGGACATGGAACAAAGCTCGAGCAACTTCATGTCACCTAATGTCGACTCATTCGGCGTGTCGGGATGCATGTCCATGAGCGCACGCGCATTAACGTGGTTCGTCATCTCCCTGATATGGATAATCTTCATTATCAGAGAGTTAATATCCAACTTTTATACACCGACCATCAAATGGACACGCATCAGCATCTACATTGCGTTGTCATTATTTCATTTGTTCCTCATTAGCACCTTATAATTATTAAATACCCCCCTTCCCCTTGAGTTTCCATACGATAATACCAATCGTGAAGATAACTAGAAAACATGAAAATATGTAGAACAACATGTTCGCGACGTCGTTCGTGTACCCATTACTAACACAGTCCCTGCACGCATCCCCCCTCTTCGCATTCTTATGTAAGAACACCTTGGTCGAAACGAGGAAACTCATCAACAAGACAAATACCGATATGTCCAACCAAAACCCTACCACACCTGCAAGCTGGGATATCGAGTACAGCGTAAGCAAAGCAGGCGCGACGCGAAGAAACATGAGAAGGAATTTATCCTGACCCATCGGACAACCCATCTTCTCACACTTTTCTGCAATGTTCCAAGCCCAAAATTGGAACCAGACGGCATACGCCATGACGAAAAAGTAAAGGAACCACATGACCAAGGCGATCGTAGGGTTAATCATGCGAATCGGAAATCCAGCATTTTTTTTACTACTCGGCATGCGGTCTTGATGATGTAGACACAATACAGTTGTTTTCATTTTATTTTTTGAACCTGCGAATGTCAGCCACATTGGGACGCTCTGAGGGGGGACGATCGCATCTGAAACCAGGTTTACATATTTTTTTGTCCTCCAAATGTAAACATTGTGTACAATGATGCAAGCAACACCCCTAACGAATACAGGCGGCGTTGTTCCACCACAAACAAATGCAAATTCGCCAGCAATGGTCGGTAAGGCTATGCGAGCTGCATTGACAAGCAGTTCACAGATTCAAAGCGCATATCACAGCGGAGTACGAAACATGTTCCTCGTGTCCAGTACTGGGTTTGCGCTAGCCGCATTCCTATTTGCGACCAAGGCACAAGGAGCAACCCGTCTCGTCATAGCTTCCCTAGTTGCAGCAATCATCGTCTTCAGCGCCACGTACGGCATGTGCGTATCACGATGGCACAGAGAAGCAGTCGCCATCCTCCATGCAGCACTCGAGGTGGACGATGATCTACCGGCACCCGTCGCGAGGATTGCAGGAGACATGGTCCGACGCTCGTGGGAGAAACGTGTGCACGTATATGCTGCAATAGAGATGATCGCACTCCTCGCTATATTGGTTGTCATCTTCTCGAGATAAAATTTCCCGCCAAAAAATCATGAAGTCGAGGACTACTTAAAAATGCGCACGAGCTCCGTCTTGCCGTCTGATAAAGTCCTAGCGACCACAAGAGGCAGCAATCCAGCGTCAAGCTCTGCGCTTGCAACCTCGCAAGCGTCAAAACGACGAGAACCCATCATGCGGGGGACGTCGATCAATGCGGGAGCACCCCTAGCAATTTGTTCGGCGCGCATACCGATTACCTTGGCGCGCTCGTAAGTAGTCAGGGAAGACGACAGAGTGACGAAAGAAGACATCAAATAAGCAGTAAAGGTAATTTCTCTCTGTGTCGATAGTTTTTTGCCTTTATACAACTGTTTTCTTTACAACTTTTTTCCGTGCGGGTACAGCTTTCCGATTGCGAGACACCGACCTGAAACTGACAGACTTCCTCTCTCCCACGACATCATCAATGCCAGTAACAACATCCTTAGGAGAATCCGAGACAGCATCCGTGGCAGCATCATTAGGAGAATCCGCGGCAACAACATCATTAGGAGAATCCGAGACAGTATCCGTGGCAGCATCCTTAGGAGAATCCGTGGCAGCATCCTTAGGAGAATCCTTGGCAGCATCCTTAGGAGAATCCTTGGCAGCATCCTTAGGAGAATCCTTGGCAGCATCCTTAGGAGAATCCTTGGCAGCATCCTTAGGAGAATCCGTGGCAGCATCCTTAGGAGAATCCTTAGGAGAATCCGCGGTAGCATCCTTAGAAGAATCCACGGCAGCTGAGCGACCTCCACCTGCTTTCCAGAACGTGTCGCACCGTTCGCAAAAGTACAAGAACTTCAGGTCGGCGTCGTACTTTATGAAGAGAACAGAGGAAGATCCCCCATCGTTGTTGCGGATGCACGTGGGGCAAGGGATGTTGTGTGCCCGAGGCAGCGTCACGTCGTACCGGATGTTCTTCGACATGAACTGCTCATAAGAATTCCGGTCGTCTGAGTGGTTGCTCTCGAAGATGCAGGCGTCCTTGACGGGAGCGACGCTCTGGCAGTTGCGACATTCAAAGTACAAACGCTGCTCATCGTTCTGACCAGATGAAGACTGCGACGACGAGCGAATGAACATCATGTTGTCACAGGCATCGCAAAAACGCATCATCGTGCAGACGCAAATCTTCAAATACGGTACATAAGGTATAGTAATCCTTTTGTTAAAATGGAAGTCCCCTTTACACTCACTAACGCAGACTTCATCAACGCAGTCCTCAAGGCTTGCCACCCATGCGCGACGGCCACGAAAACAATGTCTGACACAGGAATCCTACTAGTACAAGAATACGCGGTCATGGACTGGAAAAACACCCAACCCGAAGTAGACATCGTGGAATGGGATCCAGATTGTGTAAACGCGCAGTCGCCAAACATAGACAATAAAGGAGTACTACTACTTGTCCCGAGCACCCAACCAGTGCACAAAATGATGCACTCCGATAATTCTACCAAGGAATCTCCCAAAACAAAGAAATCGTGCGCATACCGAGTGAGGTTTGTCGATAGCCTCCTGCTTCAGTACTCAACACGCATCGGACACAAGTTCGTGACCACGCTACAGAACATTGCCGCGAATAACTCCAACATGTTTTGCAGATTCGTGCTGACGTTCAATAACCTACCACCAAACACACGAGCACAAGAAGGGAATCTCAACTTCGCAACCGCATTCAAAAAACTCTTCCACGCCAACGAAGAACACTGCATCATTTGCATGCCCGATCACACGCACACAGACACAGCTGTTCCATCTGTCCGTTCTACTCAACAACAAAATGAAATGATTCGACGACCCAGAGACTGGGAAGAGGCAGTCGAGTTCGCACGCAACACAGTACCCACGAGAAGCCGCAAAAACACAAGAAGTCGAACTGCGTCAAAGCGACACATATTTGACCTCACGGTTATAGCGGCAATACACAAAGCCGTTCAAGAAGAAGACGAGCATGACGATACTACTACAGTCGGAGACACAAATTGTGGGACATGTGACCGTTGAATAATCGAGTAGAATGCGAACAATGACGAAGAATATTATCGTAAGTTGCCACGATATTGAGTCGATTTCCTCCTCCCAGACATCATACCCCCCTTGAAGTCCTCTACATTAATAGGCTGAGCAATGGCATCCTTACTGCACGCAGTCTCCTTAGCATCGAACGTAAAGCAATTTTTGGCGTTGTCTTGGTAAACGATAGACCCGGCATTAGCGGGTGAAGGAAACCTAACGACGATCTTGGGAGGGGGGGACATCATGTAACAGTAGCCTATTCCAAAGGAGAAAGCGATGATGAAAGCAAACAGATTTATCTTGAACATAATTTGTTTTACAGAAACTTCCAGAGCTGATTGGGAGACATACAAATGCAAATCAAAAAAATGTCGATATAGTTTTAAAATATCAAAAATGTGTAGGTCAGGCACTCCGTAATGTTATCAACTCTTCCAGTCATCCCACTCGTAGTAATCATCCTTACAATATGCACACTAATGATGTTGACTGTATTTATACAGCCAAGTGTATCCAGCTCGACCACCAAATGAATCAATCAAATAAATGCGAAACCCATAGAAGCGTAGAAACGTTGCCGCTTACGCGACTGAGCTACAAAAATACCCGCAAAAGTGTCCACGACGTCTATCACAAGCGGATTATTAGTATTAGTAGTAGCAGAATCAGGTCGGAAACGAGTGATGCGACCGCAACTTTGAACAACATCCGTCTTTGGGGATGCAAGGACAAGCGTGTCGAGCTCAGGGATGTCCATGCCCTCTGCGGCATAGGGGAACGTGGCGCAAATCACCCGGCGTGACGCGGACGCCTTCAATTCAGAATTCTTCATGCCACCCCAGTAGAAACCAACCTCGATCCCCTTTGCAACCAGCAGGTCGTGCACATTCTGAAGCTGAGACTTTCGATCGGACAACACCAGCACACGCCGATCCGGGGCACTCGCCAACACGTCGGATATGAGCTTCACCACGAAGGCCGTGCGAGGCTCGAAATCGCACACGTTGGTTATCATGCGAGAAATGCAAGGGGCTGACTTCATTCGCCCGTCCGCGACGCGCCTGTGGATCACCTCCTCACGCGCGTACTCCCTAGCATCCGAAGAAAACCGAACCACGCGAACACGGACAACCCTGTCATTGCCGGTACTACTCGATACCGAATCATCAAATTGAAGAAGAGGCACCTGTGGACCCAGGTGGTACACGATCGCCCGGGTCATCCCGTCCTTCCGTTCAGGCGTGGCAGAAAGACCAAGGGAGTACCGGAACGTCGTCTTGAAAAGGGCTCGCGAGAAAACCTCCGTGCCCACCCGGTGACACTCGTCAACGATAAGCAATCCAAATTCAGAGAAGGTGTCGGCATCATAAGACTTCATGCTAAGACTCTGCAGACTCGCAAGCACGACGTCGCGACCATGTGTATCAGTTACCCCGGCCTTCACCAGGCCCACCGACGCGTAGGGCATGAACTGCTCAATCCGCTCACGCCACTGGGAAAGCAAGAACTCCTTGTGGACTACGATTAACGTCTTGCACGCTAGATCCGAGGCTATCTTCAGAGCTACGACAGTTTTTCCACCACCACATGGCAACGTGATGATGCCGCCAGCCACCTTGGGGTCGCGGGCACGCTCAAGGAAGGAAGAAACCACGGACTCCTGAACGGGACGCAACTGCCCGATAAACGCTACCCGACCACCACCACCACCAGCATCGTCACAGTGGAAATAGTCGTCGGAGTTGGATGGGATACCGAAACGCTCAAGACCGTAGTATTTCGGAAGAATCAACTCAGTATCTGAAGAACGGAACAAAGGGAACCGAACAGGGTCACTCGCGAAAAATTCCTGCCCGGGCTGCAATGGAGTCATTGTGAGATCCTCCCTAATATGTGATATCTCGGCATCCGGAATCGCATCCAACGGAACATGGTACCCATCGACACGCAAGGAAGTACCAACTAATTTACGATGCATACAATTAGACATCCTCTTTTATATATTTGATACACATTATAGCTTTACACTCAAGAAGAACCCAACTTATTCGGGACGATGTCAAAAACATAATTCCCTTGTCCGAGTCTATTTTCGGAAAGCAAACGAGGCAACTCCCCTTTATTTTAGCAGCTTGCTGACGGTCTCCTACAACGTTTTTCTTTTGGACAAAAAACTGTACCTACTGCACATTCAGCTTGACTAATTGCACCTCCTCGTTGTACATATATTGAAAGTTGTCTGAAATCTTTCACAGACAATTCACACAATCTATCGATTTGATCTTTCTTTTTTCCACTTAAAGTAAATCCGCCATGTCTTAGCATATCTTTCAATTCCTTAACAGTCTTCAATTCCAAGTATGCCCGTCTTGATGTATTACCAGAAGAAGTATAACCAGATGTTTTTTTAGTTGAAGTCTTCAATTGGATTTTGGTCGTGGCGTCAAGCATGAACTGAGAAGCGAACGCTTCGATATCTTCGACCGTCCTAGATCCCGAGTACTCGTTTACATTTCCGTTTGCGTCAAAAACGCAAATAAAAGGGACGTAGCCATTGAAGGACTTTGACAATTTGGTCATAAATGCACCTTTTTCGGTTCTCAAAAGGTCACGGTCGATTTTCAAGATCTTAGACAATGGGAACTTTGACTTATATCTCATCTCGAATTCCTCCCACACAGGAGCGAACATGCGACAGTGCATGCAAGAATCCGAATACACCAAAACAATTGTGGGGGGGGTATTGGAAATCATAATTTGTTTTATTTTTATGTAGGTACCATGAAGTAATAAAAAAGAATCTCCTTTGACTGAATCTGCGTGTGCGCGCGTCAGGAGCTCATTTTGAAAAATACATTCGAAGTACATCATACTTTATTCTGATGGATTGCTTTTGGAACTACGATAAACCTAAACGTGATTATGGTTTAGGGGGGTATCATAATACACTTATGAATCGCAATAGTAATAATACGCCGCGGATAATATATGAATGTGACACGGTCGAGTACATTGACTTTGACTTTGAATCATGGGGAGGGTGGAGAGCATGGCGACAGCAAAGGTTTTTCGACGAGGAGATGAATCATGATTATTATAGCCAATGATTTTTCTTGGATTGTATTTACAGTTCTTCTCAAAACAAGTGTAAAAGAACAGTGTGTTCTCCTAACAACTCCCTCAACATGTCCTTGACAAACGACAATCAAATAGAAAGATACCGGCGCGCGTTTCTAAAAACCGTCTGTAGTCACGGATACGCAGTCAACGTCAACGAAGAAGCCACCACCAAGGATCGATCAACATCAACACAACAACAACCTAAGAAGTCTCCTTTTGTAGCCTCTGCCCCGTCGTCGTGTCCTGACGATGTCTTAGGGATTTTCCAAGCGCTACGCGAGAAACACCTCAAGTTTGTGAGAAACAACAGAACTACTACTACTACTACAGGAAGCCGCCTCAGTAGCAGTATACAACAGAGCAGCCCACATGAATCTTCTTCCTCTAGAATATTCCTGAACAAGCACACGTTCGCGATGTCGATAGCAGAGGGGATCCAACCGGGACTGGAACTGCTACCACTCGAAGATCAAGAGAAGCAAGTTACACGACTTGTCACGCAAGCAACATTAGGTGCCTCAGCCGACGCTACCGGCCTGGTGAAGCGTTTCAGAAGAGTGACCGGGCAGCGCGTGCCGTCTGCAGAGGACATGCGATCAGCGTTGTACGACACGGACGTTCTCTTCCGCGACGACAGACTGACGGATCTTGTGATATTCCACACGGCGTGCTCACTGGACCTGTCGCTAGTTGTGCTCCGAGGTTGTTATGCACGCATCTATCCAGCGGACGCATCCGTGAGAGACCGTGCGCTCCTTTTGCACTTCAATGAGGAGGACGCAAAGTATGTTCTAATGTACCCTACGACCACCTCCACATCTGGTTATTACAGCCCCCTTTTGGTTGTATTAAAAAGGGTCGCACGCGAGTGCTGCCCGCTATCATCCGCTTCCGACATCGACACAAAGGTGTTTTCGATGGTAATATCAGGAGAGGAGAAGGAACCTCCCGGAACCTCCTCACGGAACCTCATCCCGACAAAAGCGACAGAGCTTCGGGCGCTGCTCACTGCGTGCGGCATCGGAGCGAAGCAACTCGCAGAAATCAGCGGAAATACTGAAGGGGCGTTGTTTACGAAGGATGTCATGCGCACTGCACTTGACACATTGTTGCGCAGGGACGATGAGGGAAGCGCAAACCATTGAATTGTTTTTAACCAAAATAAATTGTTTAGAATTATAATGTGTATAAGGATTTGAGTATGATAATACTTATCAAGCCAAGAACCTGTCCCACAACATTGTAAACAACACTCCTCACCAAAAGAAATATGTCACCTTTTGTGTCCGATTCAATGGGGTTCATCCGACACATTGACATGATTCTAGGAGGGCGCTTGTCACCGGTGGACATCCAACACGAACTCAAAACATGTTGGACAGTTATAGCATTCGGTATGTTGATGTTGGCTTTCACAAATTTTTTAGGGAATTTTTGCACCTTAAACAAACAAAGAAATTTCCAATACGATCCTGTTGCGTCCAAGACTGAACTGTCGAGTCCACCAGACGAGATGTCAATGAATGGATAGAGATAATACAGTCAGGTATAGTGAATTATTGTCATACTGTAATATCCAAATAAAGGGTTCGGGGCACAGGCATGATGCCATGTTTCATTTAAGTCACAGAGTGACTTTCTCTACGTTCCATTACGAGAGAGCGAACGAGCTGCACGTCTCCCCCCCGAATCGCCTCTGAAATATCGTCGTTATCTTGGGGGGAGGATGTAAATGTGTACTCACCTGTGCTCTTATCCATTTCGGTTGTCAGAGACGCCAATGCCGACTCGATAGATTTATTATAATTCATATTTGGAGTAGTAGTAGTATCAGTCGAAAGACGCGCGCGACCAGCGAGGTACTCTGCGATGGAGGCGTCCATCAACGCGGAGCGCAACTCGGACTGCGCCATCTCGAGGGGGGAGGGGACGACACGCGAAAAGGAATAACGGAGCGCGAGCTGGTTCTCACGGTACACGCGCACTACTGCTAGAAACTTATTCGACCTCATCCTCTATCTCTCAGATTATGCGGGAAAAAAATTGAAGGGAAAAATCGAAGGATGAGAAGACATTACAAACCAAGAACACAACACCATAATCGTTATTACATGAATACCCCCTCTCTCGCAGACCAGGTTATCGTAAGAAGAATTGTAGCCACGATGTTCTTTAATATATCCCAATTTATAGACCTCACTACTGAGTACGCTGATTATGTGCACTCGGAAGAGGATGTGGTAAGGGATATGGTATTAGAGATATTCTCTCGCATCTGCCCCATCGTCGTAAGCGACGACTCGGATGATGAAACGTTACACTCTCTATCGGACACAACTCAGGTTGGTGTCGGAGGAAAGAGGAAGCGCGTATAAAATCTATCTCTTCATTTTTTTCTCGAGCGAATCGATACGCGCCTGCATACACTTGACACACCCGTAGAGAGCCGCGATAAGCTGGTCGTTGTTCAATGCAAGACAGTCGTCCATCCCAAACATGCTCTGGGTGGACACAGCCTTAGGGAAAACCGCCTGGACCTCCTGAGCGATCCACCCAAGCTTTGAGCGGTCGTTACCGACCTGATCGGGCGTGTACACGTCCTTACGCCAAGAAAATCGACGCAAAGGGACTTCGCGGACGATCTCATAGCACCGCTCGAGGTCGGCGTTGCATATGTTCTCCTTTATACGGCGGTCAGATGTAACAGTCCAGGTGCTAGAAGAGGGCTTTGCCGCACTGTCGCGCACGAGCTGTAACGAAAACGCAGGCTCGGTCCCTAGCAACGTCTCCCCCACCCCCAGTCGCCCAGAGAGACTCATAGAACCGGACACAGCGACCGCCGAGGTGCCTGGAGTGGATACCCCTACCCCAAGACGCGTGGACAGGAGACAGGTATCGTGTCGAAGCGACAAGAAAGAATGACTCGAGGGTTCACCGAACAATCGAACCTGCCCCACTCTAGCAGACACGCGAGTCTCCGTCTCCGAAGAGGACACGCGAACGCGGGTCAGCACAATTCGAAACCAGGAGGACGGCAACGAGGGGGGGACCGAGGTCACGGTTATCACCGCGCCTGTAACGGGGTATGGGGTAGTCGCGTAAGTGGTGTCGACAACTTGCCAGCTCTCCCCATCAGAGGACCGCCCAAGTACCACGAAACACCGCGGCTGCCCCGTATGAGTGGAGATGATCGGAGAAATCGAGTATGCACCCAGCGTGATCGGATCCGGAAGCACGATGTCCACCCACTCCCCTGTGAAGGCTAATGCACCAGTAGTGGTAACGAACCCGACATCGGAAGAGGAGAGACCGTTAACAGCCTCGAACGACAGAGACGAAACCCAACGTGTTTCGCTATACAACCCCAACAAGTTCAACTTATCAAATACGCACGCAATATGCGATGACGACGACGACGAGGCAGAGACTGTATACAAGCCGTTCCCGTACGCAAGATTGCTCAATGTCGATGCTGAGGCGGGTGGTAACGCTGCTGGCGGCCACTCCAATCTGTTAGCAGTTATAGAAGACAATGCTAACGCGTTATTGCTACTACTACTTCTAGCCCCCAGTGATACAACGCCACCGTGTTCCGAAAGGACACTAATGAGGCCCTTCGGGCTGGAGGAGTAGAGGCTCGCGCCTTTCACATCAGATACGCGGAGACTAAGGTTACCTCCGTCCATGAGGTTGCTCAGCGTCACACTGCAGTCGGCAGGGGTCGCAAATAAAACGCACGCGTCCTCGAACGCTCGAATAGTGGGGTTGGTCAGGTACGTAAGACCTATAGAGTTGTTGCTAGCGAACGATGCCATAGGGTACAACGTCTCGTTCACAACGTTAGAGGTGTACGCGGCAACCACTGATGTTTCGTGCGCAAGGTTCGACGAAAAAAAACACGACGGTGTCAAATTGGCAAACAAAAAATTAGAGGACGCGAGACTTGTGTTCGAGGCCCAATGCGAATGGTTGCTAGCGAAAGACGCCTGTGGCACTGTCACCCCGAACAAGGTGTTGGAACATGTAAAGGACACGTTGCTCGCTAACAATGCAGTTGGTGCAATGACAGGAAACAGGAGGTTCGAACAATCAATAGCGATGTTGTAGGCGGAACCACCCGCGTTGCTCCCGAACACGGCATCCGGGTGCGTTTTAAGATAGACATGGTTGGAGGTTCCGCATGCGGTGTTGCTACCGAACACGGCGTCAGGGTGCGTTTTGAGAAAGACATGGTTGGAGGTTCCGCATGCGGTGTTGCTACCGAACACGGCGTCAGGGTGCGTACCGAACACGGCGTCAGGGTGCGTTTTGAGATAGACATGGTTGGAGGCGGCCCATGCGGTATTGCTACCGAACACGGCGTCAGGGTGCGTTTTGAGATAGACATGGTTGGAGGCGGCCCATGCGGTATTGCTCCCGAACACGGCATTGGAATGCGTGTTTAGGTATATAAGGTTAGATGTTGCCCTTGAGGCATTGCTAGCGAATATCGCGTCCGGTTGCACATTGATATATACCAGGTTGGAGGCGGCACATGCGGTATTGCTCCCGAACACGGCATTCGAATGCGTGCTTAGGTACACAAGGTTAGATGTTGCCATTGAGGCATTGCTAGCGAATATCGCGTCCGGCTGTACATTGATATATACCAGGTTGGAGGAGGCCCATGCGGTATTGCTCCCGAACACGGCATTGGAATGTGTAGAACGGTATACCATATTGGACGTGGACCAGGCAACATTGCTTCCGAATACGGCATTCGAATGAGTGCTCATGTACACAAGGTTCGACGTATCATTTGCAACATTGCTTCCGAATATGGCATTCGAATGAGTGCTCATGTACACAAGGTTCGACGCAGCATTTGCGGCGTTGCTTCCGAATATGGCATTCGAATGAGTGCTCATGTACACAAGGTTCGACGCAGCATTTGCGGCGTTGCTACCGAATACGGCATTCGAATGCGTGCTCATGTACACAAGGTTCGACGTAGCATTTGCGGCGTTGCTACCGAATATGGCATTCGAATGAGTGCTCATGTACACAAGGTTCGACGCAGCATTTGCAGCGTTGCTCCCGAATATGGCATTCGAATGAGTGCTCATGTACACAAGGTTCGACGTAGCATTTGCTGTGTTGCTTCCAAATACGGCATTCGAATACGTGCTTAGGTACACAATGTTAGATGTTGCCCTTGAGGCATTGCTAGCGAATATCGCGTCCGGTTGCACATTGATATATACCAGGTTGGAGGCGGCACATGCGGTATTGCTCCCGAACACGGCATTCGAATGCGTGCTTAGGTACACAAGGTTAGATGTTGCCCTTGAGGCATTGCTAGCGAATATCGCGTCCGGTTGCACATTGATATATACCAGGTTGGAGGCGGCACATGCGGTATTGCTCCCGAACACGGCATTCGAATGCGTGCTTAGGTACACAAGGTTAGATGTTGCCATTGAGGCATTGCTAGCGAATATCGCGTCCGGTTGCACATTGATATATACCAGGTTGGAGGCGGCACATGCGGTATTGCTCCCGAACACGGCATTCGAATGCGTGCTTAGGTACACAAGGTTCGATGTTGCCCTGGCGACATTGCTCCCGAATATTGCATTCGAATGCGTGCTTAGGTACACAAGGTTCGATGTAGCCTTGGCGACATTGCTGGCGTATACGGACATGGGGTAAGCGTCTCGATACATCATCATGTTGGACGCGACCGAATACGTAAAGTTGCTGGCGTACACCGAAGTGTTGCTCGCGAACAACGAGGTAGGATACGCTCCTGCGTACACCAAATTGGACGCTGAGAAGGCAGTGTTGCTCGCCGTCACAGAAACGTTGCTAGCAAACAACGAGGTAGGATACGCTCCAGCGTACACCAAATTGGACGCTGAGCAGGCAGTGTTGCTCGCAAACAACGCAGTAGGATACGCTCCAGCGTACACCAAATTGGACGCTGAGCAGGCAGTGTTGCTCGCAAACAACGCAGTAGGATACGCGCCCCCAAACACAATGTTGGACGCAGCGAATGACGCATTCATTGCCGCTAGAACGGCAGGGGCCGTGGATTTGTGCAATAGGTTGCTTGTGCTCGCGCAAACATTGCTTGTGTTCACGCAAAGGTTGCTCGTATACACAGCGATTAGTGAGTTGGTAAATGACAAGTTGCTGGCAAAATAGGTGTCGATACTGACCACATGAACGGTGTTTGATGTCCCGTATGCGAGGTTGCTCGCGAACGTGCTTCGCATGTCCAAGTGTCCGTATGCGAGATTGGAAGCAGCGACGCCTCTTAGAGAGCGGTCCTCCACTGCGACTAGACGAACATCTCTACTGGCAAGGGTCGGAAGGACATTACTATAAACCGCGTTGGATGTGTCATTGGCAAGTCTGAAGTTGCTAGAGCAAACATTGCTGGCGAACCTAACATCCGACAATAAGCTTCCATAGACAACATTCGAGACATCGCTGCCGTGCGCGCCTACCCAGTTAGAGGCAAAGTCGGACCTCGGTCCTGTTGTGTAAGCCACCATGTTTGACGAGTACACGCAAGATGAGTGAACGTTCGATAGGAATGACGAAGAAGCGGGGGTTGTGTCACTTGCGGTATGCGTGGGGCCAGTGACAAGACCTAGGTAGGTGTACGCGAAGAATGCGGGTTGCGCTACAATGCAAGGTTGAATACCTGCATCCTCCCTTAATAACATGTACCCGCCACCGTTGGAGGAGGACGAAACGAACGAGATGCCCCCCTCGACACGGAGATTCGACATCGGGTGAGATAGAATGGACGCGTTGGAAGTCGCAATGTTCGACGCGTACGCGCCGGCGTTGCTGCTGAAGCCGGTACTTCCTGATGTAATGAAGTCGATAAAGGCGTTGCTCGCAAAATTGGCGGTAGATAACGCCGAGAACGCCGTATTGGATGCGGTTTCGGTCTTCATGAGCGTCAACGATGCCATGGAGCTAGCGCGATCGTAAACCCGACGTACGGCTTCCGCAGATGCTGCCGCGTCTGTGCGGCGGTTTGATACGTCAGTCACAATCTGAACAATACCGGCCGTGGTTTCGGTGGCTACGGGCAGGTTGGAGTACGCGAGTGCAGTGAAGGTTCCTGTGTCGTTCGCTATCGATGCCAACTCCACCACCTGCCCTCCATCCTCATTCGTTCCAAGCCACAAGAAATTATTGGAACTTGAAGACATGTTGGTGTTGTTCACGATGGAGTTGCTGAGCTCATTGTATGCGTCAAGCAAGGCAGATGCACTTGGAGGTATCGATGCAGAAGGAATGTTCTTGAAGTCGCTCACAAGATTAGAATATTGAGTGGCGAATATAGAGCCTGCGACAAACAGGTCTCCACATCGCAGGTAGCCTATGTCTACGCCTTCATCATACCCCCCCGTTAATGCGATGTCGTACGGATTCGAGTAGTCCACATCGAGCACAAGGTCGTTCGATCCCCCGCCTGCGGCTACAGTCGCGATCATGTTGCTGAGTGACCGGTAAGCGATGTAGAGTGCCGTCGCGCTGGGAGGGATGCTCGAGGACGGCATTGTGTGGGTGTGCACGAGGTTCTCGTACCTTTGTCCCCGGATCATGTCTGCGTCCATGCGACCCCGTACTGTTAGTTGCGGAACCGTCAAGCCCGAAGTCGAATCCAGGAACGCGACTTCGATGTCGTCTGATGTTACCTCGTCATCTACGAGCGTTACTTCCGTATTTGAGCGACTACTTAACAATACACGCGCGTCCGCGGTAGATATCCGGAGGGTCGTCGAATGATTACTTGTGGAGGGAGCAGTGCTGTTCGTCAAAGACGCCATGCGGACCCTTCGGCTATTGTCATTGCTATCGGCGTACGCGATCTCGATCGTTTTGGGGGTAGCGCTGGCAACGTTTCCTTCACATGCGACGAGTGTGCAAAACGTTGGTGCAACTACGTGCATCGTAGTCGGATTGCTGGAAACACCGTTCATCCAAATGTCCCCATGCAGATCGGACCAGGCAGGGAGTCCAACATGGTTTTTAAGAAACGTGTTCGATGCTTGTAAAACTGAAAAGAATGAAGAGGACATCACATCAATTCAATTCATCATACATTTGATTTCAAATTAAAGGGTCAAAGAGAACGAAGCTTGGGGGATGTGTGCAATAAAAAAAATGCACCCCAACACAAAAAGAATGGCGGATACGGAAGTACTGAAGATCCTGCAAAAGTGTACCAAGGACAAAGCCCACTCTGACGTAAATTTCCTGAAAGCTCACTTGCGTCGTCTCATAAAGGGAAACTGGATTGTTATCATCGTGAATCTCCTAATCGTATCGGTGTGCGTACTCATGATCGGGTTCCTTGTGAATACCATATTTAACCTGTTACAACGTCACAATTCAAGTTTCAGTAAGAAAACTCTTGAATTACAGAAAGATGTTACCCGCAACAAGGACGACTTCTTGTACAAATCAAAGGATGACTCTAGTATCCCAATGACATCGGAGCACATCCTCCTAAAACATAACATCGACAAGCTGAAACGTCTCTACAAACCTCACAACGAGTATCGAGCCAATGTAACTGATCCCCTCGCACCTGAAGCTAGTCCGGACGATATGATTGACGAAAACATCCTATCTCGATCAGAAGATACATACAATTATGTCAAGGCGACGGTTTCCAATGCAACCGGATCTTACCCCGTCCCCAGTTAATTACGTGTTTTTTTCACTCGCGACAAGGCGAATTTTAAGAGTAGTCTCCCCCTGGAAAGATAGTGGTGATATTGCAGGAGTTCCACATTTTATTAGCAGGTGTTCCCCTGCGCGACCATCCAACATCAAGACGTCATTTCCAACAACTACATTATTTTTATCAACGGATTGATTGTTCCACATGCTCTTGTGTTGTACCTCATACGTGTAAGATGTATCGAAAGGTGATTCGTTGTTGGCCCATAACACGTTCAATGCAAATACGCCACTTACAGGTAATTCAAAATTGGATGAAGAAACCGACGAATGGGGGGACAAGTACCACTCGTGATAATCAAATTCCGAAACGAACATATTCGATGCGTGCTGAAACACATACGATATCGGTTGTAAGGAAATACACATATTAGAAGAGAAAAAACCTGCATTAGATCCAAAGTATCCGGCATTGGAACCGAATTCACCCGCATTAGATCCAAAGTATCCTGCATTCGACCCGAATTCACCTGCATTAGATCCGAAGTAACCTGCATTAGACCCGAAGTATCCTGCATTCGATCCGAATTCACCTGCATTCGACCCGAATTCACCCGCATTAGACCCGAAGTATCCGGCATTAGATCCGAAGTATCCTGCATTAGACCCGAATTCACCCGCATTAGATCCGAAGTATCCTGCATTAGACCCGAAGTATCCGGCATTAGATCCGAATTCACCTGCATTAGATCCGAAGTATCCTGCATTAGACCCGAAGTATCCGGCATTAGATCCGAATTCACCTGCATTAGATCCGAAGTATCCTGCATTAGACCCGAATTCACCTGCATTAGATCCGAAGTATCCTGCATTAGACCCGAATTCACCCGCATTAGATCCGAAGTATCCTGCATTAGACCCGAATTCACCCGCATTAGATCCGAAGTATCCTGCATTAGACCCGAATTCACCTGCATTAGATCCGAAGTATCCTGCATTAGACCCGAATTCACCCGCATTAGATCCGAAGTATCCGGCATTAGACCCGAATTCACCCGCATTAGATCCAAAGTATCCTGCATTAGATCCGAAGTATCCTGCATTAGATCCGAATTCACCCGCATTAGATCCGAAGTATCCTGCATTAGACCCGAAGTATCCGGCATTAGACCCGAATTCACCCGCATTAGATCCAAAGTATCCTGCATTAGATCCGAAGTATCCTGCATTAGATCCGAAGTATCCTGCATTAGATCCAAAGTATCCTGCATTAGATCCGAAGTATCCTGCATTAGATCCGAAGTATCCTGCATTAGACCCGAATTCACCCGCATTAGATCCAAAGTATCCGGCATTAGACCCGAATTCACCCGCATTAGATCCGAAGTATCCTGCATTAGACCCGAATTCACCCGCATTAGATCCAAAGTATCCGGCATTAGACCCGAATTCACCCGCATTAGATCCGAAGTATCCTGCATTAGACCCGAAGTATCCGGCATTAGATCCGAAGTATCCTGCATTAGACCCGAATTCACCCGCATTAGATCCGAAGTATCCTGCATTAGACCCGAAGTATCCGGCATTAGATCCGAATTCACCTGCATTAGATCCGAAGTATCCTGCATTAGACCCGAAGTATCCGGCATTAGATCCGAATTCACCTGCATTAGATCCGAAGTATCCTGCATTAGACCCGAATTCACCTGCATTAGATCCGAAGTATCCTGCATTAGACCCGAATTCACCCGCATTAGATCCGAAGTATCCTGCATTAGACCCGAATTCACCCGCATTAGATCCGAAGTATCCTGCATTAGACCCGAATTCACCTGCATTAGATCCGAAGTATCCTGCATTAGACCCGAATTCACCCGCATTAGATCCGAATTCACCTGCATTAGATCCGAAGTATCCTGCATTAGACCCGAATTCACCCGCATTAGATCCGAAGTATCCTGCATTAGACCCGAATTCACCCGCATTAGATCCAAAGTATCCGGCATTGGACCCGAATATGCAAGATTCTATTAAATCAATGTATCGAGTGTTGTTGCTAGGATCCTTGATCACAATATTCGACTCGAATACAGATATCCCAAGTATTGTTGTTTTTGCAGATTGAATGACAATATCTTTCACGATGTTCGATGTACCAAGCACTCCTGTGTTAGAAGTAACATATATGGAAATAGCTCCCTCAGAGTCAGGAGTCATCACAGAAACACCGCCTGCACAATTCCCATTATCATATAGAGCCCCCTTCACGACAAGCCCTTCGTGTTCGTCTACGAACACGCTAGGATTGGATGCACCGATTCTACCTGCGAGAACTCTGTTCCCTTGCTGCGTCCATAAAAGAAGGAGGTCGTTTTCTCTCACTACCCCAGGGAAAATTATATCGTCGGCGGTTGCCATCATCACAACCGCACCCATCATGTCAAGCGCTTCGTTAGAACTCGACATAGTCTTGTGTACTCAATGTGTCTACAAAACCTTTGCTCTACAGTACGGGCAGCTTTTCTGAATGCGCAACCAATCGCAAATTCCTCGCCCCTTTTTTTTGTGATGGGTGATCGTGGAGGGGCAGGTAACGTGGAAGTTGTGATTGCAACTTAGATTGATGACGATGTCTTCTTCTTTGAACGCCTCATGACAGAGGCCGCACACGTCACTTGTGTTTGGATGTAGGTAAGGTATGTATTCGATACCCTCTTCAGTCACCTCTACACCATGAGGTTCGCACACCTGCATGTACAAAGAGGATGACAAGGCATGTTTGGCTTCGCTCTCTGTGATGGTCTCGTTATGACACGATTGGCGCAGGCGAACGTTAGTGGGGTCCGTGCACATAACACCCCACTTGGAAACGACCCACACACACCACCCGCACAACATGTCGTCCATAATCCACCCCCTGTTGCGCACGAACCCATCCGCCCTCTCAATGCAGCATACGATCGAGTCATACCGTTTATTTTCGTCGCATGTCACGATCCCACGGTCGGCTACGTACGCCGGCGAAATGCAGAAACGTTTCCTCTGAACGCGGTGGATGCGGGATGTCAGCGAAGTGACAATTGAACTCTTCAATAGTTTGTCCGTGTTAAGTACGTATAACCGATCCTGGGTATGGCAAAGAGAGTCAATGTCGAACGCTATGTTGAACCAGTTGAAGTTGTGCCACGCACTCCAGAAACAATTCACAATCGCCACGCTCACGCGTCTGTGCACGCTCTTGTCCGCCAGAGGAATCCACACATGGTACAATGTCTCCTTGAAAACATGCGAAGAGCTATAATCGGAATCGTTCTTCGTAGTTCCGTGCCGGGTGCAAACGAACTGGGTCGCGAACAAAGCCCCCATCACCCTTGGGAACAACTCAGTGTTGCTAGGGCTCATCTTGCAAGTGATTTCGAACACGTGGACCGATGAAGACTCATCATCTCCCATAGAAGAGAGAGTCTGCATGACCGTGTCACCCAATATGTCGGCATGGAAAGCATGCATAATCATGACGAGCTTGTTAACACCTTCCTTGAATGCATCCGTGCCAGCAGAGTCCTCCACATGCTTCACGTTTTTAACGAATGGTAGGGAACTGCCCATAAAGCCTGGTACCAAGATACCCTTGCGACAATGCATGTATGTTAAATAAAGTCCTTAAACTGGGCGAATTTCTTGACGTGTATTCACTATCACATAATACATAAAACTGATTCGTAGGAACGCGATCGAGCGAGTCCTCAAGATTTTGCGGTCGCCACCAGGAGCCATGGCTGCTTAAACTCGATGCGGTACCCTCTCCGAACTAATGTCTTCAGAGGCGCCTCAACGACTGTACCAAAGAAGATGAACAGCGTAGACACAACCGCGGATACACCGATGTTCCTCGTTGCGGAATACACAATAAAAAAGAATAATAAATGACGAACAAGAGGGTTTGAGAATAGCGCTTGCATTTCCTCGTCAGGTTGGAGAACGAACCTCCCCCCAAAACCGACAATCAACGATGATAAACCTATGGCAACTTGATTCGCCATTAAACAAATTTATGAATACACTCATTTTATTCTGTCATCGCCCTTAGGCACGCAACCGATATTGAGAGTCACGAAAGCCTGAAGGGATTGGTTGACGATGGCCCCTGGCCTCACGAACGCATCAAACAATGCCATCGCACGGATCGCCTCGAGCATCTGCTCGTGCAACACGAGCGTGCCTTCGACGCTGTTGTAGAAACCGGGAGCGAGAATGTAGAACGAGTTCGAAAAACCCTGAGCGTTGGGTTCGCCAAGACGAACGACTTCGTGACCCTCCTCTCGGTTGATATAAGCGTTCGCCTGCAATATTATAGACATATTATCTGCCTCACCTGAAGCAGACTCGGGACGACCATCGAACTCCGAGAACCTGACATCGTCCCCTACTACAAACTCGTTCATGTCGAAGAAACGGTTGCACACGATGCGGATGTACAACCCATACTGTGTTTCGTAGGATAAAGATGTCAGTCGCAAGGCGTCAACACTATTGTTGAACAATGCACCGCTAGGACGTGTTATCGACACAACGAGCGAACGGAGGGATGCAAGAGGGGTGTCGAACGTCTTCCTATCTAGTTCACGCACGGGTTTAAGCATGACGTATCCGCGCCCGTTGGCAGCGCGGAACGAACGGTCGAACACGAGCACGCAAAAACTCCGACGGATGGCCTCGGAACTCCCGTCGTACATGCCATCGAATCCCTCAAGGTTCACCAGGACATAAGGGTACGAAAAGTCATAGTCGTGAAGGTACGGACGCTCGGAACTTGCTCGCTTCTCCATAGGAACGATAGCGCTAGACACGGATATCCA
>Ga0209390_10004664_pt1 | contig 20324 bp, 20 predicted proteins | sample BON01_FD_187212 | JGI IMG/M metagenome (GOLD analysis project Ga0209390, IMG submission 187212) | Freshwater microbial communities from Lake Bonney liftoff mats and glacier meltwater in Antarctica - BON-01 (SPAdes) (version 2) | ecosystem: Environmental > Aquatic > Freshwater > Ice > Glacier...
GTGCTGGTGCTGGCGCTGGTGCTGGTGCTGGCTCAGGGGCTGGCTCAGGTGCTGGTGCTGGTGCGGGTGCGGGTGCGGGTGCTGGCTCAGGTGCTGTCTCAGGTGCGGGTGCTGGCTCAGGTGCTGGTGCTTTTGTAGTAATTGGTGCTCCAGATCGAACCTCCGGTAGACTATTACCTACTATTTCAGCCGTTGGTAATGGCTTTGAACAACATGGTCTAGGTATAGCCGGAACTAAATTACCATTAACGTCTAGAGTTCCACGACCAGCACTAGCTCTCCGTTTTAATATTCGTCGATTCGAGGTTGACAATGCCCCTACTCCAGATCCGGAGGTATACTTATTAACAAGGTTGGTCTTAACATTACCAGTAAACATTAATCGTCTTTGACCGCCTGGTATAGTTGGCATATATAAATTGATTATATAAAAATTTATACAAACTTAAATATAATCACACTACAATCACAATTACGAATGTTATATGACGAGATTTATAATCCTTAAGATATTCTACTCGACTCAATATCGGCACTTACTAAATAAATAGAATTTTCTGTAATAATAATGTACTCTCCGTCTACTTTGTATATTTTACTGATAGGACTTGTATACTCATCTTCACTTTTCACTAGAAGTTTTTCTTGGTTTGCTTTAACCCCAATAATAACCTCCTTATCAAGCGAGGCAGTCCAATAGTCCGCCTTGATTTCTTTATCTTCTAGAATAGAAAGCTTCCAAACATGCTGAAGAGAAGTATTAGACGGAAGTCGAAAGTTTTGTTCGGTTTTAGAACTCATTATATAGAAAATCAATAGTTTATTCTTTAAATACTAATTGTAATATACAATTTAGTATATTTGAGTATATTTTAGTACAACATTTAAAAATTAAACACAAGGAATGAAAATATAATACAATGAGATGATTTAATTATTATATATTAAATAATTAATGAAGAATATCTGTTTGGAAAATATTGACAATTATAATACATCTATTGATATATCCGAAAATGTATTATTTTTAAAGTATGTCGGGCTGATACATGAGTTGATAGAATGTTGTTCAGAATCGCTGTTAATAAAAAACAATAATTATTTAAAATATATTATAATTAAAGGCATTCACAACACATTATATATTTATACATTATTATTGTTATACACTAATAATATCGATATTGCGATATATCATACTCAAAAATCGATATTATATTATATAGAGTTTGTAGGTCAAATTGGAGAAGATCGGCGTAATCTACTCAAACTAAACACTCAAGATGCCACATTGTTTATTTACAAAAAGACTATATTCGAAGTCAACACTCAATATCGAAGTAAATTTGTTGAAAGCGAAGATACTAAACGCAAGTTAGAGTTATTAGACTTGTACACTAATATATACAATAATATGGTTATAGGGTTGATCGACAACTACGAATGTATAACTGATAGCATGAACGATATACAAAAAATATTGTTTACAAAAATATACAAGATAGTCGAAATCCTTATACAAATTCCATTAGTATGTTATCATACTAATAATGATTTTAAAATGAGATTAACCAATATTAAAGATATGGTATCGATTGTTATGAATAATAACAGACATGATTTTATAAGGAAAAATATATGGTATTTGTTATCTTCAATGATTAAATTGTGTATTCGAAAAAACACAAATACTGACTTTCTCAAACAAAAATTAATAGAAGACGACATTGATACAAAATTAAAGCACATGTCTGTTCTCAAAATAGTAAATTATTTATGTTTATCTACAACCACATGATAACTTATGTGAGTATTACAAGTTGCTACGATTATCCTTGGTGAATATGACAATCCTTTTCCTGGGTTTTTTCTTTCGGTTCGTATTATTTATTATAGTTACATTATTTACATCATTATTTGGGCTATGAATTGTGTGATACTCTGTTTCCAATATATCTTTTATAAAGTCATAAATACGGAATAATATATTATCTTCGCATTTACCTACTACTAATACGCTGCCGGTTCTAAATACCATAAATGAAATCTCATGATAATCTGTATGATTTGGTTGTTGTCCAGTTTGTTTATCAGGTGTAATACTGATATCATAATAAAATTTACATTGGATTCCAGGGTAAGAACAAGCATCAAAGTTACTATTTATCCTGTATTTAAATTTCAACAAGTCATGTAATTTATTTCTATCAATGTAATATCCACAGTTGAAATTAGAATTAATTAGTACGGTTTCGGTTAGTTCGCCTTTATATAATAATTCACTACCTACATACGGTTTTAAGACATTAACTAGCAGTTTTAATACTTGATCTAATATCAGATCATTTTGTATACCAGGTATCTCCAGTTTACCCGTATTAAATACCTTTACATGAATTTCTCTGAATAAACCGTTATTAAATACTCTTATAATTAATACAAAACAATTAAAGAATGCTCGCTTCTTTTTACTTCTATAGCTAATTATGTCTTTCTTACATATACCTACGCTTATCTTTCTTTGGTCTTTATATTTAATTCTTCCAGATGGATTGTCAATGTGTTCAATAATTTGTTCGTCGTACGATTTCAGTTTTTTAAGTTGTTCTTCTATATAATCGACATCTACTTTAGATGTTGAAGAAAACTTGGTCTGTTTCTTAATTACTCCTTCTTGTGGTATATGATATTGTAATACCGGTATTTGCCAAAACACATTTTTTATATCAATTGAATTGGTATTCAAGTAACATATTTTAGTTTTGGTCGAGATATATATGTCTGAGCATTTAGGAATAGTATTTGTTATATTAAGTGATTTGTTGTCTTGATCAGTTATATCCGATTGACCTATATTGTTTATACCATGTTGTAAATTACTACATGTGGTATGCTTGTTATTATTTACAGGTGTATCTGTTACATTATAGGATTGGTTGGTATAACTTATTTCGTCATGTAGAAAACTCTCCCAATCATCGTCAATATCTTCCATATTGTATTATTCTATCTATATTACTTTGTTTAAATATATTTAAATGTATTTAAACGACTTCAATTATTTTCTTTATCTATAATAAATAATGGACAGTTACACCTACGAAAAAAGCGTTCCAATTGTAATCAACCAATCTAAAAATTCAGAATATAGTAAGGATTTAGGTTTAAATAATGCGATCATTGACCCATTTAAGATGTCACCTCCAAATAGTTTCATGAAAAAATTAGCAAAAAGAATGGATTACTACTATTCGCGTAACGTACACAACTCATCATCACCGTTCCAGCAACCAATGTATCTAAATACCAACTATGTTACTGTGAGCACGGATAATAAGGAGTAATAGTAAGTTAGTAAGTATACACATACATCCCGGACAGGATTTTCTATAATATTATGTACATCGCATATAATATTATAATATACACCATCGATGGTGTAAAGCTGTACTGATCTTAGGTTGACCGTTTAGGTCAATAGTTTTTTCATGCGTATTATAGCAAAGGGTAGCATGTAATCTATATTAATATCAGAAACATGCATAATATTCTCAACAAAGCTTAGGAAATCAGGCGTTAGATATTCCGGCTTAACACGAATAATATAATTGAAATAATTTTTTAGTAAATTTTTCTTTTCTATGTTATATTCCATGCTGATATTTATTATATCAGCCACTATTTCAGTATAGTTATATATTTTTATATCATGTGTAAGCTTTTCCCAGAGTTCGACCGTTATAATCTTGTGTTGATTGATAATAGTATCATTCGATTGAATATAATTTATCATACTACGAATGTCGGAATTAAATAATCGTTGAATAGATTTTATTATACCATCGCTATATTTTAAGTTTTCCGAAACATTTATAACATTCAAAAATTTAAATATGGCCTCTTCAGGTAATTGATTAAATCTTAAACGTACAAATTCATTTTGTAATGCTTCATCGATTCTACTAATATAATTACATATGAGACAGAATCGAACATTTGGCTTGTACCCTTGGAGCAAATATCGCAAAGCAGTTTGCGCATTCTTTGTCATATAATCTACCTCATCCAAAACAACGAATTTCATACCATCGTTAAATAAACTTCTAGAGTTAACAAAACTATTTATTTGATTACGAATGATATCTATACCTCGTTCATCGGATGCGTTTAAGTGAATCATCAAATTTTTTATATTCGTTGTATTTTGATATGAAGAAATTAAATTTAATATTGTAGTGGTTTTACCTGTACCAGGCGGCCCATAAAACAATAAATTTGGAAAATATTGCGTCTTTATAATATTTTCTAATATCTGTTTATTTAGTGGATCCAAAACAATATTATTAAAAGTGGTTGGTCTATACTTCTCTACCCATGGAGTAAATTGTTTTGTTACATTTGGTGGTTTATCCAGATTATTACCCTCATTTTTATTTATAACACCATTGTCGCATGTAGTAGTTTTGTTGTCAGAATTATTATGGTCAATCTCAGCATATATATTATTTATATCATGATATTGATTCATACAAGTTGTTGTTATTAATATTTATAGTACTTTTTATTTAAATAAAATTGACTAATTATATAATATAATAATGGAATACAAACTGTCAAATATGGCCATACATCATAATATTACTAATTTAAGTGAGGTTATTAGTATATATAAAGATGGATATTTAAAAATATATACAGGGCCAATGTATTCTGGCAAATCAACCATTTTAACAAACATATACAACCACGCATTATCATCTAACATACAGACAATCGTGTTAACACATCAATGTGAAAATAGATACTCTAAACAATATCTGAGTACACACAACAAACAACATATACCCTGCTGTAAATATAATTCAATAACTGAATTTATCAAAGATAAACATGACGAAATTATCAAGTCTGACGTCATCTTAATTGACGAAGCACAATTTTTTGAAGACTTATTGGAAGTGTTACGGTTAGTAGACTCTTTTAAAAAATGCGTATATGTATTCGGATTGTCTGGCGATTTCAAACGAAATAAATTTGGGCATATACCAGATTTAATGGTACATTGTGATGACATTGAAAAGTTGTCAGACAATTGTAAATTATGTACAAATAAATCGGTGTTTAGTTCTCGTACAATTAAAAGTGAATGTCAAATATTAGTAGGTTCAGTTGAAGCATACCAATCATTATGTAGAAAATGTTACAACGACTCGATGAAATAAAATAATGGATACGGAGGCATGTCCTACCAATAATATATTGTAAAATGATTTAAATTATAATTTGTTTATTATCATATAAAATGTCTCAAATAAATGTAGATGAAAAGAAGAAAAGAGGAAGAAAAAAGCAAAATACGGGTACGCAATTAGAACCAGTTGTAATAAACCAGTCTACGGATAAAGATATATTGACTACTACCTCAACTGAAGAAAATGGTATTGAAAAAACGAACGAGGTCATTGACGAAAATAAACCGCTACCAAAAAAACGAGGACGGAAACCAAAAGGTGGTAAAATTATTCAACAAACTGTGATCCATGATAATAGTAAAGATACCGAACCCAATATAATTCTACATTTGAAATGTTCGTTAAAAGATATATGCGATACATTTCAAGAAACATTTAAATATGATCCCAATGTTGAATCTATTCAGAGCTTTAATTTTGATAACAATAAATCTGTTATTTTTTTCGCAGACGAAACCGCAAATAGTAATGTCAATGAACTTATGAATAACAGTAATAGTTTCCTACAATCCGAAAATACCCACAAACATAAGCCAACCAAGGGCAACAAATTTATGTTAGATAATGAGCTGGTTGAAGACGACGAAAGTGATATTAAGACAATTTGGCGAAAAATTAATTCTTTGAAGGTGAAGCTACATAATAATGATATTTCAGACAAGCGCTCAGCCTGTTTTTGGTGTACATGCGAGTTTGACAACCCACCCATTTTTATTCCCAAGCATGAATTTAAAGACACATATCAAGTCTATGGTTGTTTCTGTAGTCCTCAATGTGGTACAGCATATTTAATGAATGAAAGGATTGACTCTTCTATTAAATTTGAAAGATATCAGCTATTAAACCATGTATATGGTAAAATTTTTAACTACGAAAAAAATATTAAACCTGCTGCAAATCCGTATTATACATTGGATAAATTTTATGGAAACTTGTCTATAAAAGAATATCGTGAACTCTCCAAAAATGACCAATTACTAATAGTAGTTGAAAAACCGTTGACCCATGTATTTCCCGAACTATATGAAGACAATTCTGATTTTATATTAAATCAACGATCTATTCCGGCAAACAGTAACTTGAAGCTTAAACGCAAAGCAGTAAATGGTCAAAAATTCTCTGTACTAGAGAATATGGGAATCACCCATAAAAACTAAACCGGCTATTACTAGGTATAAAACCAATACATTTTATATAAAACCAATACATTTTATATAAAACCAATACATTTTATTACCGTATTACGATATATGGTGTGTATAAATAATAAATTATATATCATTATGTATCATTATGTATCATTATGTATCATTATGTATCGTAGTATTCACTATAGTAGGGTCCTTGGATGACATGTGTTTTGTATATTTATCAGCATATTCCTGATCCAATCTAAATTGACGGGCTCCATTGTCCATTAGGTTTCTAATCTCTCCGTATATTTGTTGGTTTGTACTTTTATTGTTAGTAGGTGTAACCGTAGTGGGAGTTATGCCAAAAAAATCATTTAATACCTGAATATAATCATAATCAACCGCCTCCAATCGTTTCTTTGCGTTTTCGTCATCATAGTCTGTTTGACGACATATCATATTAATTGCTTCCGTTTTAATATTGCTTATGTGTTCCACTTTCGAATTTAACAAAATATTATTGTTACTACCCACCGACATTTTATCGTCTTCATCATTTGCTATAATTGGCACGCTATTCATTGAAACATTATCGTTTTCGTTCATATGTGGCTCTGTGATAGGATTCATTGTATATAACTACATTAAATATTTTTTAAACTATATTAAACGAATCTTTATTATATTAATAATGGAGTATATTTCTAATAAACCGAATCATTTATCTAAATATGTTGATCATTTTCATAATTCAGTAAAACAACAATTTGAGTTAGCGTTGACTAATGTGTACAAGGATGAAATAAACCAATATTCTGAGGTAATTGAACATATAGTCAAGCTCCCATTTATCCAAGCTATTTTAAATGAAAATAAACTATTGAAAGAAAATATTCAGGGGTTACAGCTTAAATTGGATAGCCTATTGTCTGATAATTCAAATAGAAATAAAGTAGTACTTGAAATAGTAGACCTTCCAAGTTTACAACCGTTTCAAAATTTAGATAGTGTGTTATTGGAAAATGGAGATAATAAAACACACGATAATGATGCTGATGACGCGGATGATGCTGATGATGACGCTGATGATGATGATGATGACGATGATGACGATGATGATGATGATGATGATGATGATGATAGTAGTTGTCAATCTTCCAAGTCAGATGATACGGACAATAAACAACCAACATTTCCGGTGATCAATACAATTAATAATTTAAATACCATTACAACCACAGAAACAGAGGAAGCTGAGGAAGAGGAAGCTGAGGAAGAGGAAGAAGCTCTAATAAAAGAGGATGAATCGAGACTATACCTTTTTAAAAGGTTGGAAAAGGAAGAGGAGGAAGAGGTTGAGGAAGAGGAAGAGGTTGAGGAGGAAGAGGTTGAGGAGGAAGAGGTTGAGGAGGAAGAGGTTGAGGAGGAAGAGGTTGAGGAGGAAGAGGTTGAGGAGGAAGAGGTTGAGGAGGAAGAAGAGGTTGAGGAGGAAGAGGTTGAGGAGGAAGAGGTTGAGGAGGAAGAGGTTGAGGAAGAAGAGGTTGAGGTTGAGGAAGAGGTTGAGGAAGAGGAGGATAACTCTAATACAACTTTAGAAGAAGAAGAAGGAGAGGTTATTGAAATTGAAATTGATGGTAAAACATATTATTGTGACGATGAGGAAAACGGAAATATATACGAAGATGAAAATGGTGAAGTGGGAAATATCGTAGGTAATATAAAGGACGGTGAAGCCACATTCTATTAAAAAATTTTATGCTTTTATATTATAATGTTAGACAAATTGTGTGCCCCTGCTATATTATATGTAGGGTTTTCATTAACGCAGATAATAATCGACATGTTTAAAGGTTTCTACAACATTGCCTTTTTTAAGTCGATTGTCATGATAGTATTTACATTATTATTGAATATTTTGTGTAGCCGTGGATTGGGCGTTATATCATGGATAATAGTATTTTTACCATTTATCATGATGACATATATAACTGCTGTCATAATGTTGGTATTCGGATTTAATTCAACCGACGACAATATGACGCACAAAGTATTATATCCGTCTGATTATCCAAAAGATATGGTGAAACTAACTAGACATCCAAAGCGGGATGATGTAACCAACTATCGTATACAAGATAAATATAATAACCAACTAGTTGAGGATAATTGATAGTAGACATACAAGACATACAAGACAATACGAAAATATTAAAGTACATGATAAATAATTTAAAAGTATAAAGGTTTAAATTATTATAGATGAATAGTATATTTAATACCCTATATAATATATGCGGTGAATTGATAAATATAGTTGTCGATATAGCCTATGCTATATATGATGTGTCATTATTTGGATTCGTATTTATATTGTTACCATTTAAAAGCGTAGACGACAAACTATTGTTACACAATAATATAGTGACTACATGTAATAGATATTGTAAAGACATTGCATATGATATTATATGGAAATATTGTGAGCTGGTAACAATTGGATCCAACTTTTACAAAAAAACAATTCTTCCGGAGTTTCATAGAATTACAGAATACAAGTATAGAAATGAAATAGTATTAGTAAAAGACGGGTATGAAACGCATTATTTTAAAAATTGGAATGAATTATATAACTATCCGCAACGGGATGAGCTAACTTATGATTTTATATTATATACGGATTATCAACATAATGATAGTAAAAAAAACTATACAGCGATAATTGACGAAAAGCAAATCAAATCGAGTTATATAGTAAATACGAAATCGAGTGTTAATTTTATAATATTCCAATTGACGATGAACAATGTAAAATACGATATTTCTTTAAAAGAACCCAGATATTTTATATTGAAAAATAATATACTAAAATATCCATTTTTTAAGTGGTATATGAAAACCGTATATGACATACATCTACCCGAAAAATATAGCGTGTATTATATGACGCAAGACATGTCTATAGCAGTGTTGCATAGTCCATTTTTTATCAAGTTTAACCACGATAGCGTTACCTCATTTTCATCAGGTAAACCGCACATAGAAATGGTATCTGATGAAGTAGATATAAATGAACCCGTACGAAGTAATACCGATAGTGAAACTACATTGAATGAAGCAAACGAAACGAATGAAGATAATGAAGATAATGATATAACAACTCGCGATAATCGATTATTAGATCATGTCCACGAGGATGGAATAACCGATATCGTCGATAATAAAATTATTGAAAGTATAATAAATTCAGAGAAACTGAAAACCTACTAATGTTCAAGTAAACAAACTGAATAATATTTAGCTAAATAGTTTAAAAAAAAATTGATAGTTAATAGTATAATGGAGAACTCCCATAGGTTGGAAGATTCGTCTATGCCGCAACACATTCTAGCGGACGAGTGGTGTCTTTGGGCACATTTACCTCATGATACAGATTGGTCGTTAAATAGTTATAAAAATATTTATACTATGAAAACCGTAGAAGAGGTACTTGCTATATCCCAGACTATTCCGTCTAGAATGGTGAAAAATTGTATGTTGTTTATAATGCGCAAAGGAATCACGCCACTATGGGAGGATCCAAGAAACCGGGGAGGAGGGTGTTTTTCTTATAAAGTGAATAATAAAATTGTAACTGATTGTTGGAAGAGTTTAACATATAGTTTGGCAGGAGAGAGTTTATCAAAAAATAAAAGCTTACAAGAACAAATAAATGGAATTACTATTTCGCCTAAGAAGAATTTCTGTATAGTAAAGATATGGTTAGCTAACTGTGAATTTCAAAATGCGGCATTGATTGATTGTACTAGTGGAATAGATGCTTACGGGTGTTTATTCAAAAAACATGCTCCCGAATATTAGAAAATACCAAAAATAATATGCCAAAAATAACATGCCAAAATACAAAATAGTACTACGACAATTCGTTTGATTGTTTTATAATTATAAATATATTTATAATTATATTTTTACTTTGATTTACTTTACACCCTTGAAGATTTAAAATGGCACGATAAAGAACTTAAATAATAGTTACCATATAATAGTAATGAGAAGAGGTTTTTATAATTGTTCCTCTAAGATACATTCGTGGGTGGATGCTTCCTTGCTATAAAAGCAATTAGGCGGTTTCCACATTTACACCACTCAAAAACACACGAACCATGTTCGTAATCAGTGGCAGTTATCGCTGTCGGTCTAACCAACCCTTACAATTTATTTGTAAGACAATCCAAAATATACATAGACTTGGTTTCGTCTAACTTTGAAAGATATACAGTGGTATTCGTGCCATTTGAAATCTTCAAAGGTGTATACGTCAGATGTGGGATCCCACCAGATGTTTCGCCCTCCACCGGGCTTTGCCAAAATGCTGTTTATATAACCCCCAAATACTTACTTTATCCAAGCGAGTACGTTGTGTAAGCACTTGTGTAGTCATTAAATAATCAGCAACGGGTTTATAAAATAACCAATATTGGGGGTCTGTTGCGTTGGTATTTACATGTACGTAAAAGACATTTCCGGGAAAGGTTGGAGAATCCCGTTCAGTCGAGGTGGTTTCTTGTCCGTTTACATATTCAATCATATTTCCAAATTCAAGTACATTATGTCCATACCAGGTACAGGCGTTCAAGTTATGAATAACGCCACGATATTTGTTTGTACGAACACCTTCATTATAGCTTTCAATATAATATGTATGTCCGGTTTCCAAATCGTATGGCGAAATTGAGTTCATTTTTTGATAAAGTTCCCCTTTTACACCCTTGGTAATATATAATAAAAAATATTTATATCATTTTTATTATAATTGTTTCAAAAACGGCGTTTTAAATCTTCAAGGGTGTAATTTACTTTGATTTACTTTACCGGTTGAATAATACTAATTATTTGGAGGTAATGGACTTAAGCAAAGTTTAATTGTACCTAGACTTGCGACATAATATTTAACAACTAGAGGGAGATCATTCTCCAAGTACATTTCTATTTGACTACACAAATTTGTACATTTGATAAAATAACCAAGATTTTTTAATGAAAATTCACCCTGGATGATTTTACTCGAGTCTTGTTTTTCAATAAATTCCATGCCTCCATTTGACTCTTCACGCTTAACCTCAGCTGTAGCGAATTGACCAGTACATCTAAAAATCAACTCGTTCCCAACAGACTTGATCTCTAATCTGTCTGAAATACATGATAAATCGCGAATAATCTTTTGGAAATCAGTGGACGGAAGATTAATAATAGATGAAAAGTGGACATCTGGCTCTTCAAATTCATCTGTATCCGGTTCGATTAATCTAAGCTTCTGTGTTTTACATTGTTTAATATCGCCATTTTCAAATTTTAATCCTAGGAAGGATACAATACCGTCATAATAATCATCCTCTTCAATATAAATAGTTAATGTATCATCGTTATCAATAGAATTAATCAGTTTGAACAAATGAAACATATTTACACCAATAACAATCTTTTCTTTATTACACTCATAGTGTTCAAAGTTTTCAGCTCCTAAAAACAAATGGGCAAGCATAGTATGGGACTTGTCCATATTAATGATCCTGATACCATCCTTTTTAAAGGTAATGTTCGTTTCAAGCAATATGTCTTTTAATGCGGTCATTAATGTACGAAATGGAGCAATCTGAACAGTTTTAATAGTAAGCACATTCTTGGATTCAAACGAGGCCATATCTTATATTTAATTTTTATACTAAAATCTTTAAATACTTATGCGTTTAATATAAAATTTATATTCAAATTTACCTTGTATTCATATTTACCCAAATATTTTGTAGGCTGATACAAACATACCTATTAGTATAATAACCATACCGACATAATCGTCCAAGGTTGTAGGTACATGTAGCCAATATTTGTTTGTAACTAATTGGCCTAAAAAATCAAAAACATAGGAACTTAAGGAAAGTTGTGGCGCGGTTAGAAATATATTTCCCATTCTATTGGCAGGAATGACAAATAACCATTCTATCGTAGCCCAGATTTCAGACCACATTACCTTCTTTGAAAAAGGGGCATTTTCCATATCAGGTGTTGTTTGTTGAAATAGGGCTAAATCCATTAGCAATACGATAAAGGTATTTAGTATTAACCATACAATTAATCGATTCCATGTAAATTTTGTTATCATATTATATTATATATGAATAAAATATTATTATATGTTCAGTTTTTAGCATCATTTATACTCGCTCAGTCGGTTTCAATGTGGGGACAATTTTATACACTAAAATATCCAAATATTGGTATGATAAAAGCTCTGTTTATGGCTTTACCGTTTGCCTGGATCGATTGGTTTTTTATGACTATTGCGGTTGATTTAGGACATAAATATAAATTAGTAACTGAGACACAGGATACATTCCTTCTAATTATTACACAATTTACGGTAATATTACTGATGAACAAGTTTTTCTTGAAACAACCCTTATCAACTAGCGATCTAGTAGCATTTGGTATTATTTTATTGGCGTTTGCTATCAGTTATATGAATTTGGTGAGTACATTTTTAGGAATACCTATACCTACCAAGGTTAAAAAGGACGATAAACCGGACAATATGAATAAAGCGGACAATATGAATAAAGCGGATAATATGAATAAAGCGGACAATATGAATAAAGCTGATAATATGAATAATATGGATAATGTCATCAGTCAAAGTACCCATATGAATATGGCAAGTATAAATTAAACCCTTTGTAAATAGCTATAGCTAGCTATACACATATTGGTTGTTGGGTCTAATAGACACTAGTGTAATTTTTATATACAAATACTATATATGAAAATTAAAAATGGATTCAAGTATAAAAAAAATGGTTGGAATTATATCTCCATTAGGGGTACTCCAACTGAGCGTGGATACGCCCATGGTGTTTTGCTACGAGACGAGATTAAGGAATGTATAAAGACTATGAAATGGAAAATTTATGACTCACATGGATTGGATTTGGCATTTTTTACCGAAGTAAGTAATTTTCTATTTAAAGCACCCATAGAAGCTCATTTTCCAGAATTTTTTGAAGAGATTAAAGGAATTTCGAGGGGAGCAAAAGTGGATTTAGATGAATTAATACTTTGGAATAATATTTCCTCGTTAGATTATGCTTTGCCCAGATTAAAAACATTTTTGAGCCAAATGCCGCATTTAGAACAAAAATATGGGAAATTATTAGACGCATTACCTTCTGGCGGTATAATGGAAGGCGGAGGGTCCAGTGATAAATGTTCAGCATTCATGGCAGTCGGTAATTATACATCAGACGGTAAAATATGTTGTGCTCATAATTCATTTGACAATTTTATAGACGGTCAGTATTTTAACACAATAATTGATATTACACCCGTCAATGGTCATCGTATTTTATTTCAAGGAGCACCTGGATATATTTCTAGTCAAACTGATTTTTTTATTAATAGTCGGGGGTTTATTGGAACAGAAACAACTATAGGTGGTTTTAACGCATATGCTCACAAAGATCCGATTACATGCCGAATCAGAAATTGTATGCAATATGCGAATACATTGGATGATTATGTTGAAATGCTGAAGAAGGAGAATTCCGGTGACTACGCCAACTCATGGCTGATAGGAGATACGAAGAACAATGAAATAATGAGAATAGAATTAGGTCTTGAGTTTGTTAATGTAGAGAGAAAAAAGAATGGATATTTTATTGGATTCAATGCGCCATACGATCCTAGGATACGAAACCTGGAGTGTGTTAATAGCGGATTCGACGATATTCGTAGACATCAAGGGGCTAGAAAAGTCAGACTTGAACAGCTCATGGAGCAACATAAAGGAAAATTAAATATTGACATTGCGAAAGAAATCATAGCCGATCACTATGATGTTTATCTCAATAAAACCAATCTTTGTTCTAGGACAGTATGTTCCCATTATGAATTGGATGATAGAGCTTTTATGAGTCAGGCTGATAGGCCATTGCCATACCAACCACGCGGAGCAGTAGACGGATGTGTAGCGGATAGTCAATCTTGTAAAGAGATGGGCTTTTATGGACGATGGGGTAGCTCATGTGGTACTCCGTTTTATGTGAATAAATTTATGGCTCAAAATGCTCAATGGAAACGGTTTGCTCCTTATTTACATGATAGACCTAGCCAACCATGGACATATTTTAAATCTCTTGATAAAAAACCATTCTTGTCTAATACAACACGAAGAATACATAAATATAAAACTACCTCCTCCAAGAAGAAAAAGATTAAAGGTACAAAAAAGGTATAGGAATATTTATATAAAACTATCTCATTATGATATATCATATTATACATCATAATGAACGATTATACTATTAAAGCAAACGAATTTATTTGTAACCTACATACCTCATATAATTGTAGTGATGTTACTCCATTAAGCCCGTGTCGTTTCAAGTGTCTACATTGTAAGCAAAAACGCATCCACGGATATACAAATCCAGATCATGTTTGTAATCCATTCGGATATTTATACTTGGTTCCAATGTATTGTGTCGATTGTGCCATTTTAATCAAAACATGTATGTGGTGTAAATAAATGTTATAAGAATAAATGTTATAAGAATAAATGTTATAAGAATAAATGTTCAAAGATGTAATCAAGAGAGATAATGATAAGATATTCAATACGTGAGTTTATCATTTTACCACAACAAACTATATTTATGACTCTTATCATATTCACTATTTAAGCGGAATTTTTCTCGTGTTCCTAATAGTCGTTCCATATTTTCGTCTAGCCTGGTTTGCCAGTTGTAAGGCCTTGCTATTTTTACTACAGCCAGCATTCAATATATAATAATCTACTACAGCTGATTTGCCACCGGTTACAGCACTAGCTAGTCTGGCCCTACCCCAAGACTGAGCTGTTTGATTTGGTCTGCTACCCGAACTAAAGTATGCTCCCTCCCCCTTTTTAACTATATCATTTAACGCCTTTAACGAACATCCTGTTTTTTGAGACAATTGTCTTCCCGGAATTACATTGTCTATTTTATATACACGCATTGCTTTCAGTACATGTGGGCTCTTTTTCGATACAAATGAATTCACCTTTTTGCGTGTGTAATATTTTCCTTTTTTATATGATTCTGCTGATTTTTTTAACATTTCTCTCTGTTTGTTTTTATCCGTTTGTGATAAATGTAAAGGTATGTATTTAATCGGAACAAATCTGGTTTTATTATTGGCACGGTGTTTTCTTATATGTTTTACACGCTTTGTCCTTCGGTTACTTTTAGATCCTCCTGCCATTGGCTGTGGAAATGTATAAATCATTGGTATTCCATATTCCATCGCCTGATCGTGTCGTGTTCCATCACCTTCTCCAAATTCGCGTTGTTTTTTTTCACTGTAATATCCAGGATAATATTTCGATACAATCTCATTTATTATTCTATCCGTATTTGCTTCATCGTTCTGTAACTGCGCATTACGCAATTGAGTAATCAGCAATTCTTCCATATATTCTCTATTTTCATTGTTTTCAAATCGAAAGCCTAAATTATAGTAATAAGGAATGACAGTGCCAAGTGAATCTAATTGTATATATTTTACTCTTAATTTCTCTCCTAGTTCTTTTATCTTATCCATCATATCCTTTCCTTTCAACTTGGTTTGATTGTTTGTCAATCTAGTATCCATGCTATGAAATTTGGAATTACATAATATTTTTAAATACAAATGTTTGTTTAACAAATCGTCTTGAATAAAATTAATACTAGCAAACCCTCGTATTTCAGATCTCTTATGTATATCATTATAAGTAAATATATGAACCAATAAATAATCACTGTCGTTTAATGAATCAGACAAAAAATCATATTTTATTTCAGACAGACATAAATACTTATCCGCATTTTCATTTAGAAGTTGATTGGCATAATCATCGTATAAGTCGGGGTCCTTATTTTTATCAATAACGAGTATATTTGACATATAAACGGTTAGTTGATTGTTATATAATACTGGTATATTTATTTTTGCGTATTTATTTTTGCGTATTCATATTCATATTCATATTCATATTCATATTCATATTCATATTCATATTCATATTCATATTCATATTCATATTATCACTACAGGATCATATGTATTTATGTATAAAACGATTTAAAACGAATTTCATATACTATTTAGATGTCAGCAGAATCATTAACACAAATAGTAAATGAGTTATTTGTTAAATACAAAGACAATATCATTCTATATAATAAACTCACTCAATACATTGAACAGCTCCCTGAAATGTTAGAGAATACTCACTCCGTATTTATTGAAAGAGAGAAAAGAAAAAATAGTTTAGAATCGGAATCAGAAACATTCATTCAAAAATTCTTACAAAACTACAAATACTATTATCATAATTCATCCGAATTATTTTTTGAATATCGAAATGATAACAAGTTTTATATGGTAAAAGAAGACGATGTACAACATATGATTTTATCCACTATTAGCATTAATAAAACACTCACAGCATGGAAGCACAAACTAAAGATTAGTATCTTAAAGAAGATAAAGGAACGAGATATTTTTTCTTGTATTCCAGAATCCGAGACTATACAAGCAGTCATCAACAAATTACATCCGTCTGTATGCGACAATCGAGATAAGGCGAAATATTTTTTAACTGTTTTGGGTGATATTCTATTAAAAAAATGTACACACACTCATTTTATTACTAACAAAGCCAAACCATTTTTGAAAGAAATTAGTAATTTGGCGTGTATGTTATTTGGAAGCCCAAATCTGTTCAATATATTCAAGATTAAATATTATGACCACAAATATAGTGATTGTAGAATACTGGACACACAAGAATGTATTAATCTAGACAATTGGACAAGTTACTTTAAACAAGACTATGCCTTGGACTTATTCTGTGTAGCAGCACATTATTCGCATAGATATGATTCAGCCGACACCTTTTTATTAGATCATTGTAAAGATGATAATCTTAAGAACTACGCATTCTATTTAAAGGATAAAAATGAATCGCAAATAATAGATATATTTTACCAACAAAATATTGAACCGAGTGACGACTGTTCTATTTCATGGAAGAATATGCTATACTTATGGAAAAATTTCATAGATACAGAACGGTTACCCAATATGTTTTTTGCGTCTACACTAAAATCCAAGTTAATCGAACAATTTAAATATGACGGCCACAAAGATATATTTTTGGATTGTACTAGCAAATTGTTACCAAATGTTAGTAAATTTATTCAATTTTGGAATGATAATATAGAGTTAACTGATTATGTGGATCATCCATGTGATTGTGGCCATGTAACAGATGAAATAGAAATAGAGGAGTTGGAAACAGACGAATTATGTTCATTATTTAGTAATTATGCGAAAATAAATATTAGTGAAAAATATGTACTGGATCTTATTAAGCATTATTATCCTGATATTGCTATCGAAGACGAGAAGTATATATTAAATGTCAAATGTAAAATATGGAATAAAAAACAAGAAATTATTGAGTCTGTTAAAAAATATAACAAGGGAGATTCGACAACAGAAGCTTACTCCGACGAAGTTTCAATCAACGAGTTGTACCAATATTATTGTAAATGTAAATACAAGTTTATTGTCAGTAAACGATATTTTGAAAAATTCTTAAAAGCGGAATCCCAACTATATATAACGGATGATAATTTCATAAAGGTGGACTCGTTTAATGCTATTTAGATAAACGGGAAAGAATGAAAATAGTTGAATGAGAGAAATGACAACACAACACGATACAACAAGACACCGCAACACGATACAACAAGACATCGCAACACGATACAACAAGACACCGCAACACGATACAACAAGACATGACGCCGTTTGCCCATTAAGTCATATTTAGTATAATTTGTTATATTAAATATGATTTACACCATTGAAGATTAGTTTACCGATTGACCAGTTGAATATTTACTTTTTGCGAGAGCCGCGTCTCTTATGACTTCTCTTCTTGGTTGCCTTTCTATTTGTATTCTTCATTGTTCCAAAGACACCACTTCCTTTAGGTTGAAGATATCCTGCTAAGTGACTCTGGCTCTTGGCTAATTCACTCTTCTTTTTGGAGACAACTCTACCATTGTGCATCTTTAATTCATCTTTCTTTAATCCACCAGCAGTTTTATAGGCAGTTCCATGCATTACTTGGGCACGAGATCCCTCTAATATTTCGTAAGCATGTCCTTGTATATGATATTTACCATCAGAGCCTCTGTCGTGTCTTTTAACCATTATAAAAGATGGAGAGAAAAAAATATTATTCCTAAAACACTCTGAACGCAGATTGATATATTGATATTTTGATATATCAATATAATAACCTGATTATACACGCTTATATAAAGTATTTGGGATTAGAATTTATTACTCGGAGGTTTTCCATATCCATTTGGTCCACCAGTTCGTTGGCCATAAACATTGACCGGGGCATTGACTACATTCCATTTTTTATTTCGTATTTGATTTTGATATCGTATTAATGTTGACATTCGTTGAACATTTGTTTGGTTGTTTATTACAATATTACCGCTTGATCCTGGCATATTTTTATTAAATATGTTACAATTCCTAAATCTAGATGAACATGCTTGAATAGGTCCGCTTGTTGGTATTCTGCTATTTGGTCTTGGTTCTGGTCTTGGTGCTGGTGTTGGAGCTGGTCTTGGTGCTGGTGTTGGTTGAGGTTCTGGTTCGGGTTCTGGTTCGGGTTCAGGCTCAGGCTCAGGCTCAGGCTCAGGCTCAGGTTCAGGCTCAGGCTCAGGCTCAGGTTCAGGTTCAGGCTCAGGTTCGGGCTCAGGTTCGGGCTCAGGCTCCGGTTCAGGTTCTGGCTCTGGTTCTGGTTCTGGTGATGGTTCTGGTGCTGGTTCTGGATCGAGATACAGTTTAGTTGGATAAATACCAGTTGGTGGAAATAATATAATGGGTTGAGGCTCAGGTTCTGGTTGTGGCTCAGGTTCTGGTTGTGGCTCAGGTTCTGGTTCCGGTTCAGGTGCTGGTTCTGGTTCAGGTGCTGGTTCAGGTGCTGGTTCCGGTTCTGGTGCTGGTGCTGGTTCTGGTGCTGGTTCCGGTTCTGGTGCTGGTTCCGGTTCTGGCTCAGGTTCAGGTTCAGGTTCAGGTTCTGGTGCTGGTTCAGGTGCTGGTTCCGGTTCAGGCTCAGGTTCAGGTTCAGGTTCAGGTTCAGGCTCAGGTTCAGGTTCAGGTTCAGGTTCAGGCTCGATAGACAGTTTAATTGGATAAATACCAGTTGGTGGAAATAATATACTTGGGTCTAGTGCACTAGTTAATATAATATTTGATAATATTGGAGTACTTGATATCCATGATCCAGAAGAATGTACTGTATCACCCAGCTGAATTAAGTCATTCAATTTGTTACCCGATTCTGCGTGTGTAAATGACAATATATGATCATGTGTTAATACCTTCATTAATTGTTTATGGTTATCTGTAACATTTTCAAAAGAAATACCAAATAAAGTTATGTTTACTACTACATTAAAATTAATACTATTTTCAATACTAATTTCTACATAAGAAGGCCTTGTAGTATGTATATTATATAAATTACTTATAAAGTTCACATCTGATTTTATATGTTGTAAGAATTCTTCTCGATTAATTTCGATTGGTTCTATTTCAGGCTCAGGCTCAGGCTCCGGTTCAGGCTCCGGTTCAGGCTCAGGCTCAGGCTCCGGCTCCGGCTCGGGCTCCGGTTCAGGCTCAGGCTCCGGCTCAGGCTCAGGTTCTGGCTCCGGTTCTGGCTCAGGCTCAGGCTCTGGCTCAGGTTCTGGCTCCGGCTCGGGCTCCGGTTCAGGTTCTGGCTCCGGCTCCGGCTCGGGCTCCGGTTCAGGCTCCGGCTCAGGCTCAGGCTCAG
>Ga0209390_10004667_pt1 | contig 20316 bp, 20 predicted proteins | sample BON01_FD_187212 | JGI IMG/M metagenome (GOLD analysis project Ga0209390, IMG submission 187212) | Freshwater microbial communities from Lake Bonney liftoff mats and glacier meltwater in Antarctica - BON-01 (SPAdes) (version 2) | ecosystem: Environmental > Aquatic > Freshwater > Ice > Glacier...
CAGGGTTTTCAGATCGGCGTGACCGCGTAGTTTTTTGAAGGATTTCTCTGCCTCCAGGAAGCCCGCTGCCGTCCAGCGCAGTGCCATCTCGGCGTCCTTGTAGTTGGTCGCCCGCCCGCTGACCCTGCGCACCGCTGAGTTGGGTGACTCGATCACGTTGGTGGTGGCCAGGCAACGTGCCAGCTCGCCGGTGATGCCCAGCCCCGTGATGGTGAACATTTCATCAAGGCCTTCGATCACACTGGCGGCGGCATCCGGGTGTTGTGTCTTGAGGTCCCTGGCCAATTCCTTGAGCCGCTGCTTGCCCTTGAGTGTGTCGAGCTTGAAGGCCTGCTTCATCAGCCAGCGCACCTGCTCGGCCCGGTCCTTTGGCAACCTCTCGGTGACGTTCCTGATCTTGTGGATGCGACAACGCTGCACCCGCGCATCCTTGCCGCACATCTGCTCAATGCCCGAGCGCAAGGCCTTGGAGCCGTCGATAACCCACAGTCGTGGGATGTTCAGGTCAAATCCGCGCTGGGCCAGAGCGCCCAGCAAGTCCTTGACCACCTTGGCGTTTTCGCTGCTGCCAGGAGCCAGGCCCAGTACGTGCTTCTTGCCCTGAGCGTCCACGCCCACGGCGGCAATGATGTGGTGGCGGGCCACGATGATGCCACCATCGGCATACACGGCCACGAAATCGATCTGGCTCAAATCGCGGCTCATTAACTGTGCAAGGGCGTGCGCGCTTTGTTTTGGAAGAACTTGTGCAGCCAGTTCCGCAGTCAAGAAGGACAGGTTGAGGATTTCCCCGACTCATTTGATGACATGATGCGTCTTGCCGAAAAATATGAGGCGCACCCATGGGGGCAATCGGAGTCTGGCAAAAAGCTCGCCGAAGCGATTACACAACAGTTCGCCGAATGCTGGTTCCCGTGGGGATTTCGCTGGGCAGGGCGGCAGTTTGTTTTGGCCATGCAAGCGCCAAGCACGCGGAAAATCATGCAAATGCCTGACCCCAATTGGGTGATGGCTAAGGTGATCCCCAAAATCGTCTGGCTTGTTTTCACGATGAAAGATCGGGTGCTGCCGGATGCCAAAACCACAACGCCGGAAAGGGCGCGCGCCAAACGGGTCAGACCGATCACGCACATGGAGCCCAAAATGGTAAAAATATCTGAGTGCCCCTTCCATCCAAAGACGAATGGGGAGCTTGCCCATGACAGGAGGAGCTCGTCATAGACGGCCAGTGGGGATCGTTGAACCGGACCCCGTTCCGTGGACGCCACGAAGCACGAAGAGCGTTATCCACGGACGGCTGGTTCGGTCGCTTGCGACGAACCGGAACCGGCCGGCGGTGGGTAACGCGGTGCCACTCATTGCGCCAACTCCTGTGGCGTTGGGCTTGCTAACCTGGCGCGCCAGCGCCGCTCGAACTCCGCCGGGCTGATGTAGCCCAACGCAGAATGGCGGCGCTCGGTATTGTAGTAACCGATGTATTCGACGATCTCGCGGCGTGCCTGCTCACGGGTCTCAAAGTGCATGTCATGCACGCACTCGACCTTCAAGGCGCCGTTGACCGATTCCATTGGCGCGTTGTCCCAACAGTCCCCCTTGCGGCTCATCGACACGATCATGATGCCCCGCGCCTTGAGCTTGGCGCGATACAAGATACTGGATCACAGCAGAGTCGATGCCCAAACCCCGTTCATCACCCCGGCACACGGGCCACCGCTGTGGGATGACTGTGGTGCGCAGGAGCCGGGGGAGACTGTGGATACCGAGCCGGACTGGGATATGAGCGTAGTAACCAATCACCACCCGACTACCCGAAGATCAGCGTACAGACTGTTGAACCTGGCATTGGTGGCGAAGGCCGCGCCGGGGTAGGGCTATGTACATGGGCAGCGCGGCGCGTGGTTTGCGATGATGGGGTCCAAATTCTTGGGCAATCAGGCCTGCGACCGATGGTCAGCATAGTTTCGAAGGCAGCTTTGCGGTGGGATACTTGGCCTCATGCGGTTGAATTTCCTATCCATGAAACTGGGCTTTCGCGTGAACAACTCTATCGATTCTTCAGCCAGAACGGTAACTCCACACTGAAGACGACGCTGGCTGTCATGAAGGCCCTGGGTATTGAGCTGACCGCACAGCTGACGTTCGTCGGCCGACGACGACTATTTTGTCTTGCCGCCAAGCCGGCGGTAGACGGTGGCGCGGCTGATGCCCAGCGCCCGCGCGGCCTTCATGACGTTGCCCCCGGCTTCGCTGACGGCCTTGCGGATCAGCGCCGTTTCAACCTCCTTGAGTGGCAGGACAGGCGTTGGCGTGGCGCGGCCCGGCGCAACTGCACGCCCCCTCAGCAGCGGCAGTGCGTGCAGGCGCAGGCCGGACCATAGAGGCACGTCGATGGCCTGCGGATAACCCAGAGTGTCGCTCATGGCGGCATCAAACAGCATCTCGTAGGGCATGGCAAACAGCTCGCTGCAGTGAACGGCCGGCGGGTTGCCGGCCTGGAGCGCCGACACCATCTGCCGCGCCGCCGGGTTGGCGCCGGTGACCCAGCCGTCCTGGTCCAGGCAGACCAGCCCGTCCATGTCGTCCCCCAGGCTGTGGCTGGACCAGTTCAGCCGGATCAGCAGATGATGCGGCTTGGTTTGCATCAGTACATTTTCAATGCTGCGCGCCGACTGCACGACCATGTGCTTGAGCTCGGGGCGCTCGAATGCGTCCACACCGGTCAGGTCCAGCATGCCGGCGCAGCGGCCGTCCGGCCCGAACAGTGGCGCACCAGCGCAACTGTAGACCGAGGTAGCATTGAAAAAATGCTCGCCGCGGTGCAGCCACACTGGCTGCAACTCGGTCAGCGCCGCGCCGATGGCAGTGGTACCCAAACTTTGCTCGGACAGGTCCACGCCGATGCGCGTGATCAGGTCGGCGCGGCGGTCACGCCGGTCGATGGCGCCATTCACATCGACCACCACGCCCTGCGCATTGGTCAGGATGGCGAAGTAGCGCGTGCTGGCAATCGCCGCGCCGAGTTTTTCCAGCACCGGGCGCGCGGCCTGCACCAGCACGTGGTTGGCTTCTTCGGTGCGGCGCAGGGTCTGCGGCAACACCACATCAAAGCTGACCTCGTGCTCGGGTTTTTTGCCGCTGGCCAAGCAGCGTTGCCAAGAGCGCTCAATCCACGGTTCGGTCAGCATGCCCGGCAGGCCTGTGCCGTCCCGTAGCACGGCCTGCCGGGCTTGTGCGATCTGCTGCAGGCGTTGTTCGGAAGAGGCGGCCAGCATGTGTGGGAAATGCTTGTGAAAGGCGCGGCGTGCGGGAGAATACCCAAAGTGACTGCAGCGTACCAGATCCGGCGAAGACGCGCTGTATATCCCTCGCTGATTGTTCCATTTTGAGAATTTCAGGGGGCTTTGGGAAGCTCCTAGGGTTTGACCTAGGTCCGCACGGGATCGCCAAATGAATAATGGGCTTTTCTCGACCCTCGCCCAAATCAACAGCCATCTGGAGATTAGCCCATGCAAGTTCAACTCAAAGTCAACGGCAAAGCAAAAAGCGTCGAGACGCCCCCCAACACGCTGCTGGTGCAGGTGCTGCGCGAGCAGTTCAAGCTCACCGGTACCCATGTGGGTTGCGACACCGCCCAGTGCGGGGCCTGCACGGTCATCATGAATGGTCGGGCCGTCAAGTCCTGCAACATCCTGGCCGCGCAGGCGGAAGGCGCCGAGATCACCACCATTGAAGGCCTGGCCCAAGCGGACGGCACCATGCACCCGATGCAGGCCGCCTTCAAGGAATGCCACGGCCTGCAATGCGGCTTCTGCACCCCCGGCATGGTCATGAGCGCGATTGATCTGTGCCAGCACCACCCCCAGGCCAGCGAAGGCGAAATCCGCGAGCTGCTAGAAGGCAACATCTGCCGCTGCACCGGCTACCAGAACATTGTCAAGGCCGTGCAGCAGGGCGCTGTGGCCATGGCGGCCTGAGCCGGCTGGCCACCGATCACGCGTTTTCCCGGCAGCGCCATCCCGCGAGTCGCTTTTTACTGATTTACCGATTTAACTCATTTTCAGGAGTACAAACATGGGTGCATCCGATTTCGTCAACCTGCCCACGATTGGCAAGTCCGTCCGCCGCAAGGAAGACTACCGCTTTCTCACCGGTGGTGGTCAATACACCGATGACATCACGTTGGCCAACCAGAGCTACGCGGTGTTCGTGCGCTCGCCGCACGCCCACGCCAACATCAAGAGCATTAACACCGCAGCAGCCAAGGCGGCACCGGGCGTGCTCGAGGTGTTTGTTGGCGCGGACGTGGCGGCCGACAAGATCAACGGCCTGCCTTGCGGCTGGCTGATCACCAGCACCGACGGCAGCCCGATGAAGGAGCCACCGCACCCGATCCTGGCGCAGGGCAAGGTGCGTTATGTCGGCGACCACGTCGCCATGGTGGTGGCCGAAACGCTGGAGCAGGCCAAAAATGCGGCCGAGCTGGTCGAGGTCGACTACGACGCTCTGAGCGCCGTCGTCAGGGTCACCGATGCTGCCAGGGCGACGGCCCTGCACGACGCCGCACCGGACAACCACTGCTACAAATGGGCGATCGGCGATAAGGCCCAGGTCGATGCGGCTTTTGCCGGCGCCGCCCATGTGACCAAGCTGGACCTGATCAACAACCGGCTGATTCCCAACGCGTTGGAGCCGCGCGCTGTGATCGGCTCCTACAACCGCGCGAAGGACGAGTACACGCTGTATGTGTCGAACCAGAACCCGCACGTCGAGCGTCTGCTGCTGACGGCTTTTGTGATGGGCCTGCCCGAGCACAAGGTGCGCGTGATTGCGCCTGACGTCGGCGGTGGTTTCGGCTCCAAAATTTATTTGTATGCCGAAGACGTGTGCCTGACCTGGGCCTCCAAAAGACTCAACCGCAACATCAAGTGGACGGCCGAGCGCAGCGAGGCTTTTGTCAGCGACGCCCATGGCCGCGACCATTCCAGCCACGCCGAGATGGCCATGGACAAGGACGGCAAGTTCCTGGCGCTGCGCGTGCATACCGACGCCAACATGGGGGCTTACCTCTCGACCTTCGCGCCGTGCGTGCCGACCATCTTGTATGCGACCTTGCTGGCGGGCCAGTACACCACGCCACAAATTTACGTCGAGGTCGATGCCTGGTTTACCAACACCGCTCCGGTGGATGCTTACCGCGGCGCCGGTCGGCCCGAGGCGACTTATTTGCTGGAGCGCCTGGTCACGCGCGCCGCCTGGGAGCTGGGTCTGGGCCAGGACGAGATCCGCCGCCGCAATTTCGTGAAAGATTTCCCCTATCAGACGCCAGTGGCTCTGCAGTACGACGTGGGCGACTTCCATGCCCTGCTGAATCGCGGCAACGAGCTGGCCGATGTGGCGGGCTTTGCCAAACGCAAAGCCGCGTCCGAGGCCAAGGGTCTGCTGCGCGGCCTCGGTTACTCCTGCTACATCGAGGCCTGCGGCATTGCACCCAGCAACATTGCCGGAGCTTTGGGTGCGCGCGCCGGTCTGTTCGAGTGCGGCGAGGTGCGCGTGCACCCGACCGGCAGCGTGACGGTGTTCACCGGCTCGCACAGCCATGGGCAGGGTCACGAGACCACCTTTGCGCAGATCGTGGCGGCGCGGCTAGGCATTTCGGTGGACCAGGTCGACGTGGTGCACGGCGACACCGGGCGTGTGCCCTTCGGCATGGGCACCTACGGCTCGCGTTCGCTGTCGGTCGGCGGCACGGCCATCATGAAGGCGCTTGACAAGATAGAGACCAAGGCGAAAAAGATTGCCGCCCACCTGATGGAGGCCAGCGATGCCGACGTGGAGTTTGCCAACGGCGAATTCACCATCAAGGGCACCGACAAGAAAGTAACGTTCGGCCAGGTGGCGCTGACCGCTTACGTGCCGCACAACTACCCGCTTGACAAGCTCGAGCCTGGCCTGAACGAGACCGCGTTTTACGATCCGACCAATTTCACATTCCCGGCCGGCACCTACATCTGCGAGGTCGAGATTGATCCCGCGACCGGCCAGGTGCGGGTGGACCGCTTCACCGCCGTGGACGACTTCGGCAACATCATCAACCCGATGATTGTCGAGGGCCAGGTGCATGGCGGCTTGGTGCAGGGCATCGGCCAGGCACTGCTGGAAAACTGCGTCTACGACCCGGAGTCCGGCCAGTTGCTGACGGGCTCGTACATGGACTACGCCATGCCGCGCGCCGACGACATGCCCAACTTCACGCTAGCCACCCTGAGCACGCCGTGCAGCCACAACCCGCTGGGCGCCAAGGGCTGCGGCGAGGCAGGCGCCATCGGCTCGCCGCCGGCGGTGATCAACGCCGTGCTCGACGCCCTCAAGCCGCTGGGCGTGACGGACTTCGACATGCCCGCATCGCCCAGCCGCGTCTGGGAAGCTATTCAATCTGCCAAACGCTAAAACATCCAAGGAGAAACCACCATGTATGCATTCACCCTGGAACGACCCACCTCCCTGGCTGCTGCCGCGCAGCTCATCGCTGACGGCGCCAAAGCGCTGGCCGGGGGCCAGACCCTGCTGGCGTCGATGAAGCTGCGCCTGTCGAGTCCGGACCAGTTGGCCGACCTGAGCGGCATCAAGGAGTTGGTTGGCATTAAACGCGAAGCGAACGGACAAGGAGAGTCATTTGTCATTGGCGCGATGACGCGGCACGCCGACGTGGCGATCCACGCCGAACTGAAGGCGGCCCTGCCGGCACTGGCCGACTTGGCTGCCAACATCGGCGACCGGCAGGTGCGCGCCATGGGCACGCTGGGCGGCTCGGTCGCCAACAACGACCCGTCGGCCTGCTACCCGAGCGCGGTGCTGGCACTGGGCGCGACCATTCACACCACCGCGCGCAAGATTGCCGCTGACGACTTTTTTCTCGGCATGTTTGCCACGGCGCTGAACGAGGGCGAGCTGATCACCGCCATCAGTTTTCCGATCCCGAAGCGCGCGGCCTACATGAAGTTCAAGCAGGCGGCTTCGCGGTTTGCGATGGTCGGCGTGTTTGTTGCGCAGTTCGATGCCAGCGTGCGTGTGGCTGTCACCGGCGCAGCTAGCGGCGTGTTCCGCCACCCGGGCCTCGAAGCGGCCTTGAGCAAGAGCTTCACGCCCGAGGCAGCAGCAGCGGTCAAGATCGACGCGACGGACCTCAACAGCGACATCCATGCGACGGCGGCTTACCGCGCCAACCTGATCAGCGTGCAGACGCAACGCGGCGTGGCGAAGGCGCTGGTTGCCTGATCTGACATTGCGGGCTTGACTCGCAAGCCATGCGATGACACCTTTCCCCACCATTGACGCGCTGGCGCAGGCGCTGCAGGGCGCCGGCTACTTTGCCGACCGCCGGCTTGCCACGGCAGTTTTTTTGGCGCTCAAGTTGCAGCGCCCGCTGCTGCTCGAAGGCGAGCCCGGCGTCGGAAAAACCGAGCTGGCAAAAGCGCTGGCCGTGGCGCTGCAGCGGCAACTGATCCGCCTGCAGTGTTACGACGGGCTGGAGCAGCGCGAAGCCCTGTACGAGTGGAATTACGCCGCCCAACTGCTGCACATGCGCGCGGTTGAAGGCCACGGCGACGCCGCCGACGTCGAGCGCGAGGTCTATCAGGACCGCTACCTGATCCGCCGCCCGCTGCTGCAGGCGCTACAGGCACCCGCGCCGGGCGCAGTCTTGCTGATCGACGAGGTGGACCGCGCCGATGAGCCGTTTGAAGCCTTTTTGCTGGAGTACCTGGGCGAGTACCAGGTGAGTATTCCGGAAATCGGCACGGTGCGTGCGCAAGTAACGCCGGTGACCATTCTCACCAGCAACCGCACGCGCGAGCTCAATGACGCGGTCAAGCGGCGCTGCCTCTACCACTGGCTGGATTACCCGGATCGTGACCGCGAGTTGGCCATCGTGCGGGCCCAGGTGCCTGAGGCCGGCGAGCAACTGTCGGCCCAGGTAGCCAGCTTTGTGGACAAGCTGCGCCGCTCGCCGATGGGCAACGCCTTTCAGCGCGCGCCCGGTATTGCCGAAAGTGTCGAGTGGGCCAAGGCGCTGGTCGCACTGGACACGCTGGTCGTCGACCCCGAGGTGGTGGCCGATACCGCGGGTATTTTGTTCAAACAGCGCGAGGACGTGGCGGCGCTGACGCACGAGCTAGCGGTGGAACTGCTCAAGCCTGAAGAGGTGGCGTGAGAAAGGTCGGGCGGGAAGCCCTCACCCCAAACCTCTCCCCTGGGTGAAGGCTTCCCATGTTGCTGGGTGATGCACGCAGTGGCAAACTCGCCGACAACATCACCGGTTTCGGACGGGCACTTCGACGCGCCGGAGTGAAGGTCGACAGCCAGCGCATCGCCCTGGCCAAAGAGGCTGCATTGGCCGTCGGCATCGCCGAAAAAGAAGATCTGAGCGCCGCCTTTGAAGCCGTCATGGTCAGCCGCGAGCAGGACCGCCTGGTGTTTCGCGAGCTGTTCGACGTGTATTTCCAGGACCCGAAAGTCGCCAACAAGCTGCTGGCCCAACTGCTGCCCAGCGCCGAGGGCCAAGCCGAGCCGAGCAAGCGTCGCCCGCGCGTGCGCGAGGCGCTGGCGCCGCAACGCTCTTTCGGCCAGCAGGCCAAGCCCGACACCAAAGACCAGAAAGTCGAGTTTGACGCCGTCATGACGGCCAGCGACATCGAGCGCCTGCAGCACGCCGACTTCAATGCGCTCTCAGCCACTGAATACCGACTGGTCGAACGGCTGGCGCGCGACATCAAGCTGCCCTTGCCGATGTTTGCCTCGCGCCGCAGTCGCCCGGCTGCTTCGGGCGCGCGCATGCACTGGCCGGGCGTGATGCACCAGGCCGCGCGCACTGGTGGCGAGCTCATGCACCTGCCGCGCCTGCAGCGGCGCGAGCAAGCCTTGCCTTTGCTGATACTGGTCGATGTGTCGGGGTCGATGGAGCGGTATGCCCGCTTGCTTCTGGCCTTTTTGCACGCCGCCACGCGACGCCACCCGCACCGCGACGTGTTCGCCTTCGGCATGCACCTGACCGATTTAACGCCGGCTTTTCGCCAGGCCGACACCGACGCGATGCTGACCCATGCCAGCCTGGCGATTGAAGACTTTGCTGGGGGTACCCAGTTGGGCGCTTCGCTGGCCAGCCTGCGCGAGCAGCATGCGCGCCGCCTGGTCGGGCGGCGTACCATCGTGCTGATGATCACCGATGGGCTGGACACCGGCGAGCCGGCCGATCTGGCGTGCGAGTTGGGGTGGCTGCGCCGGCGCAGCCGCCGCCTGTTGTGGCTCAACCCCTTGCTGCGCTTTGACGGCTACGCGCCGCTGGCGCGCGGTGCGGCGGCGCTGCATGCTCACGCGCATGGCATGCTGGCCGTACACAATTTAGCCAAGCTTGAGGAACTGGCCGCCAGTCTGGCGGCCTTGATGAAGCGCTGATTCCCCCCATTTACGCACTGAAAAACTACAAAAGAGGACACCCCATGGACATGCAAGGAAGCCGCCAACTGGCTGTGACACAGCAACAGGCCTGGGACGCGCTGAACGACCCCGTCGTGCTCAAGGCCTGCATCCCCGGCTGCGACAAGGTCGAGGCCAGCGGAGAGAACCAGTACGCCATTGGCATGGCGCTGAAAATCGGCCCGGTGTCGGCCAAATTCACCGGCAAGATCACGCTTAGCGAGATCCAGCCACCGGCCAGCTACAAGCTGTCGTTTGACGGGCAAGGCGGTGTCGCCGGCTTTGGCAAGGGTAGTGCTGAGGTGACATTGACACCGAACGAGCAGGGCTGTGAACTCTCCTACACCGTGCACGCCTCGGTCGGCGGCAAGGTGGCACAACTCGGGCAGCGGCTGATTGATGGCGCGGCCAAGTCCATGGCCGAAGATTTTTTCAAACGGTTTGACGAAGAAATGCAAAGGCAACACCCCGAAGCGTATGCGGCCCGCGCCACCGCCGGCGCGGCCGTGCCTGCAAGGTCCGAAGAGGGAGCGCTGGCGAAAATCCCGGTCTGGGCCTGGGTGCTTGGCGCCGCGGTGCTGACGCTGGTGCTGTGGTTCGGGATCTGATGCAACGCTGAACGAAAGGAGAAGCCATGGAAAACCTTGATGTGATGGTGCTGCGCACCTTGCGCGACTGGCGAACGGCGGGCAAGCGCGGCTTGCTGGCCACGGTCGTGCGCACCTGGGGCTCGTCGCCGCGACCGGTGGGCTCCATCATGGCGCTGTGCGAAGACGGGGCCGTCGTCGGTTCAGTCTCGGGCGGCTGCATTGAAGACGACCTGATTTACCAACACACGCAAGCCTATGCGCCGGCGGCCATCCAAAAAAGCGGCGGCCAGGTTGAGAGTAAAAAATTCCCGTCCGGCCCGCCCGCTTTTGTCAAATACGGCATCACCGCCGACGAGGCGCACCGATTCGGCCTGCCCTGTGGCGGCACGCTGGAGCTGCTGTTGGAGTACGATCCCGACGCTGAGGATCTGGCACGGCTGGTTGAATCGCTCGAAGCCGGGCAACTGATGCAGCGCAGCGTGCGTCTCAAGAACGGCGCGGTGATACTTTCTCAGGCCACCACACCGGCCGAGCTCAGCGTCTCGGCCACCGATCTGGTCAACACCTTTGGCCCCGAGTACCGCATGCTGCTCATCGGCGCCGGCCAGCTCACCGAATACCTGGCCACCATGGCGCTGTTCAGTGGTTTCGCGGTCACGGTGTGCGACCCGCGCGAGGAATACCGAAGCGCTTGGAGCGTGGCCGGAGTCACCCTGCTCATCGGCATGCCCGACGACGTAGTGCGCGATTTCAAGGTGGACCGCCGCAGTTGCGTGATCGCGCTCACGCACGACCCCAAGCTCGACGACCTGGCCCTGCTCGAAGCGCTGGGCAGCGAGGCCTTCTATGTGGGCGCCATCGGATCACGGCGCAACAACGCGGCACGCCGGGCGCGGCTGATCGAACACTTCGAACAGACCGAAGCCAGCCTGGCCCACCTGCGCGGCCCCATCGGTATTTACATCGGCAGCAAGACGCCGCCAGAGATCGCGGTCAGCGTGATGGCCGAAGTGCTGGCGGTGAAGAACAGTGTGCCCCTGCCGCGCGACATGGCGGTTGGAGCTGCCAAGGCAATTTACGCAGTCAGAACAGCATAGTCTGGTGAACATCTGTGCATCGTCCCACACCGGCGCAACCGGCGTCGTGCGCCCATGAAGGTGGGTTGCATCCTCCTGGCTGCCGGCGCTGGCCGACGCATGGGTGGCGTTGCGAAATGTCTGCTCCAACTCGACGGAAGCAGCTTGCTGGAGCGTTTGCTGAGACAGTTGTGGCAGTTGCGCTGCCTGCGCGGTACCGAACTGCACAACCTGGTGCTCGTGCTCGGCCAGCACGCCCAGGAGATTCATGCGCACTTGACTCAGCTGCCGCAAGAGATGGTTCCGCTTTGTGTCATCAATACCCAGCCTGATGACGGCATCGCCTCGTCCCTGAGAACAGGCCTTAAGGCGCTGGCATCCGATGTAGATCAGGTGGTGGTGGTGCTCGTCGATCTGCCCTTACTCGACGCCATGGACATTAACGCCGCCATGGAGGCTTTTGGCGCGCGCGCACCCGGCATTCGCGTGCAGATTCCCTGGGTACATGGGGAGCCAGGCCATCCCGTGATATTCGACGCCCATGTGCTTGCCGAACTGCTCAGCCCCATACCCCCCAGCCTGCCTCAATGGCGCGCGGCCCACCCGCAAGCGGTGTGTTTTTGGGAGGTGAACAATCCTCACTACACGCACGACCTGGACACCACGGACGACTTCAACGCCTTGGTTCTGGGCAAGCATTGAGCTTGTGCTGGTTGCGGTCATTCAACCCCGTCCTTCCTTTGAAGCCGTGAACGCGATAAACCCATGCATTTCACTAGGATTTGCCACTGGCTGGACGCATCCACGCAGGTGATGTGACAGACCCCCTTGATGCCATCGAGGTCACCTTGGTGCACGCTGTCAATGCGCACCCAACCGGCACGCCCATTGGGCTTTGGTGCCTTGCGCACGCCAATGGGGTCACACGGGGCGGGTCTTTGGTGAAGCTCACACGGCGGGCTTGGTAGCCGACGCTTTTGCGCCGGTTTTACAGGTGCGACACCGACAGTCCCGCCAGGCGCTCATAGCGTGGATCCCCGTACACGGTGCAGGAGGTGCACAACGGCGGGGCCGCAGACATCTTCATTGGCGCGGTCCATCTCGGCGAGCAATTCAATATCGGTGGGCGTGTACTTGCGGGCAAAGGGGGCAGCGGGGGCGCCGTGGCCAGTGCATGTTGCTGTGGGCCGGTTCGAAATCCTCATAGCCGGTGACCAGCGTTTCGAGCACCAGCAACTGGACCGGCATCGCCAGCGCCAGATGCTCGCACAGGCGCGTGGGTTTGAGTCCGGATGGTACGCGCACAAAAAGTTCATCTTCGAAAAAGTCGCGCAGCCGGGCCAGCGCATTGCTGGTGGCCGGCTGGGACAGCGACAAGGCCTTGCCGGCGAGGGTGACCGAACCGGTGCGGTAAATGGCCGCGAGGATGCGCAAGAGGTTGAGGTCAAACTGGCGGAAATTCAATTCAGCATCTTTCGTGACTGGTTCTCAGGGATGCCCCGTGTCATTCGCCAGATGGATGTACTCTATTTGAAAAATCAATTTTCTGAATGAGTCTAACCTGCGTAAATTCCCTTCCATACATGGGATCAATCATGCAGCAACAGCACACTCTCCAGACATCCAGCGCAAGCGCAGACGCAGGCCCAGGCGCGGTAAAAGGCGCAACACAAGGTGCGCTCCATGGCTGAGCGCTCATTCACCAACGAAGTTCAAAAGCTTCGCCTGGGCGAGGGAGAAGAGTTTCGCGGCGAAGGCATTCTGGCCGTCACCAAGGCCTTGCTGCAATCGGGCGTGTCGTATGTTGCCGGCTACCAGGGCGCGCCGATTTCGCACCTGATGGACGTGCTGACCGATGCCAATGACATCCTGCAAGAGCTCGGTATTCATTTTGAACACAGTGCATCTGAAGCTACCGCCACCGCCACGCTGGCCGCGTCCGTAAACTACCCGTTGCGCGGCGCCGTGACCTTCAAGTCCACCGCGGGTACCAACGTGGCCTCCGATGCGCTGGCCAATCTGGCCTCTGGCGGCGTGACCGGCGGGGCCTTGCTGATCGTCGGCGAGGACTATGGCGAGGGTTCCAGCATCATGCAGGAGCGCTCGCATGCGTTTGCGATGAAGTCGCAGGTGTGGCTGATGGATCCGCGGCCCAACCTCGAAAGCATTGTGCGTGCCGTAGAAATGGGTTTTGAGCTGTCCGAAGCCAGCAACACCCCGGTGATGCTGGAGCTGCGCATACGCGCCTGCCATGTGCACGGGCGTTTTCGCGCGCGTGACAACAAGCGGCCCACCTTCACGCTGAAAGACGCGATGGAAAACCCGGTGCGTGACGTGAACCGCATCGTGTTGCCGCCGGCCAGCTACCTGCACCAACACGAAAAAATCGCCAAGCGTTGGCCGGCCGCCGTCAAGTTCATTCGGGACAACCAGCTCAACGAATTTTTTGCCGAAGACACCAAAGACTTCGGCATCGTCATGCAGGGCGGTCTGTACAACAGCGTGCTGCGCTCGCTGGAGCTGCTGGGCCTGGCCAATGCATTCGGGCAGTCGCAAGTGCCGCTGTATGTGCTGAACCTGACCTATCCGCTGATCGACGACGAGTTCAATCGCTTTTGCGCCGGCAAGCGCGGCATCTTGCTGGTTGAGGAAGGCCAGCCCGACTTCATTGAGCAAAACGTCAACACCATTTTGCGCCGGGCCGATTTGCAGACCCGCGTGCACGGCAAAGACCTGTTGCCTCTGGCCGGCGAATACACCGGCGCCGTCGTGCTCACGGGCGTGGCCAGCTTCATCGGTATTTATGCGCCCGGGCTGCTGCAGGATCGCGAATTGCCGGTCGCGGCGCGGTCCGCGTCCAGCGGCCTGGCCGTGCTGGACGGCACCCCTAAGGATGCGTTTGCGATCCAGGCCGCCACAAGCGAAGTGCAACCCAGGCCGCCTACGTTTTGTACCGGCTGCCCCGAGCGCCCCATCTTCACCGCCATGAAGTTGTTAGAGCGCGAGCTCGGCCAGCACCACGTGAGCTGCGACATCGGCTGCCATCTGTTCTCCATCTTGCCGCCCTTCAACCTCGGCGCCACGACGATGGGTTACGGGCTGGGCTGGGCCGGTGCTTCTGCCTTCAACACCAGCGCAACTTCCAAGCGCACGATTGCGATGATGGGCGATGGTGGTTTCTGGCACAACGGGCTGACCAGCGGTGTCGGCAATGCGGTCTTCAACCAGACCGACAACGTGTTGCTGATCGTGGACAACGGCTATTCGGCGGCGACCGGCGGGCAGGACCTGCTGTCGTCAAAAGCCATCAACCCGATCCGCAGCACCAACAACCTGATTGAAAAAGCGGTGCGCGGCGTGGGCGTGAAGTCCAGCCTGGAGGCTTTTGCCGCCGGGTTTGAGCTGGCGAGCCAAGCCCTCTCGTCTCCGGCCATGGCGGCGGTGGCGGCCCAACCCGCTGCGCCCGTGCCGTCGGTAGGCCCGCGGCTCGCTGCGCTGGCCCAGCGCATTCAAGACAGCTTTCCACCCGCCAACCATGCAACACTCACCCTAGGCATTCTGCGCATGGCTGACTATCAGGACGTGGACTATGCCGCCAGCTACCTGGACTGCCTGGTGCCGCTGGCACTTCTGACAGCAAGCCTTCCTGCAGACCACGCGCTTGTAGCTGAGTTGCTGGACGAGACCGCACGCCACCTGGCGCTGTGGATGTCGTATGAAGACACCGTGCGCGTGGCCGACCTAAAAACCCGGCGCTCGCGCTTCCAGCGCGTGGGCGAAGAGGTAAAGCAAAGCGAAACGCAGCACCTCGGCATCAACGAATTTCTGCACCCGCGTGTGGAAGAAATTGCCGACACACTGCCGGCCGGTCTCGGGCGCTGGCTGCTGACCACGCGCTGGGCGCGCGCCTGCATAGAGAGCCCTTCACGCGCAAGGGCCGCATCGTGCAGACCAGCTCGATACGCGGCTATCTGCTGCTTTACACGATTGCCGCGCTGCGACCGCTGCGCCGCGGCTCGCTGCGTTTTCAGGTCGAGCACCAGCGCATCAACGACTGGCTGGCCAGCATCCAGCGCCTGGCTCCCACGCAGCCGGCCTTGGCGCTGAAGGTGGCGCGCTCGCAGCAGCTGATCAAGGGCTATGGCGACACCCACGCGCGCGGCTGGCGCAGCTTTCAGCGCATCATGGCCAAGCTGCCGCAACTGCAGACCATGCCGCAGGGCGGGCAGCAGCTGCACGCCCTGAGCCAGGCGGCGCTGGCCGACGACACCGGTCAGGCGCTGGAACAGCTGCTGGCCACGGTGTGAAATTACCGAGTCAATCAGCGTGCAAATCGCCGAGGCAGTGTCGTGCTGTGACGGACACCCGCAATCAGGTGTAGTAGTAGCCCGCATTGACGGTTTTCTGTGGCGATGATGCGCATGGGGCCAGCGCCGCGCTCCTTGAGCCAATCCATGGCGAATGGGGGACGGGCGCAATAGCGCAGCAGTCGCTTCGGCCCAGCGCGGTCGGAGGCTTCGATGCGCGCCCCGGCATCGACCGAAAAGCCATCGTGGGCATAAGCGGCCATGTCTTTGGCGTCATGCGCATCCAGTTGACCTCGTGCCACGATGCCGACCCCCCTTCGTCGAAGTCGGGATCGAACACGCAGATGGCCGGTGGCGGCTCGTCGCCCTCGTCGAGTTCGTCCATCGCGCTGACGCCCCGCGCCCCATACAGGCGGGCCAGCAAGGGATGCACGCCGCCTTGCTCAAGGGCCCAGACGGCGCGTGGCGGAATGTCGCGGACGGTGATTTTCATAATAGCGGTGCATATTGTTGCAGGCTGGCGGTGTTGAAGCGGCGTCGCAGTCGTTCGACCCAGCCAGCCGGCCGTTTCTCGAATACCAGCGCGTGACGCTCCGAGCAAAGCACCAGGCTGGCCGGACGGCCGGCTTGCAGTTCGGCCAGTAATTTGCTGCATGCGCCCTGGTCGACCTGGTGCCAGGCGCTGGTCCATTGCGCCCAGTCGCCTTGCAATGCCGGCAAGCGTAGATCGTCGGCCACGATCGACGCCGACGCCGGTGTCGTCGGCGCTGGACCGATGTATCTGCCGCTGCCATGGATCCAGAACGAATTGACCGGCTGTTGGCCGCGCGCCGCCCGCTCATCGTTGACCGGATGGGTGTACAGCAGCATCTGCATCTCGTTTTGCAGTCGGCGCAGCGCCGGTGTGGCCGGCATCCAGGGGCTGATGTCGACGCCCAGAACCCGGTCGAGCGAGGCGCTGGCCAGGTCTGCCAGGGGCTCACCGCTGACCAGCCAGCGGCCGGATTCCTGGTACGCCAAGGTCAGTCCGTCCTGTTCGAAATACGGGGCCATGGCCTGCATCAGTGTGCGCGACTCGGTCTCCTGCAGATCCAGTGCGAGCGGATCACGCATCAGGATATGGCCGACCCCGATCTGCCAATGCGCTGGAGTCAGCCAGGCGCGGGCGATGTTGTCGGCTGGTTGCCCTGACCGGACCCGGTCCAGCGCTGCCCAGGGAATGCGGCCGTCTGACGGTGTCAGGCCGAGCGCCCGCGCCAAAAGTATTTCATGAGGTGGCGACAGGTCCTGCGCCGAGCCTTTGATGGTCTCCATCAGCGTCATCGCGCGCAGCAGCTGCGCGAGGTGGGGCAATTGCAGCGACAACGCGGCCTGCGCACACGGCGTGTCATTCACATGGGCGTAGGGGATCAGCAACTGCATGGCGGTATTGTCCTGTTCGCGTTTTCAACTGGAAGAGTCTCGCGCCATGCGACATTGCTGCTGATGCAAGTGCCTTACGAGCTGGCCCTGGGCTGGCGTTATACCCGTGCGGGTCGGGCAACCCGACGCATCGGCAACCGCGGCATCGATGCAGCGCAGGTAGTCCTGCACGGCGCCGGCATAACCGAGTTCCAGTGCGTCAGAAATCAGCGCATGACCGATCGACACCTCCTGTACCCCTGCAACTCCCTGCAGGAAATCGGTCAGGTTGTCGCGACTGAGGTCATGCCCGGCATTGATGCCGAGCCCTGCCTGGCGCGCAGCAGCGGCCGCCGCCGCGAACAGGGCAATCTGGGCCTTCTGTTCGCTCGTGCCCCAGGCCTTGGCATAGGGTTCGGTATACAACTCGACCCGGTCCGCGCCGAGCGCGTGCGCCATGGCCATGGCGGCCGGATCGGCGTCCATGAACAGGCTTACCCGCACGCCAAGCGCCTTGGCCTGCGCAATGATCGGTCGCAAGCGCTCGCCGTCCTGGGCCAGGTTCCAGCCATGATCGCTGGTGAACTGGCCTTCGCTGTCCGGCACCAGCGTGCATTGGTGTGGCCGCAGTGCCTGCACGAAACCCATCAGGTTCTGAAACGGATTGCCTTCGATGTTGAATTCCCGATCGGGCCAGCGCTGGACCAAGGCTGACAGTTCATGCGCGTCCGCACTGCGAATATGGCGTTCGTCCGGCCGCGGATGGATGGTGATGCCACTGGCGCCCTGGGTGAGACAAATGTCAGCGGCGCGGGTCAGCGACGGAATACCCAGGTGGCGGGTATTGCGCACCAGCGCGACCTTGTTCAGATTGACGGAGAGCGCAGTTTTTTTCATAACGATTGCAGGTCGATCATCATTTGCCGGGTGCGAAGCGTCGTCACGCCACAATGGTAATGGAGCAGGCTGCGCAATTGCGCGCCCGCAATGCTGGCACGCTCGCCATCCAGGCTCAGGCGCAGACCGCCTTCGGCCACCAGGTTGTAGCGCGCCTTTGCCTGCAGCCGGGCCAGCGTCATGGTCTGGATATCGAGTGCGGGCAACAGGCCGATCTCGCGCAGCAGCAGCAGTTCAAATGCGCGCAAGGCCGTCTGCAACGCATCGCCGTGGTCCGAGCAGATGACGGCCACGACGCTGGCGTAAATGTCGAACAGGCCTGGATGCGGGTCATCGCGTGCCAGCAGCGTGAGCACCAGTTCATTGATGTAATAGCCCGACAACAAGGCGTCGCCGCTGGGCATGACATGTCCGCCCTGCCACTCGGCGCTTCTAAGCGTACGGATCTCGGCATCGCCGCCGAACGCCACATGCAGCGGTTGCAGCGGCAGCAGGATTGGCCGCAAGCCGGAACTGGGCCGCTTGGCGCCCTTGGCCACCAAGGCCACCCGACCATGGTTGCGCGTGAAGACCTCAAGAATCAGGCTCGACTCGCTCCAGTCGTGCCGGTGCAGGACATAGGCGGGTTCATCCGCGATACGCAGGCTGACCACGCGCGCGCCCGCTGATCAGTCGTAGCCGAAGCTGCGTACACGTGCTTCGTCGTCGGCCCAGCCCGAGCGCACCTTAACCCACAGCTCGATGAACACCTTGGCATCGAACAGGCGCTCGAGTTCGACCCGGGTTTCGGTGCCGATTCGCTTGATGCGTTCACCCTTGTCACCGATCACCATCGCCTTGTGACCGTCGCGCTCCACCACAATGGTGGCGGCAATTCGCACCAGGCGCTTTTGCCCCTTGCGCTCGGGTGGCTCCTCGGCGAACTGGTCGACGATCACGGTCGAGGTATACGGCAGTTCATCGCCCGTCAGGCGGAACAGCTTCTCGCGCACCATTTCGCCGGCCATGAAACGTTCGCTGCGATCGGTCAGTTCGTCTGCGTCATAGAACCAGGCCTGCTCGGGCAGGAATTTTTCGCAAATACCCAGCAAGCGCGCGACGTCCCGGGTGTTCTTGGCCGACATCGGCACGAACTCGGCAAATGCACGCCGCTGCTGCATCTCCTGCAACCACGGCGCCAGACCGGCTCTTTGCGTCACCTGGTCGAGTTTGTTGGCGATCAGCAGTGTCGGAATACCTTCGCCCAGCAAGGCCAGCACCTTGGCATCGGCCTGGTTGAAGCGCCCCGCCTCGGTGACAAACAGCACCAGGTCCACATCCTGCACCGCCCCCTGAACTGTTCGGTTCAGAGACCGGTTCAGGGCATTGGCATGCAGGGTCTGGAAGCCGGGAGTGTCGACAAATACGAACTGGGTCTGCCCCAGCGTATGCATGCCGGTGATGCGGTGCCTCGTCGTCTGCGCCTTGCGCGACGTGATGCTGATCTTCTGGCCGACCAACGCATTGAGCAAGGTGGATTTGCCGACGTTGGGCTTGCCCACGATCGCAATCAGGCCACAGCGTGTGCCGCCTGAAACTTCGGGTTGCGCAGACTCGTTCTGCGCGGGAGTATCTGGTGCCATGGTCATGGGTTGGTCCGGTTCTTCAGGGTCTGCAACATGGCCGCTGCGGCGGCCTGTTCCCCCGCGCGGCGCGAACCGCCAATGCCCCGCTCACACAAGCCCAGCTCGACGACTTCACATTCGACATCGAACGACTGCTGGTGCGCAGCGCCCATGGTGGCCACCACGCGGTATTGCGGAATTTTCATCTTGCGCCCCTGCAACCATTCCTGCAACTCGGTCTTGGCGTCCTTGCCCAGTGCCGCCATGTTCGGATTGATCTCAACGTTCTTGAACAGACGGTGGACCAGATGCTGTGCAGCGATGAATCCCGCGTCCAGATACACCGCGCCGATCAAGGCCTCGAGCGTGTCGGCCAGGATCGACGGCCGCTTTTTGCCGCCCGAGCGCATCTCACCCTCACCCAGGCGGATACAGGCCGGCAGACCGAGCTCTACCGCCAACTGATGCAGGGTTTCCTGCTTGACCAGATTGGCGCGGATACGGGAGAGATCGCCCTCGTCGAGTTGCGTCAAACGCTGGTACAACAGGTCGGACACCGCCAGGTTGAGCACCGAGTCGCCCAGAAACTCCAGCCGTTCGTAGTGGCCGGCACCGAAACTGCGATGGGTCAGCGCCTGATCGAGCAGATCGGCATTGGAAAAAACATGCTGCAACCTCTGCTGCAATGCCAGCCAGCCAGGATTCACTTTATTTGGATCGTCCAGTGTATTTGAGCGTCAGGTAGGCAGGCCCCGCCAGATGGATTTCGCGCTGGTAGGCAAACCTGACCACGATGCGGTCGTCTTCTTTTGTGACATCGAGGTCCTTGGCCTGGATAGAGGTGATGGCATCGATTTCCGCCGCCCGATCGAAGATTTTGCGGACCTCCACCACCGTGCTGCCGTCACTGGACTTTTGCACCGCCTTCGAAACCGCCTGGAACTCGACAAAGGTCGGGAACACCTGGGCT
>Ga0209390_10004672_pt1 | contig 20294 bp, 18 predicted proteins | sample BON01_FD_187212 | JGI IMG/M metagenome (GOLD analysis project Ga0209390, IMG submission 187212) | Freshwater microbial communities from Lake Bonney liftoff mats and glacier meltwater in Antarctica - BON-01 (SPAdes) (version 2) | ecosystem: Environmental > Aquatic > Freshwater > Ice > Glacier...
TTTAGAATTAATTGTTCCATCACCATTCAAACGATGCTCATAAGTAGACATATTAGTATAGTATATCATATCATACAGTTTCTATTTTAAGTATATTTTTTATTAATTAGTATATTTTATTAATTATTAATTAGTATATTTTATTAATTAGTATATTTTATTAATTATCAATTAGTAATTAATATATTTTAGCAATTATCAATTAGTATATTTTATTAATTAGTAATTAATATATTTTAGCAATTAGTAATTAATATATTTTAGCAATTAGTAATTAATATATTTTAGCAATTAGTAATTAATATATTTTAGCAATTAGCAATTAATATATTTTAGCAATTAGCAATTAATATATTTTAGCAATTAGCAATTAATATATTTTATAAATTATTTTTTCTTATTAACTATTATAATATACAATGCGATTTATTGATGGACTTGACGTTGGCGAATTAGTCAAACGTGCGATTAAATATTTGGTAGAAGGGTTAATGGTTGCTATTGCGGCATTTGCTATACCTAAGCGAAGTCTTAACTTAGACGAAGTTGCTATGATTGCCTTAACTGCTGCGGCTACATTTAGTATTTTGGATACTTATATTCCCAGCATGGGAGTAAATGCTCGGTCTGGCGCTGGTTTCGGTATCGGCGCGAATTTAGTTGGATTCCCTGGGAGATTTTAACCTTAATTAATTATCCTGATAATTAATATTAAATTATATTTTTATAATATTTTATTTAATATTAATTTTAAATCGTTGGTATAAATTCCCAATTTAATTCTTGACATATTTTTGTCCACACTTCATCCTGTTCAATTCTTTTTTCTCTATCTTTAAGCATGGGAAAAAAAGGTAAAAATTGGTCTTGTCCAAGTAATTCACATAATTTATAAATTGTATAATAATAATTTAAGAAATTTACTCTATCATCCGGACAATATTTAGCATAAGGACTTTGAATATCCATAAACAAATTACATAATGTAATTTCAAGAGCAGCACTCATTATTGGTGGTTTTATTCCCAATCTATCTTTTATAAATGGAATATGTTCATAATATTTATTATACCCTAACTTTTTTAATATTTCTTTTGCTCGTTTATTATTCAATTGAAATATGGATAATCTTTCCTTTTTAATTTGTAATTTTATATTTTCAATAACTTCGTCTGGTATTTGTGTCGATTCTTTCGCTTGAAATTGTGCTAATATTTCTCGGAAATGATTTATTCTTTTATAGGCATAAAAACATACTTCTTTTGGTGGTTCTTTATATGAAGGTTTATCATTATCTATTAAATATTTAACACTTTTTGAGCACATATTACATAACATAATACCTTCGTGTTCTATTGGTATAAGTTCGCCATTATTACAAAAACGGCAAATATCTGTTTGAATTACATAATTATTTATATTTAGAAATGATTCATCATTATTTAACATATATTTTTGAACATTAGATAATTCATTATTATTTAATTCATTATTATCTATAATTTTATTTTTAGGTTTTTTTTTATCTTTTATATTAAAAAAAGTATTTAACATATTACTTTTAGTGGTATTATATGTAGGTTTAATTGTTTTATTTATACTATTATCATTAATATTATTATTAATTATATCATTAATTTCATTTGAATTTTCTGATATATTTTTTTTATCTTCAAAATATTCAAATATATAATTTGAATTATTTAGGAAATATTCTTTTTCTCTTTTTTTTATTGATTTTATTTTAGAAATTATTTCTTTTAAATTATCTTCTTTATTTAATTTTTCATCAATATTTAGATTATCTTGTTTTAGGGATTCTAATAATTGTATTTGTTGTCCTTTTAATTCTGGAAGAGTTTCTAATATATCTTTTTTTATTTTTTCTGTAATTTCTTTATGTTTACTGTCAAGAGTTATTGTATTTTTTTTAACAATTATACATTTTTTAGTATTTTTTGGTTTAAATATAGGCATAATTTAATTTTGTGTTTATTAATATTGTTATATAATTAATATACAGCATCATTTATTTAATTCTAATTTTATAGAATCATTATTTTTTATATAAAATAAATTATAGTTTAAACTATAGTTAATTTTTCTAATTTATTGATAACAATAAATTAATATTATTAATCATAATTATGAACGATAAAAATAATAAAAATAATAAAAATGACAAAAATAGTAATATTTTAATGGGAAATAATTTAGGTATTAATATTGATATTCATAATAATATAGATAATTTAGAAATAAATAATATAAAATTTAAAAAAATTTGTTTTATATATAACGCGATTGAAGATGGATGGAATGTAAAAAAAAAGGAGAATACTTATATTTTTTCAAAAAAACATGAAGGAAAAAAAGAAGTTTATTTAGACAGTTATTTACAAACATTTATTGAAAAAAATATGAATTAAAAATAAATTTTAAAATTTATAATTAAATTATAATTCCAATTTTTTTTTCTTTTGTAATATTATAACAATGGGTGGAGGTTTAATGCAATTGGTCGCCTATGGTGCTCAGGATGTCTATCTTACTGGAAATCCTCAAATTACTTTCTGGAAGGTGACCTACCGTCGTCATACCAACTTTGCCATGGAGTCTATCGAACAGACTTTCAATGGTCAAGCCGATTTCGGTCGTCGTGTCACTTGCACCATCAGTCGCAATGGTGATTTGGCTTACCGTACCTATCTTCAAGTCACTTTGCCTGAAATTGGTCAAAGTCTTGGTCTCAACGGGACCGGACCAGTCCATGCCCGTTGGCTCGATTTTCCGGGTGAACAACTCATCTCCCAAGTCGAAGTTGAAATTGGCGGTCAAAGAATTGATCGCCAATATGGTGACTGGATGCACATCTGGAATCAACTCACTCTTTCCAAGGAACAGGAACGTGGGTACTACCAAATGGTAGGTCAAACTTCTCAATTGACATACCTTACCGACCCTACCTTCTCAAAGGTTGATGGACCCTGTTCCACCGGCAATAGCATTGGTCAAACATGCGAACCACGCAATGCTTTACCCGAAACTACCCTTTATGTCCCACTGCAATTCTGGTACTGCCGCAACCCTGGTCTTGCTTTGCCCTTGATTGCCCTCCAATACCATGAGGTTAAGATTAACCTGGATATTCGCCCTATTGATGAGTGTTTGTTCGCGGTTAGTAACCGACCTGGGGTTGGTGCTTGCACCAATCCTAAAGTCACTGCTGCTTACCAGCAGTCTCTTGTTGCCGCTTCCCTATATGTCGACTATGTTTTCCTTGATACCGATGAGCGCCGTCGCATGGCGCAAAATCCCCACGAATACCTCATTGAACAACTTCAATTCACAGGTGATGAATCTGTTGGTTCTTCTTCTAATAAGATTAAACTTAACTTCAACCACCCTTGTAAGGAACTTATCTGGGTTGTTCAACGTGATGAAAATGTCAACTATTGCGATTCTTTTATATGTGAAAAAAGCATGTACCTATTATATGGTGCTCAACCATTTAATTATACCGATGATCTTGATATTTTGCGTAGTTCACTTCTTGATTTTTCCAGTAAGGAAGGTGTCCAAGCCGGTTCTTTCATCACTGTCGCCGGCACTACGACAGGAGATGATATGTTCGATAATACTGATGCGTACGGTTCTAACTGGGGGTCAGCGCCTATTGGTATCACCACCACCGTCACTGACCCTATGGCGTTTGTTGTAGCTGAGACTGCTCTTACAATGCACTGCTGGGGTGAGAATCCCGTTGTCACTGCTAAGTTGCAACTCAACGGGCAAGACCGCTTCTCGGAGCGTGAAGGTACCTATTTCGACCTCGTCCAGCCTTACCAGCACCACACTCGCACCCCAGACACTGGTATCAATGTCTACTCGTTCGCCCTTCGCCCCGAAGAGCACCAACCTTCCGGCACCTGCAATTTTTCGCGAATTGATAACGCGACTCTCCAATTGGTTCTTTCGAACCAAACCGTCAGTGGCGCTAGCACCGCTAAGGTTCGCGTCTATGCCGTTAACTACAACGTATTGCGCGTAATGAGTGGCATGGGTGGGTTAGCATATAGCAACTGAGCGGCGGCATAACTCTAATTTAAACATTAATTAAATAGACATTAATAGACATTAATTAAATAGACATTAATAGACATTAATTAAATAAAATCATACTATAATATTTATAATATGATTAATAATAATGAAGTTATTGGTTCTAATGATGGTATCATTAAACAAATAAAAATGGTACCAACAAATAAAATAGATTTATTAATAAAATTAGCGATTATAAATAAAATTGTAACTAATGAAGAAAAAATATTAAATTTACGCGATGTATTACCCGATAATTATATATTAGAAGAACAATTAGATGTTTTTAAGGATCGAATAAAACAAAAATATGAATTAGAATTATAATTTTATATAATTGTTTTACTAAAAACTAAAAACTAAAAACTAGTAAACAATTTATTCATATTTGTAATTTCAGGTTTATTCTTTTCTTCTTGAAATAATTTAATCAATAATTCATCATCTCTAAACCGAATACTATAATCATGTTGTAATTTATTTCTACCGACACGACCCATCGCCTGAATACATTTTTCTTGACTCATTTTACCTAAGTCTTTGCTTATATATCCGTGACAAAACTGATAATTCGTTCCGTAAATATAATCAGTTGAAGCAATAATCAAATACAATTTTTGTTCTTGTGCTAATGTTTTCATAATTTCAGTATAACGGTCACTTTTATGGGCGGCAAAAACCCCAATACCCATCATTAATAATAATTTCCACGAATCATGAATATCATCAATTAACATGATTTGTTCTACATTATATTCAGAAATATCGCTTGTATAAGGGGAGGATAACATATTTTTAGTATTAGTGTCATTCGCCTCAGCACTATTATTCATATGCGTATATTTATGAATATGGTCTATTGTATTAGGCACAAAACACGACGGCAACATGACTGATTTCACCTGTTCTCGTAATTGTTCTATTTTATTCATTAATGTTTTCATCTGTGGATCAATACGACCTTCAACCATTTTCTTTTCTTTATGTTCGTCTTTTTTATTTCCATCTTCTAAATTTTTTTCCATAACAGAAATTTTCTCGTTAATTATCGTGTTAAATTCAATTGAAGTCATGATATCTTTTAAAACACGGTCTGGTATTTTTGAACTCTGAATACAAAATTGAGCAATTTTATCCATATTATCTGCTAAAAATATGGTAGGTCCATCTGTAAGAGTATACGCGTCACTTGTTACAATGTTAATATTAGAAACCATTTTTTTTGTTCGTGATTGAATCATATCGTTGTATATCATTACCCAATAATCACCATTTAAATGACCAAGAAGTTCCAAATAATATAATTTTATAGATGTCATTGTAATTGTATCAAAAGAGGTAAAATGATTTTCTAAATTATAACGGTTATTCGTAATATAGTGTTTATATTCATTAATATACATAATAAAATTAATCGCTTCATTTAAATCGGTGTAACGCAATAAAGATTTATATTTTTGACATTTTTTCACAACTTCCTGAATTTTATTATAATCATTAAATAAATAATGTGGCATTTCGACATAACCTTCACGATTAATAATTGGAATACTTTTTTTACAATCATAACTGACAATTTCGTGAATAGACGCATTATCAAACCGACTATGAAAATCACTAATAGTTTCACTAAGTTCATTTAAATGTGGTAATGTTGCCGAAGAAAGAACTATATTTGGAATAATATTTTTTGACCAATTTTCTTGAATAATACTATGACAATAATGACTTTCATAATCCATTGTAATTGTTGGTTCATCCCAATAACAAATAAGTTCTTCTTTTTTATTAAATGCGATCATATAATTCATTGCTGGAATATATGATTTAATATCACAAATCATTATTTCAACTCTATCACCAACTGCATTATCTACTTTTTCAATATTTCCTGTTTTTTTATTTCTACTATATTCTTTTGCCGAAGAATAATGAAGACGAATATCATCTGTATCTGAACAACCAAACGCAAACGCAATTCGTTTTCCCGCAGAAATTGCTGATTTCGCTAATGCTAATCCAACGTGTCGCGCAGCACATACAAATATTATTTTATTTCCTTCTGACAATCCTAAGGGGGACAATGTTTTCCCTGTTCCAGTTGGCGCAATATATAAAACTAATTTTGGATTGAGTTGTTTACAAAGAGTAAATAATTGTTTCTGGTGGTCATATAATGTTTCGTCAGCATATTTTAGTAAATACTCATTTTTTTCAATTAAAGTATATGCAGATGAAACCATTTTAATAATATCTACTTCATCATTTAAATGTGATAATAATGTTTTCACGATTTTTTTAAAATAAATATTAACATTAACAATATTATAATCAATAATTGTTTTTATAGTATAATAATAATAGACCCAATCCTTTTTATTTTTTTTATTATCTTTATTTTTATTTTTATTTTTATTTTTATTTTTAATGTCATTAATTTCTCTCTTCTTTTCATTTTCAGATAATGTTTTTTCATTATAAAGTTCTTCCAATAAATTTAAAATAATATATTCATAAATATCATTTATATGTGTTTCTAATTGTTTATCAGTGTTTTCCAATCTGATAATATCTGCTTTTTTTAATGAATTTTTTAGTAATTGTATTTTGATGATAATAGGTAAATTATGTTTTTTTCCAATATCCAATATTTTATTTTGTAAATAGGTAACATAGATATAATTATCAGTTGCTTCTGTCGATGTTATTTTCATATAAGATAATAATGAGGCAGTATAATTTGTTGTAATATTTACATTATGATATCCCTTTTTAATTAATTCTGTGATTCGGGTTTCATGCGTAGAAATAGGAATCTCGATAGTATTCCATTCTGATTTAGTTAATTTTCTTTGATTTAAATCCATTTTATTTTGAATAAATAGATTATTAGAGATGTGTATATATAATAATATACGAACTCTTTATTTTATTTCAATTTATACAAATAAAAAATAATTTATATAATATAATTTATATAAATGAGTTTAGCAAAATCCGACAATTTTTCTTTATTAAATGATGAGAAATTAAGAATTCCCTTATATGATGATATATTTATTCATAAGGGAGGAAAAATCAGCAAGACCAAGAAGAATAAGAAGACAAAGAAGACCAAGAAAACAAAGAAGAATAAAAAGACCAAGAAAACAAAGAAAACAAAGAAGAATAAAAAGACCATGAAGACCAAGAATACCAAGAAGAATAAAAAGACCAGACTCCAATATAATATTGATACGTTAAAAATAAAATTATTTTTTACACATATTGAAAATGATTTAGTTGAGTTAAATATTAATAGTAATGAAATTACAAATAATATTATAGAAGAAATATTTAATATAGTAAAAAAAGATTTGAATGATAATATGGCAATTTATACAAATTATGATAATAAATATAAAAACGCAATTGTAAAAAGCATTAAAACGGAAGATGAAAATATGGTAATTAAAGTATCTAATCTTCCATCTGGATATATGAAAAAAAATGATTTTAAAGATATTATTATTGACACTTTAATACAACGGTTTAATCCATTGTTTGTGTATAATGTTCGTCGTGTGGTATAATGAAACTATCTAAAAAAATAATCTATAAAAAATATAATCTATAAAAAAAATAATCTATAAAAAATATAATCTATAAAAAAAATAATCTATAAAAAAATAATCTATAAAAAAAATAATCTATAAAAAATTGAAACAGTTTAAATTAAACTAAATAATTTAATATATCATTGTATTGTCTTATAAACAATATGGTTTCTAAACAATCAACACAAGTATTCTCAATTGAAGGTAATATTGGTACAGGTAAATCAACATTTTTAGAAAATCTTAAAAATAATTATAAAAATAACTCAAGTGTTTGCTTTTTAGATGAACCGATTGATATATGGAACTCAATTACTGATAAAGAAGGAATTACCATTATTGAAAAATATTATGGAAATCAAGAAAAGTATGCATTTTCATTCCAAATGATGGCATTTATTTCACGACTCACTTCTCTAAAAAATGCGCTAAAAAACGGTTATGAAATTATTATTATGGAACGTAGTCTTCATACTGATTGTAATGTTTTCGCAAAAATGTTATACGATGATAAAAAAATAGAAGAAATAGAATATTCAATCTATAAAAAATGGTTTAATGATTTTATTAAAGACTTACCAGAAGTTTCATTTATTTATTTAAAAACTGACCCGGTTGTATCATACGCACGAATTTTAAATCGTAACCGACAAGGAGAAACTATTCCGTTGAGTTATTTGGAAAATTGTAATAAATATCATAATGATTGGTTATTCGGAAAAAATAAAATAGATTTACTTGTTCTTGACGCGAGTGTAGATATTAATGATAATCCGCTAATATCAGATGAATGGATTTATAGGATTGAGTATTTTATTGATCATAGGAATTCTTTATTATAATTATATTATTCAAAATAAATTGTTTAATTGTTAATAGTTTAATAATTTAACAATTTAACAATTTAACATTAAAATGTTGTCTACCTTTATATTTTAGTAAATCTTTTTCTTTATATGTTGTGGGAAACATATCATCCCCATAAATATCTTGTAATAATAACCATTCAAATAATCCACCAGGATATATAAAAACATTATAAAATCCTAAACTAATTAATTGCTCATACTTTTTCATAATTGTAGTGTCGCATGCGTTTGTTCCATAAATAATAATATGAATTGTGGTATTTTTTGCGATAAATGTATTTAATATTTTTACTTCGTTATCAATAGAAATAGTTCCTTTAATTAAACATTTTTGATTACTACAATCAAGAGTATTTATAATAATAGTTTTTTCATTATCTTTTATTGCTGTTTGTAAATCTTCAAAATTAATATTTTTAATAATAGTTGAGGATTGTGCGTTTCCCATTATGTTAAAATCTAATTTTTATATTTAAATTTTAACATATTAAATATAAAAATATTAAATATAATTAATCGAAAGAAAGGACAATTTCTACATCTTCTTTTTTAATTGTTTTTGATGCGCTTATAGATAATTCTTCTCTCTTCTTTCTTGTTTTTTGACCAGTGGTACATGTGGTTAATCCAATTTTATTTTTTTTCGATGTACTATTTCTATTATTCATATCATTTTCAATTGATTCGTAATTTCTCTCAATATATGAAATGACATCGTTTTCAAATGCCCATTTAAAAAAATTAAGTTGACCTAGAGTGGTTTGAATATGTGTATCGTTTTTATAAGGAACAATTATTCTTTCCCATCGGCAAAAAGGATCAAATCGTCGTTTAGCATAAGATTTTAATTTTAATTTATAATCCTGATAAACCTTAAATCTTTTATTATTGGATTCTACATTATAAACCGTATAATTTTTTTTCGCATAATTTGTTGTAAACCAATCTACAATTCGTAATGATATTTTCGATTCACCATTAATAATATTCAACATTTTATCAATGTTATTTTCTTCCTCATAATATTTTAATAAGTTTTTCAACAATAGACTATTTTGTGTTGTGTATATTGTTGACATGTATTTTATTATTTTAAATAAATTACATTTAAGTAATTAAGTATTTAAGTAATTAAGTAATTATTCATTATTATTTGAATTTTTTGGGATTAAAAAGTTTTGTTGAGTATCTAAATCTTTAATATAGTCATTATCTAACATAAATGGGTTTTGTTTTGTTTGTCCAACCAAATATCGTTCACTTAATTTATGGTTTGCTTCCTCCCGTTTATTATTAATTCTAAATATTTCATTATTATTATTATTATTATTAGATAAGAACATATCATCATTTGAAATATTATTCATAATTGCATTTTCGCATTGCTCAAAATTATTAAAATTATCAATATCATTATTATTGCTATTATTATTGCTATTATTATTGCTATTATTATTGTTATTATTATTGTTTTTTTGTATTTTTTTTAAATTAGGGTTTTCATATTTTAAAGATTTTTCATATTTCTCTCCATTGCTCCATATCAATTCTTCCATAATTATGTTTTATTTTATACATATACTTATAAAATATAATATAGATTATCAACTTATTTATCCTTCTAAATAATCTTTGTTATTTGTTTTGATAATGTAAGTGAATAATGTTTAACAATACTTTATACTCTTAAAAATTGAAATGATTTTTCAGGCAGGTTAATAATGATATATTACCAACAACCAATCAGAAATCACCAAAGATGACTAATGTAATTAACGCATTAGATATTTTGACAAAATACCCCCACATTGAAGATTATATTAAAACATATAATAATTCTGGCGGGTTTATGTTTCCAACTTCACTCAGCAAACAAGAACTAATTTTATACTTAGAAATGTCTAATTTATTAGACAATCCTGACCATTCTGGCGCGTCGTTTAGTTGTATGCTACGGTGTATTCAGGCAGTATTAAATGGCGTTAATACGCGTGAAAATATTCTAATTCAAATCGCGAAAGAGAAAAAACTTGAAAAAGGTATTAAATATAACCCAATTACTAAGAAATTAGAGTTCTCAACAGAAGAGGAAACAATTGAAGAAATAGAATTGAAGAAATAGAATTGAAGAAATAGAATTGAACTTAAAAATATACCCAACCATAAATAAATAAAAAAATTTGTGTTTCCACCTAGATTGTAGAGCGTGTAGAGAGTGTAGAGTGTAGAGTGTAGATTAGTTTTTTCTTTTAATCGTTTTCTTATGCTTTGCTTTTTTAATCGTTTTCTTATGCTTTGCTTTTTTAATCGTTTTCTTATTCTTTGCTTTTTTAATCGTTTTCTTATTCTTTGCTTTTTTAATCGTTTTCTTATTAATGAGGTTCTTAATTCTATTTCGTGATTTTCCTGCGACTTGTCCTATCATTATAGTTAGTTTCGCTAAAATATCAGCATCATCAAACATAGATAAAAATCTTATTTTTTGTTCGTCACTTAATGTTGTTTCAGTTTCAATAAATGTTTTATATCCTTCAATTGATGCTACTTCATCTATTTCTTGTAATGATCCATAATATGTTTGAAATAATGTTCCTTTTGTAAACGAATTAATTAATGTTTGTTTTATTTCTTCTTCTGTTTCTTTTACTGGTCCTTGTGTTTCATAAAAATTAACAATAGCAGTTCTAAATGAAAAAAGTATTTTCTCAAAATTTCCATTTAGACAAGTAGCAATAAAACCCATATCTCCACGCTTTGTTGGGTCAAACGTCTCGATTGTTTGACCGTATCCAGTAATAAATTCATTCATATAATTTTGAGCCCATACTACTTGTATTTCTAACGGTAAATTTTCAATAAATGATATTAAGTCTAAAAACTTGTTATTATTTGATGGTTCTTGAAAAAAAGGATGTCCCCTAATTCCTTCTTCATTATGAAAGACCGCATGATTAATTATTATTTTTCTTTTTTCTATATCTTTAAAAACATCAGTCCATGCGTCTGCAGCATCATCCGATTTGTGTATGGATAAAAGTTTATATAATAATTTTGCGAACCTTACATATCTATTTTCACTTATTGTATTATTCTCGTCGTCATAAGTACCAGTAAGGTTAAAAGCGTCAAATATTTTAAAAATATCTAATTGTCTAGATAATTCGTGAACATCCATGCACGGCGGATTGGCAATATATACAACTGCATCTCCTTGTTTTTGTATTGGAACATCTATGCATTTAAATACATAACCAATATTAGGCATTTTATCTAATTTTCTTTCACTTATATTATTCCATTCTTCTAATGTCGTATTTCCCAAATCTGATATCCCATACCATTGATTATTATTCATTTCACTAATAGGCAATTTAACATGTTTTACATTAGGTGTTAATAATTTTACAATAGATTCATATGTAGCTAAATAATTCCGATATGGTCCGTTAAATGCACCAATATAGGGTGAATTTTTATTTATTACATCAGATGGTTCTATTATGAATGTGTCTAATGAAGACAAATATGTAATATCAGGAATTTCTTCATAATTAACTATTTCTTCCAAATATACCGGTTCTGATTCTGGTTCTGGTTCATTAAACGCATTAAACCGAGTAAAATCTGGATTATAATTAGAAAAAACATCCGCAGGATTTAAATTATTAAATATTGCGTCTTCAAACGTGCTATTTTTTACATCAATCACATCATCTTCATTTGTTTTAGTAATTATCATATCGCTAAAATTTGCTGAAGAGAAATCACAATATTTTAATTTTGCGGGTGTTTTTAATGATAGTTGAGTAAAATCAACATTTGGAAATAATGAATAACTAATTGAAACGTTATTAAATGTTGCTTTTTCTAATGAGTTTACATTTCTAAAATCGCATTTATATATTGAAGAATTTATTATGCCTAATTGTGCCATATATGAATTATTAAATTGACATTCAACAACTTGTGTATTATTTATAAAAACAACTTCTTTCATACTATTCTTTTTTAATTCGCTGTCTTCTAAATAACACGCGTCGAAAACACTATTCTCCATATATGAATTTTGAATGATACAATAACTAAATATAGTTTGATAAAATTTTACATTTTTTAAATTTTGACTATCTAGGAATCCACCAATTTTTACTCTTTCAAATCGTGTTTCATATATATTGGAACTTTGTAATGTACAATCTTCTATAATATCTCCATCTTCAAGATTACAATTCCTCCATATTGTATCTGATAAATTTGTTTTTTTTATTTCAAAAACATCACTTAATTTACAATTATTAAATGCTGAATGATTCATATTACAATTATTAATTATTTGTGCTTCAAATATACAGTCATTAAATATTGATTCTTCTATGCTAGAATCTAAAAAAGTAGAACTTTTAAAAGTACAATTATTAAAAATTGTTTTTAATAAATTACAATTTTCAAAAAATACGCCCGGAAATTCACAGTTAAACTTACAACCGGTTAAATCTGCATTTTCAAATGAAATATTTAATGATAAAACATCATCATTCTCGGTAAATTTAAATTCAAATCCGCGTAAATCAACTTTATCTCTTGCGGATTCATCTGTATCTGTTATTAAACGATACTTTATTTTCCCATTATATAAATTTTTAATAAATTCCAACATTTTTTTATTAGATAGAATTTGATCTAAATCCATAACTATAATATATATATATATATATTTATTTATTTATTTATTTATTTATATTAACATTATGTTCTTTTATTCTCCCTTTTTAATACGAAGATGTTTTGTAAATATAAATTTACCTAAATCAGTAACACGCCGTTGTAAATTACATCTAAGACATGAAATTAATGTATTTTCATTACTATGACATTCGTCATTATCTTTCCTGTCTAATGTCCATTGTGATGGGTCTCTTACATTTGTATATAATACAAAAATTTCATTTGAACAATAAAAACATTTTAATTTTGAAATCACTAATTTTTCAATAATTTTTTCATTTTTAATAATAAAATCTGGATTATAAATACCTTTTTTAATATCTTGTTGTTTATATCCTTGGCATTTTCTCTCAATCTCTTTTTCTATGGTTGATTTATATTCAAATATATCTCCAAAAAATAAAAGATTAATCATTTGTAATTGTTTCTTATGAGAGATATCCTCTTCAAAAATATCTTCCATTCCACAACGAACTGCCTTTATTTTTTCTTTATTATTATTTTCCATATGGGAAATTTTATCTATATTATTTTTACCTGTAATATAAATATTTTTACTCATAATATTTATATTATATAGTAAAATAATATAAATATATAACTTAATAAAAAAGGTTAAACTCTTCTCTTTAATATATAATAAAGTAGTAAATAATACGATGAATAATATAAATAAAACGCAAATAACTCCAATATCTAACATTGATATGTTTTTAGATAAAGAATGTAAATTAAATAAATGCGAACCATGGAATAAATTAGATAAAACAGAAAAAATAAAACAATTAAATGATTTTGTCGATTCTTTAATTAAAGAATATATTCTTACTGATGAAGAAATAAAAGATATTAAAAATTATTTGATTTCATGTTTAGATAAAAAAAAATTACAGTGCGTAAAAGATGTACAATATGATAAAACTTGTGGGAAAATAAAATCTATTCCTTGTTTTCATTATAATACTACTACACGAAAATTCACATTAAAGCGTTGTGAAAAGCGCGTTTCAACGTTAAAATCCTTAGGGAAAGGTAACGCTTCTAAAAAAATTAAGGAAAAGGAAACAGATAAATTATAATATGTATTATATTATATATATATATATTATAAAGATAACGATTGTTTAATAAATTGATTATATAATAAAGATAACACGATATAAATTATAGCATTAACTTATATCGTATATCGTATATAAATAAAATGGAAAATCATTATAAAGGACAATACCGTTCTTTATTAAATAATCTTCAACATTTAATTGATTTATTTGTGTTACCCAAATCATATGATATTCCCAAAATTATTAAAAATTTATCTCATGGCGAAGAAGAAGAATTATTTGATTCAGTTATATTATTAATCGACGAATTAATTGAAAAAGATATGATGCGTTATACATCTCCCAATTTCCATGAATCCATTGTGGAAGATATTGAAGAGTTATTAGAAGAACAGTTTAAATATTTATATGATAAACAGGAGACGATTAATGGAATAAATAAAATGTTTCCGGAGAATGATGATAATGATATTGTTGTTATTCTAGATATTAGAGAAGAAATACATGAAATTATACAAAAAGCAATGAATCTATTTTATCGGTATATTGCCCCCGAACGGTCATCAGGAGATACGTTTATTCGCATAAAACCAAATAAAGCATTACAACGAAAAAAAATAGATTATTTGCGTTCTATTCCACAACCAGAACAAAGAACAAATGAATGGTATATTTTTCGCCATAAATTTCTTACAGCAAGTAGTATTTGGAAAGCATTTGGTAGTAAAAGTTCACAGAATCAGTTAATATATGATAAATGTAAACCAATTAATATAGATAAATATAAAACAGTAAGTATAGATTCCGCAATGCATTGGGGCAATAAATATGAACCAGTTTCTATTAGTATTTATGAACAAAAGTATGATACAAAAATTAGTGATTTTGGTTGTATTCCGCATAAAGATATTTCATTTATAGCGGCATCACCTGATGGCATTAATACATTAGATACATCAGATAGATATGGACGAATGTTAGAAGTGAAAAATATTGTTAACCGTGAAATTAATGGAATTCCTAAAACAGAATATTGGATTCAAATGCAGATGCAAATGGAAGTATGTAATTTAAATGAATGTGATTTTTTAGAAACGAGGTTTAATGAATATGAAGAATACGATGATTTTAAAAAAGATGGAGATTTATTTAATATTTCGGAAAATGGTCAACCAAAAGGCATAATTATGTATTTTATTAAAGAAGGGCAACCCTGTTATGAATATGCCCCATTAACTATTTCAACTATAAATGAATTTAATCAATGGGAAGAAATGGTTATGGATAAGTATTCAGGGTTATCATGGATGAAAAATATTTACTGGAAATTAAATGAATTAAGTTGTGTATTAGTTTTACGGAATAAATCATGGTTCAGTGCATCAAAACCAATTGTTACCGAATTATGGAATACGATTCAGGATGAAAAAATAAATGGGTATGACCATCGCGCGCCAAATAAACGAACTGGTTATAATAAGATTGACAAATATAATAATGATAATTATAATGTAAATAAAGATGAAAAAAAATGTTTAATTAATGTTAAACAATTATTTTCATCAAGTGATAGTATTACTTATTTTACAAATGATTTATAGAATACTCGTATTATATAAGTTTTAATTTTAGACTGATAAATCATTTTTTAATATAAGACAATTGAAACAATCCAATTATTTTACGATATATAAAAAGGTATAAAAAAATGTATAAAATATATTAAAATACTAAAAATATATAAAATGTATGATTCTTATTTAAATATAATGTTGAATAACTATATATCTATCAAATAATATAATATATATTATATATTATATATTATGAATGAAATGCGTGTTATTAAACGCGATGGACATTATGAAGATGTTTCTTTTGATAAAATTTTAAATCGTGTAAAAAAATTAGGAACACAGTTAACTCCTCTATTAACCGGAGTTAATTATAGTCAATTAGTTATTAAAATTATTGATCAACTATATGATGCGATACCTACTCATATTATTGACGAATTAACAGCACAACAATGTGCATCATTATGTACTAAACACACTGATTATTCTATTTTAGCAAGTCGCATTATTGTTTCAAATAATCATAAAAATACCAGTAATTCTTTTTTTAACGCGATGGAACAATTATACAATTTTAAAGATATTCATGATAACCATTCACCATTAATTGCTGATATTTTTTGGAATATTGTTAAAGACAATTATAAAAAATTAGAAGAAATGATTCATTGTGACCGCGATTATTTATTTGATTATTTTGGGTTTAAGACATTAGAACGGGCGTATTTAATGAATATAAATAAAAAAATTATTGAACGTCCTCAATATATGTGGATGCGTGTTGCAATAGCAATTCACGGTACGAATTTTGAGTTGGTAAAAGAAACATATGATATGCTTTCGCAAAAATATTTTATACATGCGACTCCAACTCTTTTTAATGCAGGCACGCCCCGACCACAATTAAGTTCTTGTTATTTGTTGGGAATGGAAGACGATAGTATTGATGGTATTTATAATACATTGAAAGATTGCGCAAAAATATCAAAATGGGCAGGTGGCGTTGGATTGCATATTCATAATGTTCGTGCGACCGGTTCGCATATTAAAGGCACAAATGGCACAAGTAATGGTATTGTTCCTATGTTACGTGTATTTAATATGACAGCGCGATATGTTGACCAAGGTGGTGGTAAACGCAACGGAAGTTTTGCGATTTATGTAGAACCGTGGCATGGCGATATAGAAAATTTCCTTGATTTGAAAAAGAATCATGGAGATGAAGAAATGCGCGCACGTGATTTATTTTTTGCTTTATGGATACCATCCTTATTTATGGAAAAAGTGAAAAATGATGAAGAATGGGGACTATTTTGTCCTCACCAATGTCCCGGTTTATCTGATTGTTATGGTAATGAATTTAAAATTCTTTATGACAAATATATGAAAGAAGGTAAAGCAATGAAAGTAATTAAAGCACGTGATTTGTGGTTTAAAATTCTTGATAGTCAAATGGAAACCGGAACTCCTTATTTATTATATAAAGATGCAGCAAATGAAAAGAGTAATCAGAAAAATATTGGAGTTATTAAATCAAGTAATTTATGTACTGAAATTATAGAATATAGTGATAAAAACGAAACTGCGGTTTGTAATCTAGCAAGTATTGGATTAAGTAAATTTGTTTTACCGGATAAAACATTTGATTATGACCTATTACATAAAGTGACCAAAATAGTTACTACAAATCTTAATAAAATTATTGATATTAATTTTTATCCAACCGATAAAACAAAAACAAGTAATATGTTACATCGTCCAATTGGTATTGGCGTTCAAGGGTTAGCAGATGTATTTGCTTTAATGGATATTAATTTTTACAGCGAAGAAGCAAAAGTAGTTAATAAATATATATTTGAGACTATATATCACGCGGCGCTTGAACGGTCAATTGAACTGTCCAAAGAACGTTTAGAAACAATGAAAATAATAAAAAGACATAAACTAACACGGGATGTTTACAATGAAGACTGCGACCGTAGAGGAGTTGGATATGATGATGAACATATAAAAAAACTTATTAATGAAATAAACGCAACATATGAAGAAATACATAATTTACATAATAATCATTTGGGGTCATATAGTTCATTTGAAGGAAGTCCTGCTTCAAAAGGCATTTTACAATTTGACATGTGGAATGTTGATCCGGTTACACACGGTGCTGGACGATATGATTGGACTGCTCTTAAAGAAGAAATTAAAGAATATGGGTTGCGCAATTCACTGCTTTTAGCTCCGATGCCTACCGCATCTACTTCGCAAATTCTTGGAAATAATGAATGTTTTGAACCATTTACTAGTAATATTTATAGTCGCCGAACACTTGCGGGCGATTTTGTTGTTCCTAATAAATATTTAATGAATGAATTAATTGAATTAGGATTATGGAGTGATAAAATTAAAGAAAATATTATTTTAAATAAAGGTAGTATTCAATATATTGATTGCATACCACAAAAAATTAAAGATAAATATAAAATTGTGTGGGAAATTCCTATGAAACATCTAATTGATATGGCAGCAGACCGTGGCGTATTTATTTGTCAATCGCAAAGTTTGAACTTATGGATGGAAGACCCTGATTATAAAGCATTAACAAGTATGCATTTTTATTCATGGAATGCTGGTTTAAAAACAGGAATTTATTATTTACGCCGAAAACCGAAACATCAACCACAACAATTCACAATTGCGCCTGAACAAAATAATCAAGAGTTTGATATTAAAAAAAATATTACATTAGATAAAATTAATAACAATTATAATAATGATAATGAGAATGAACCGTGTGAAATGTGTTCTTCTTAAATTTATTTATTATATCACTTTTTATATTAATATTTTAATCATATTTATATAAAAAACATTTCCAACGCGCCGGATTTATTGAGTAAAATATTATTTTGCGCGCATTAATTTTTATTATCTTCTTTTATTATAATTTTTTATTATCTTCTTTTAGTTGCTGTTGATGTTCCACGTTTGTTATACCATAACCAAGTTTTTCGTCTACTAATCCTAGCGCTAACATAATTATATTTTGTTCTTCACAATCAGGCAAATCTTCTGGATAGTCAGCATTAAGTATATATTCATCTGGCAAACGTGGAATAAATTCTTTCAAAAACCCTGATCGAAATGTAAGGTTTGAGTCTTCATTTTTAAACACATCGTTATTAAACTCATCATCAGTTAAAGTTGGAAATCCCTGACGAATAATTTCGTGGTCGAGGTAAATAATCCTCGCACGTTTTATATCAATTTCGGTATATATAATAAATGTTGGCGGTAAATTACGAATTTCTTGACGTTTTTTACCGCGATAATTTTCCAAAATAGGAGTAGCACTGATTTTACTACTATTTTTTAAACTAGGGTTGAAATCTCGTTTATTATGCGATTCAAATTTATCATTAATTTTTAAATCTATAACAGTTGCTTTTGCGCTGACATTTCTACAATCAAATCCAACTGATAACAAAAGTTGATGAACTGTTTCTTCTGCTCCTCCACCTGTCATGAATTTATTTATATTTTCTCTTGGATTAAATAGTTTTCTCATCATAATCATCCGGCGGAAACAAATATTTACTTTTTCTACATTACCCCTACAAATTTCGAATATATTCATTGCCGCTAATGCGTTCGGTAAAACACCTGGAATTAATTTTGTTGACATACGTGCAATTTTTTCGAGTTTTTTCTGTTCCTTCAACAGTTTTGCTTTAGCAATTTCTTCTTTGGACCTTCGTGGTTTTTTAATAGACACTTTCTTTTTGTTGTTATTATTATTCACTTCACATTCTGCTTCATAGCATCCTTCACTACAATAATACAAATATGTTTCTTCGTGGTAGAAATGTGAATCTGCTGTAGTAAACTTATAACCACATTCTTCAAAAACACATGTTAATTCTTTTAATAACGGTTGTTGTTCGTATGACATAATTGTAAAAGAGTTGAAATAATTAAATTTAACAATTGATAAAAAAAATTTCAATTTTCAGATAACATATATTCTCCACATATTATAACAGAATTCATTCATTTTTTATAAAATTAAATACTTATAAAATTATACGCGTTTAATGTTCTAGATATAACAAAATAGACTACCTCAACATTAACCGCATTTCCAAATTGTTTATATGCAACTTTATCGTTTTCATTTAAAATAAAATCATCTGGAAATGATTGTAACCGAGCACATTCTCTTGGTGTAATATATCTCTTTTCTTTGGCATAAATCGGCGTTTGAACTATTGCTACTAATGTAGGAAAATATTTACATTTTTTTACACGTATACCTGACTGACGCAGTTGAATAAAATGATTAAATATACTATCATTTTCTTT